>ERZ761584.325-NODE-325-length-16148-cov-5.256882_pt1 | contig 16148 bp, 16 predicted proteins | sample MGYA00512168_ERZ761584 | MGnify/ENA primary metagenome ERZ761584 (study PRJEB28899, sample SAMN03785564) | bioreactor sludge metagenome | biome: EBPR Sludge; feature: EBPR Bioreactor; material: 0.22µm filtered reactor supernatant | place: Saint Lucia: Queensland...
CGGCAGGGAAATCCCCACCCCGGGGCCGCTGCCGCCATTCCAGGGTGTAGAGCCTGGCATCGCCAAAATGGGCCGCAATTTTAGCCGATTGAGCTATGGCACCCCCGCGGCGGGGTTGGGGGGCAGTCCCCTACAAACCACCCCCACCGCCCCGGCTAAGATTGACCCAGATGCCTGGCGCCCGCCGGATCTGGCTGGGCGTGTCGGCGCCGCGGCGGATATCGTAGAGGGCTTTGAGGAAGCCTCCGGGCCTTATATCATGCCGGCCTTGGCCGCCGGGGCTGTGGCGGGTGGCCCTGCCGTGGCCCTGGGTATCGGGGCCAATGTACTGGTTGGTGCGGTGGGGGAGGAAGTCACCAAGACCGGATTGGAAGCTGCCGGAGTAGATCCGCGATATGCCAAAGACGCCAGCAAAGTAGTCGGATGGGGGCCGGTGGAAAAGATGCCGGGGTATAGCCATGCCATTGGCGGCGCGGCTGAGGCCCTGATCCCCAATTCCCCTACTAAGTTATTCGGCGAAGGCCTAGGCGCGGCGGTGGAGGATTACAACTCCCTGGTGGATGATCTCGCCAAGATGGATCCCCAGGACCCGGGATATGGCAAGCTGGCCCAGGACCTGGCCCAAGGCGAAGCCCAGCTGGGGATGGCCGCCAATACCCTGGCCCAAGCTAATTTACTGGGGGCCATCAAATCCGCCCAGATAATGGGGAAACTGAAAAAACCTCCAAAACCGCCGACGGCTACTACATCCCCAGCCGCCCAACCGCCAACCCCGGATATTGTGGCCTTAGCTGACGCCGATGCGGCAGCCCCCGGGGAGCCTTTGTACAAATCCGGCACTACCCAATATAATCTGCCGGATGACCTGGCAGCCCGGGTGCAGTTTATGGGTGAGCAAATCCCGGATGAGGCCTTGGCGGCTGGCGGCAGAGAATCCCAGCCGCATTTGACAATTCGATATGGTCTGGGGGAGGATCCCCAAACATCCCTGCCCAAAATTCGCCAAGCCCTAGCCGACCAAGGCCCAATTACGGTAACCCTAGGGGAGACCTCCCTATTCCCAGATCGGGGAGATGGGGAAGTGGTAAAAATCGATCTGGCCCAGTCCCCGGAATTGGAGGCTATCCGAGAAAAGCTCGCCCAAGCCGGGGTGGAACATATCCCCGATAAAGGTGATGAGCTAGGATATTCCCCCCATATCACCGTGGCCTATACCAAACCCGGAGAGGGCCAGAAATTTGTAGGCCCCTCACCGCTAACCGGCCAGGAGATTGTTATCGATAGACTATGGTTAGGGGATCGCCAGGGGAACCAATATGAGGTGCCGTTTGGGAAATCCCTGGAAGGAATCCTGGCCCCCGAAAACACCGCCGCCCGGCCACTGCTGGAGGACGCCCAGCCCGGGCAAGCGCCCGCAGCCCCCAAGTTCTCTATCGAAACCCGGCAGCTGGGGCCGGAATACCTTAAATCTCGGCTGGTGGATATCATCCGTACTAAATTGCCAGAACGTGCACGCCCTAAAGATATCTTAGCGGCCTTGAATAACGCAGGACTATCCAAAGAAGAACGTGCATTTCAGCAGGATTTTTTTGAGTCCTTGGAACGCATGGCTGAATATACTCCAGATAGATTACTGGACCGTGCGGACTTAGAGGCCTTGCCACGGACCGCAGCTTTTAGGGAAGTCGTAAAGACCGGGCGGGATACTCAATACGAACAATTTGCGCATAAAGGCCCGGATACCATTCCAGGCACCTACCGAGAACGTTTATTCGTGCAGCCCTGGACCCGTGGTGCCCCTCGAAGCCATTGGCCCGATCATCCGGGTACGATGCTGCATGTGCGGGAAACAGATCAATACGTTGGAGACGGCACCGATAACAAGGTATTGCTGGTAGACGAAATCCAATCGGACTGGGCACAGCAGGGACGGTCTAGGGGGTATTTGCAGCCCGGACAAACCGCAAAGGATTTCTATGCCAAAGCGGAATCAGCAGCTCGATCTGCGGCTATAGATGCTATGCTGCAGCGCCTGCCCGAAAATACGCATGAGGCGTTTCGCGCAGATATTGCCAAGGCCGCCGAGTCCGAACCTTTAACGCCGGGGCGCTATACCGGAATTAGGCAAACACTGCTGGATTATTTCAATGACCATCTATATGAAACCATGGATGTGTTAGACATTCCGGAGGTAGACGCATACGTCAATAGGCACTATACCAATGATTTGCCCATTGAGCCCACACCTTATCCGGATTCATGGGCAGAGCTAGCTATTCGTCGTACGCTACAAATTGCCGCTCAGGACCCCAGTTATGTAAAATTCAGATGGCTATCCGGCGAATACCAAGCCGAACGATTTTCGGTAGGCGGTATTGTAGACACTATCGGGTACGATCCCAAGACCGGTCGATTGATAGGTAGCCGCTGGGGCGATGATGTTATAGATCGTAAAGTTCCCCAGAAGGACTTGCCCGGAGTGGTTGGCAAAGCCGTGGCCGATAAGCTATTAACCACGGAGCTTAGAGAATTCCGCCCAGGGTCGGGAGAGCGGTGGCATGTTTTGGAGGGCGAGCAACTTGAGGTAGGTGGAAAATTCCACAAAACTCTATACGATGTCCGGATTCCAAGTTACGTCAAAAAACTGACCAAACAGCAGCCGCGCCAAGTGCCCCTACGAGACAAATACGGCCGGACCTTGGGAATGGCTTGGGAAATCGACATCACCCCGGAAGTCCGGGCCAAGATGTCCGAGCCGCAGCCGCTGTTTCATGTTACCCAGGCCGGCCAGGCTTCCCCTGCCCAATTATGGACCCCCGAGCAGCTGGCCAAGTCCCTGCCTGGATACAAACTCGAGCTGCTGCCCAACAACGAAAAGACCAATCCCGGCGGGGCCACTCTGGGTATAGAAACCCCCTCCGGCAAATGGGCCAAGATCATTGTCACCCGGGGGCGGGATCTGGCCACAGATCCCGCAGCCGTAGCCGCGCAGCTTGGGCGCCCGGCCCAGCCGGGGGATATCATCATGGGCCAGTATGAATCCCGGGGCCTGCGGGAACAATCGGTGATCACCCTCGCCGGCGCCGCGGGCCCCGAAACCCTGGACCACGAACTATTCCACTATGCGTTTGATACCTTCCTGACCCCCCAGGAGCAGGCCGCGATCTTGGCCGCCCACGGCTCCGAAGAAGCCGCGGCGATCGCCTATGGCCAGGGCAAGGGCGGCCTGGATCCCGGCCTTTCCAGGATGCGCCAGCTGTTTCAAACTCTGCATAACAAATTCTATCCGGACTCCAAGGCCACTCTGGAGTCCCTGCGCAAGGGCCAGATTTGGGAGCGCCAGGCACGGCATGGGGTGGACACCCGCGAGCCGGTGTATCGTAAACCCGACGGCTCCCTGGATTGGTCTCTGGAGTCCATGGGCAAGTCCTTCCTTGAGACCTTCGATCGTAATCTGGTGCGGTTTGAATCCAACGAACCTGTATTTTTGGCCGCGACCCTGGCGGCTCCGGGCACTAGCCAATCCATATCCCGAGAGGCCCTGATCGGCCCGGCCCAAGAAATCGCCAGGGCCATGCACGCTGGGGGTTATGGTCAGGGGTCCCTCCAAAAAGGCTGGCGGGCGTTTGCGGAGATCCTGATTGACAATCGCCTGGCCGGGGTCCAGGGCCGGTGGAATGATCTCGCCGCGGCCATCGAAAAAGCCACCCAGAAAGACCTCCGCAAAGGTCTGGCCCGGAATTCCGAAGGCCCCGACGGAGCCCTGATCCGAGTCCTGGACCGCATCGACGCCGATCAGCCCATGGCCAATGGCAACTCTCGGGCGGCTAAGGCCCGGGAGTTCCTGGCCAACAAAGACTACGCCGGCGCCAAGGCCTATCTAGGGGCGCTGTTCCGCCACAACGCCTATGCCGTAAAGCGGCTGGATCTCCAGGGAGCTTACGGCAAAACTCTGCAGGAGTTTGCCCAGGACCCCCAATTCCAATCCGCCCTGCAGGTCTACAAATCCAAAGTTGAGGCCCTAATGGCCAGGCACCATCTCAAAAACGAGGGCATGCTATCCGCGGATCTGGGGCCACTGGATACCTACTACCCTTTGGTGCCGCAGGAACTCGGAGATGCGCCGCTGTGGCAACAGTCCGCCCGCCAGCGGGGATATTGGATTCGCCCGCATAACCCCCAGAATTATTTCACCACCGGCCTGTCGACCAAAGGCTACGATCCGGAATTGGCTACCTTCCGATCCCGTCTGACCGCTGCGATCCGTGGGGGCAACACCAAACAATTCATGGACGTGATGATGGGCACCGGCCTGGCGGTGAAGGTCACCGATCCGGGTGCGGCCACTGCGATTTTTCGCGGCGGGGAAGAACTCCCGGTGGCGATCATTCCCCTAGGCAGTGCCCAATCCATATCCGTAAAGGGCCAGTCCCTCAAAGTACCCCCGCAATACATCGCAGTGCCCAAGGCCCTAGGATCTACCGTGAAATCCATTGTCTTGGGCGAGGGCCCGGGGGGATCGTCGGCATTCCATTCTGAGTCCTTTGTGGAGGACGCCGTAAATCGCATCTCCGGGTGGTCTCTGATCGGCCCGGCGGATGCGGCTTTCCACGCCCAGGCTGTGCTGTCCAGTCTGGTGGCGGGGACTCCTTATCTTCGGCAGTCGAATGCTTTCAAATCGGTGATGGCCAATTTGCCTATTGTCAAATCCTTCACCGCGATGTATGAGGCTTATCGCAAGCCGGCCAAATGGTTTACTTCCCCAGAAGGCGAAAAAACCCTTCTCGAAATGGCCCAGGGCGGTATGCTCAATCCCCGGATTGGTTCGGTAGCCTGGGACAAAGAATACGCCGATCTATTTGGGGCGGAATGGAAGCCCCCGATTTGGAGAAAAGAAACCTGGCGCCGCACTCCGGAGGAATTGGAATCCGCCAAAGCCGGGGGTCTGGGGGCAAAGATCGCCAGCTATCTGGATGTAGCTGGGCGGCTGGGGGATCTCGGCACATCCGCGGTGGTGTTTGGCCATCCGGCCGAGGGCACTACCCGATGGCTGGGGCTGGATCTCCGGGCGCGGGTGGCGCTGTACGAGCAGCATCGGGCGCTGTTTCCGGATGCCCCCCTGGCCGATCGGGCAAACTTTGTCAACCAGGCCATGCAATACAACTGGGGCCTCCAATCCCAGTTTGAGCAGTACATCAAAGGCTATGCCGGCACCCGGTTGACATCGGTATTTTTCACTGCCGGGTATTCGATGATCCGCGCCGGAGTGCGAGCCATGAATCCGGTGGGCACCCGGCATGGATTGAATCGCCTAGATCCTATCGGCAGGCAACAGCTGGCCAGGGCCCAGCGGGCTTTCTCGGGTGGCGTTACCGGCATGGCCGCAGCCTGGGCTTTGTTGAATTTCGCCTCATCCGGCGGGAGGCATTGGCCCTGGGATCAGGACCAGGAAGATGGCCCGGTGCCGGTGGGGTATATTCGCCTCCCCCAAGATATCCGAGAATCCGCCCCAGGCCGGGTCCTCATGGGCGACCCTGCCAAAGGCTCCCCCAAACAGGGCTACGTGCCGATGGGGTTTTTCAATCCCCCGGTATGGAAAGGATCTACCGCCACGGGAATCCGGCCTGGGATGGATACCGCAATGCTATTGGGCAAGGCCGGCCTTACCGATCCCGTAGGCCGACAGCTGATTGCCATGGAAGCCCTCCGCGGATCGATGAACACCTTCCTGCACCCTTTGTTGTCCGGTCCCATCCCCCGGGCGGGTATGGCTTTTATGGGGATGTCTCCGTGGATTGGGCCGCTGTGGGATCCGCTTACCGGTAGGAACCAGTTCACCCTCAGAACCGAATCCCGGGCGGCGCCGTCGTTGTTTGCCGCCGCCGGGATGGCCGCCGCCCGCGCTGCGGGCCAGATGTCTCCCGCGGTGAATTGGATGAACGAAGCCGGTATGGAGGTCGGCCTCGGCCAGCCTTTATCCGGCAAGACTCCTCGGGATGACGGCGCCGCCTGGGCCAAGACCCTGGCGGATCTGATGGTCCCCCGATCCCGCCCGATCGGAATCGATGTCCCCAAGAAAGCCAAGCAGGCCCGGGATCTGGTAGAAAAACGCAAGCGGCTGATTCAGAAACAGTCGGGGAACTAAAAGGCCCCTTTTTGGGGCCATTAGATCTTTTTGCCTCCCTCCTTTTCGCGGTTCTCGGGTTTGTGGTCTGCCCGGGATTTGTTGTAGGCCAGTTTTTCTAACAAGGCCATGCCAATATCCAATTCCAACCATCCGGCCAGGTCGAATATCCGGATCATGGCATCGGCCAGTTCTACCTCAATCATCTGCCGATTCGGCAAATGGTCGTCCTTGAGGCCTTTGCGATAGCCCTCGGTGGCCTCTCCCAATTCGGAGTGTTGCAGGTCCAGTTTGGCCAAAACCACCAAGGCCTTGGCGTACTCCCGCAGCTCTGAGGACACGGCTTCGATTACGGCTTGGTCTTTTTTCCACCAACCCGCGGCTACGGAGTTGTGGTGGCATTTACGCTGGATCAGCCGCAGGATATGGGCATAGTGATCCCATAGAGGGCGCTCGGGATCGATCTCCAGTTGGGGAGTGGGGTCATCGTCGCCATATAGGATCTCATCGAGTTGGGCTTCGTAATCATTTTCCATTAGATTTATATCGTCTCCTTTCGTTATTCCCAGTCATCCCTTAGATCCCAGCCGGGGTCATCATCAATCTCCGAGTCCACAATGATATACCCTCCGCCGGCTTTGATATGTTCGCAGGCATCTTCCAGGGGGTCGTCATCCCGGACCCCCATGGCATTGACATCGGGTTCCTCCCACCCAGACGCCCAGAATTCCTGCTTGCAATCCGGGTTGAGGCACCGGCATTTCACAGCCAATCCACTGCGGGGCATATCAGCAATCTCCTTCCGGAACGTGATTTAAAACCCAGTGACAGGAGTACTCCGAGCGCGTTTTGAATTTCTGCCCACAGTCCATACAGTGGTAGCGTTTATTGAACCCAAACCAGCCCTGGCTATAAAATGGTTCAGGTATCGCTGGCATATAGCCCAAGTGGGGATCATATTGTGTGGGCATTGGATTACTCCTCCTTTTGGGATTGGTGGGTAATGGGCCACACTTCTGTGCGCCGATCCGGATTGGTTGTGCGCTCCGGATGCAGGGCTATCTCTCTTGTTATCATTTGTATATCGTCCGCACTAAGCTTGTAGCTTATATGCACGGGATCCCCGACTTGAGGATGGAACCCCTCGGGAATCTGGGTAGAAAGTATGACCATTAGCCCGTGATATTGGGCTTGGGCGTCTAGGGCAACACCGAAGTACATTTTAACTGGGTGAGTAGGATTTTCCACCATAAGCCTCTATCCTTCCTTTTGGGGATCCTGCCAATAGGCAGTATTGCATTTGGGGCAGCGGACAATCCGGACCAGACTGGCCGGCGCATCCAGAGGGTTAGTATAAAAGGCCAGCGGCTGGGAAGGTTTGGGCGCGGCTGCCGTCACCGCCGGGTCTGCCCATAACCCCCAGGGCGGTGCCATATAATCGCATTCCGGGTTAGGGCATTGGCCGTTGCACAGGGGGGTTTGCTGACCCCAGGCAATCTTCGGCCGGCAAGGGGTGATGACAATCTCCTGGGCCTTGGCCGCGATCGCTGCCAGCAAGGCCCCGAAAAATCCGAATCGTGTTAGGGTCATGATTTGGGTTCCTCTACGGTTGAGTTGAAATACGCAATCTTGTTTTGGTGATCGATTTTCTCCAACCGGGTTGGAGGCCAACGCTTTTGGTGCACCTCCAACATCCGGGTGAGGAAATCATTATAGCCCACGGGCAGTAGGGGATAATCAACCGGCTCCGTCCGGGCCCGCCAATTCCATGGATCCCAATACTTCAGCATCTCCGGCGGCCAGTTACACAGATCCCAATCCGGATACTGGCGATGGCTATGGACACACTCTGGCCCGCAGTGATCCCTCCGCCAGTGCGCTCCGCAGTCGCAGGTATACCATTGGACCTCAAACCCCAATCTGCCTATGGTAGCTATCCAGTCAGGATCCGATCGCCAGTTTTCCCGTTCCATTTAACCATCCTCCCAAATCTTTGATTTCCTCACACTGCGCCCAGGATTCCCCCAATCCCGAGATTGAAAACTCCGCCTCGCATTCCAGCCCTCGGCCACTGGGCAGGATCAAATACCGGGACTCCTCCTGCATCTTCCGGTGCATGACCATAATAGCCGCACGCTCCAATCCATCCCGACATACCGCAATCAGGCTATCATGGATCTGGTTGCAGATTCCGATCTCTTCCCCGGCGCCGCAGTCCTCCAGCCCAATCATGGCCTCTTTGATCCGGCCAAAGGCATCATTAGCCGGCAAAAATGCAATTGCCGCCTCTGCGTCGTCGCCGTTTTCCACCAGCCATCGCTGGCCGGATCGGTCGGTTAGGACCTTCTGCCCAATCCTGGGGGCATCCAATCTGTGCAGGGGTTTGTATCTCAGGACACAATTGAATCGCCTGATATACCCATGGGCGGATATCAAATATCCTTGCTGGTGGGCCTGATGTTGGATATCGGATTTCCACTTGTGGGTAATAGGAAACAATTCATCCAGGGTGGTGATCAGCCGCTGGGCGTCTTGTTTGCCCGCAATAAACTCCTGGTTTTCGTGCCATAGCCTGGCCGCCTGCATGCCAAACCCATACCCCAGAATCGTCGGCTTGCCTTGCTTGTCGCGGACAAACTTGAAATCCACCAAATCCGGACTGGCCGCGATTTTGTATCGGGCTTTGTGGTCCCCCCGGAGTTCCTTGAACAGGGCCATCATGTCCTTGTCGGACATCTTGATCATTTCATCCGGCTTATACAGCTTCAACAACCCGCCAGCAGTAAAAAAGCTATGCATGTCCAGCTTGGCCAGGCGCATATACAACTCGTCCTTGGCCTCGAATCCGGTGGTCAGGACATGGAATGATTTAAAATCTCCCTCGATGATCCGATAACCAGGCGGAGCTTTGACCATGCCCCTCAGCAATTTGGCAAACTGGAGATTGTGTTTGGGGAAATTTTGGCAATTCCCTGTAATGGCAACCTTCCCGTTCCGCCGTACAATCACCGTCCCCTGGGGCATGGTTACACAATAAACCCAGCCCTGATAGTAGTGCTCTTGGGGCTGTAGATTAGTAGTTAGAGAATAATCCTGATCTACCGCATCCACCTGCCAGTTAGGCCTGTTCAATTTGTCATTCCAGTATTTCCGAACCTTGGCCCGCCGCCCAGAAAGGCAGGTAAGAATCTGGGCCCAGTCTGCATTGGATTTTTCACTACTGGAATACATAGACCGGCCTTCCAGATAGCCATCCCAAAACCAGATCTCCTCCGCCAATAGCGCAAAGGATTCCTGGTCCAGATCCATAATCCACGAATCAAACTGTTTTCGCTGGCGCATCCATTCGGGAACCTCTCCAGCGTGGATATAGTAACGCCGCCCGACATCTTCTTTATCGTATCTGGAATAGGCCCACCCCAAATCCCGCAAGGCTTCCTCAAGCCGCTGCTGTTTCCTGATCTTGGTCAATCCAAACTCAATGGCCGAGCAGCTTTTCAATACATGCCCATCAGCCTGAAGCGCTGCCAGAAATATTATCTCTGCCCGGGATAGTTTGGTCCTGCCCCCTTTGTAAATCCCGGCCTGGGGCTGTTGGTAATCCTGGGGGTAGTACTTGGCCTCTACCCATTTCCAGGCCTTGGTTCTGCGATTCCTAACCAAGCACCGATGATCCGGAGTCATTAGCATATCCAATTGTTGTTCCGTATGGATATGTACCATTGGCCCTTGGTGCCATTTACGGATATAGCCGTCTGGCCGGGCAAGCGAGATATCCCCGGATTTGGGGTTATATTGGGCCACCTTGGTATAGGGTCCCAGATCCTTAAACAGTTTCCACCCATCCTCGGTAAGGACTTCGGTGTCGTCGGAGAAGCAATTGGGATTCCTGCTGCTCAGCTGCCCCGTCGCCGGGGCGGTGGTGAAAAACGGATGCACCCGGCCGGTTTTGGGATTGGGCCGCCAGCCCTGGGTCTGGGCCTTGCCCTTGCCGGTCTCCTGGAGTTTCTTGGCCAGCTCCTGGCCCTCGGGTGAGTCTTCCCCCGGCCCCCCGACATAAGTCCCAGCCATCTTGTCGATCTCTTTGTACTCGATCGCCAGCTCGATGATAGGATCCTTGAGCCGGACATTCAACCGCCTCAACTCCTTTTTATCCGTGGTCTCGTCATCGGATCGGAATTTCTTGGGGACCTTCCACTTGGCCTGTTCCGCGGCCCGGGCCTGGCAGTCCGGACAATCCTGGGCGCGTTGGTATCCCAATCCATGCCGGCAGGGCTTATCTAACAACTGCCGGATCTCTTCCTGTCTTTTCCACCGGATATAGTCCCGGATCTGGAACGTAGAGTTGGGATTGAACTCTTTGAGTTCGCACCACCTCGCCACTGGCATGGGCGAATCCGGCAGCTTAAACTCCCGGATCTCAAACCGCTTGCCGGATTTGGGATGGATAGCCACCCCCGAAGAGGTTGCTTTGGCAACCTCTTCTGGGGATTGTTTTCTCAACCACAATGGCACGGTTTTCAGCCCCAGTTTTTGCTTGGGGGGCCTCAAACAATCCGGTACCATGCCCTGGATCTGGGCGATTTTTTGCTTCTTTAGCCCTTGCAGATACCGCCATACCTGCATTCGTTCGGACTCATCCACCGGGATGCCCCGGCGCTGCATCTGATCCAGGCTCTTGGCGGATAGTTCATTCACCTGCCGACGGTAGCCCTGCAACAGATTCACCTTGCTGATGGGGTGACTCAGGCCAGCCAGGTTTTTCTTGAGCCATCTCCACAGCCGTTGGGGATAGTCCACATCCATGGCCCCATATAGCCGCTCGTCCTCGGTGAACATGTATTTCCAGGCCCCAGCCAGGGAAATCTCCGGCAGCATGCTACAAGCATACTGTAGGCCCTGGGGCAGATCCGGCTCCCAGTGATGCCACATCTGCATCAGATCGTGGTAATTCCCCACCGGAATTGATTTGTCAATCAATTCCTTTACCGCGGGCTGCCATTGCCCCAACCAGCCGTCGATCCTCCTAATTAGCATGGCGTCGTTGTAATTGCGGTCAAACCCCCGCCCGTTGTAATCCAGCTTGTCATTCATGCACTCGAGCAATAGGGTCAGCTTTTCCAGTACCCAACCCTCCCAGCCGGAAACAATTGCCTGGCCTGGTCTCAAACTGGCCTGGACCTGATTGACCTCGCGCATGGCATGTTCGTATTCCGACTCATCAGTGGTGGCATAGGTGAAATTGGTTTCGTAGTCATAACTAATCGCCAGCTCGGGATTGGCTTTGGCGTCCGCGATCATCCTGTCCCAATCCTCCGGCCCGGCATTTAATACATATCCCTGCCGATCGGTCCCGGCGATTTCCTCATACCTCTCCAGGTGGGGGATTTTGTTCCCCAGGTCTTTACCGGTAAGCCCCTTCAAGGCAATCGCAATTCCCAGCTTGATGTCCCGGATCAGAACACTCAGCAGAGCCATTCCCCCCGATTGGCCCTTTTCGGTTTTGGCTTTGGTCTCCTGGGATTTCTCCTTGCTACCCCTTGCCAGAAAGCTGGGATGATATGTCAACACCACAGGCAAGCCGCCATATTCCGGTTTGGCCTGAAACACATATCCCCGATCCCGCAGGACCGATATCTCAGTCCGCCCGGTGAGTTCGTAAAACGCCGTTGCACCCAATGCCACCAGGCACTTGATGCCTTTCTCCACAAACAGGGCTTGGTTCCAGGGCCTGCAGATCCCTTTGGCCTCCGCCTCCCAGGGCTGCCCCACCAGGTCATTATTGTGGGGCTGCCACCATACGGTATTGGTGATCAGATACCCATCCCTGGGCAGACCAATGGTGCGGATGGCATTGGCCAGGACCGCCCCGGCCTCAGCCCATGGCCGAAAGGGCAGGCCGTCTTTCTGCTCATGATTGCCCGCGGCTTCCCCTACTAGGGCCACTCCGCACTTGCCGGTGCCTTCCGAGCACACCAATGGGAGGCGGGCGCGCCTCCCATTAGGCCCGGCCCCCGGGACCTCCCAACTGACCCCTTTGGTCGGGTATTTCTGCAACATCTGGCTGGGCATATGATTACTGTACCGTTCCTCCCCCACCTCCGGATTTCTCCTGGGTGATAATTTTCCTGATCCGCCGTTCTCTTTCCAGGTCCTCAGTGCCTTCCCTTGAGGCCTGGGCCAACTCCGCCAAGACCGCGGGGGAGGGATCCCATCCCATGGACCACATCAGAAACAATTCCTTCAGCAGATCCCCGTCAAGGAAAAATCTATACTTCAGCTGGGGGATAATCCAGGTCCACTTGGGGGCATTGGGGTCCCCTGGGGCCATCCCCAGTATCGCCAGCTCTCTGCTGTTGATAGGCCGAAAAACTCCGCCGGCCGTGACCTCCCGGCGGAGTGGGATCTCCACCGTGATTATTTGCTGTTGGGGGTCTAGGGCCAAAAAGCTGGCATAGGCCCCGCCGGGACAGGTAAACCCGAACTGGTGCACCACCCCGAAATCACGCCACTGCTCGATGGGCGGCAGGGGCCCACGACTATCTACCCTATCCTCAGCCATGATAGGCCTCCTCGTAGATTTTGGTCAGCTGCATCCGGGCTTCTGGGCTAAATCCCGCCAGCTCAGCCCACCGTTCAAAGTCGCCATCATAAATCATGGCCTCACCCATCCTCCGGGCAGAGTCACGATACCCAAACATAGCTCCGGCAAAAAAGGCCATCTCCGGATCACCCCCGGGGCCGTACTCCGGGGGCAATGAAGGCAGTTGATCTGCCCCCAACGCCTTGCTTATAGCCATTGCTGTACCTCCGGGGCGGCCTTGATTTGCCGGGCCAGAATCGCCTCTCCACCCACAATCCGCAGGCCTTGTGGGGTTCGGGCTCGGCTGAGGGCCACATAGGCCATGTTGGGGGACCCAAAGAACCGGTCCCTGCAGTCGATCTGCACGTTGTCCATGCTCAGCCCTTGGGACTTATGCACCGAGGTCGCCCAGCCCAGCCGCAGAGGGTACCAGTCCATCCATCCCAGGGCCCAGCCGCCCCGCTCACCGCTGGCTTTTCGCATATCCTCGTACCACTGCGCCCCCGGGGTGTCTTTTTCACACTCATGCCAGCGACGGATCCGGCCCAGGCTCACCACCTCCCCCGACCGCTGCAGTCGAACCTGAACCTTTGTCCCGGCCAGCCCCACCACCGTTCCCAAGTCGCCGTTGCCATAGGCCATATCCCCATCGGCGGCCCCCTCGGTATCGTTGGCCAGAATCATCACCAGGGCGCCCTCCTTCACGACCAAGGGCCCGATCTTGCCGCCGGGTGTGCCGGCTACTTGGCTTTTCCACTCCGACTTGGGTTGGCCCTTGAACTGGTTCACCAACTCTATCGGGGGCTTGTCGATCTGCCTCAGCCGTTTGGTGTTGAACTCATCTACTCGGCGGTTGATGGCAAAAATCGTAGTACCGGGGAAGTTCTCATCCAATCCCCCGGCATATGTAACCCCTGCCTCGCGCAAAGCCTGCGCCGCAGGGCGGCCGTGGCCCCGCCGGGCATGGTTGAGCCCCGTCAAGAACCCGGGATCCGACTGCCGCCAGACCTTGGTCAGCCTCTCCACCCCTTGGCCCACCTTTTCCCAGCATTGCGCCCGGAAACACCACTCCGCGGGTTCCTCCGCTGTCGTCACCGGCGGGAGCTGGGCAAAATCCCCGGTGAGGATCAGTTGCATGGGCTCATCCACCCGCTGATTCACGGTTTGCACTGCCCGGTAGATCACTTCCAGCTGCTCTGCGGGCATCATGGAGATCTCATCAATCCCCAAAATCCTCAACCCCTGGTCGATATATAGCTCCCGCAGCCTCCGGGTCAGCATTCCGGTGATGTAGTTCTGGGTCAGGCTGGCGGTGTTGAAAAACTTCAACAAACTATTGAGAGTGATGGTGTCTAGATTCACCGCCGCGATGCCGGTAGTGGCGCACAACCGCATCCGGGGGTTGGTTTTGGCCATCTCCCGCACGGTATAGGTTTTGCCGGTACCGGCCTCGCCGGTGATAAACCTAGTCGGGACATCTTGGGGGTCCTTGAAGGTTTCCTCCACCATGGTGTTGGCCATTTCCTGGTCCAGGGCGGACCTGGGAGACTCGGCCATCAAGTCATCTAGGGATTGCGGAGCTTGATCATTCCGGTCCGTCTGTTTAAGGTGCTTAGTAAAATCGACCATACTATTTCTAGGGGTCCTTTCTTTTGGTATTATTCTTGGCCGTCAAACATCCCCAGCTGCCGGCGGCCAGGGTCTAGGTCTTCCAGGGCTTGCATAACCGACCAATCCCGGCGGCGTTGCATATCCGCCCATAACATTTCCACAACCAGCCGATCGATTTCAGCATTTGCCGATGGGCGGGATTGGAAACCCGGTTGGCCTTTTCGCACACTCATCCGGCTGGAGTTGTCAAAGGCCTGGTGGATGGATTTATCTAGCCAAAGCAGATTCAGGGGGCAGCAATTTTTGGCGTCAAAATCCTGGTGATGGATCTCTATTTCCGCCCCGGGGTCTTTACCGGCAATCTGTGCCAGTACCCACCTATGCAGGTACCAGTTCCGCCACGGCCCCCGTTGATGGATGCGCCAGTATCCCTTGGTGGTGAGGTGATGCCCGGGTGGGCTGGCCAGTGGGCACTCGGGGTGATGACAATCCTTATGCCGCGGTTTGGTCATCGTCTTCCGCCTTGCGGGGCATGCTATGCCCCAGCAATGCCGCTGCCAGTTGAGGATTGTCGAAGTTGCAGGCTATGACATCCGGCAGGGACTCGCCGGTACCATCGTCGTCATATTCTGGACGCCAAACAACCACCATATTCACTCCGGCCATTCGGGCCTTCTCCAATTTGCGCTGGATTTCGTCTATTGAGTTCAAATTCATGGGTCCGGTCATTGCAGGTCTCCCCTTTTTTGGTTATTTGTTCATCTTCAGCCAGTCGATCACCGCCGAGGCCTGAGGACTGGAGAGGTCTTTCCACTTGGTTTGGCCCTCGTCCAGTTCCATATCCCGGTGCTCACAAAACGCCTCTTGGCAGATCTCCCGGAAATCAGTCCAGTCCCAGCTGCCGGATTGGGCCAATAACGATTCAATCAGCTCCAACTGGGGAACGGTGATGTATTTCCGGTCGGTAATGGATTGCTGGGCCAGCAATCTATCCCGTTGGTCTTTGGGCAAATGATTCAAATTGGTGGACATATTGGGTATTAGGTTCCCTCTTTCTCCCCACAGGCTTTGCAGTATTTTTTGTCCCTGCTGATCACTCTGCCGCACAGGCATCTCCACTGGCCGGGCTGTTTCCCCGGCTTCCCACCCGCCCATTGGCTGTCCCACATGGCTTTGGCAATCACCGCCATGGATTCCTTGGGCCCCAGGCCCTGGGTGCGCTTGGCCAGCTCCTGGGCCAGCTCCGGATTACGCATCAGGAACTGATGCAGCTCGCCCTCCAGGTTAGGCTGGGAATAGATATCTCCAATCATCGACGCCCCCATTTCACCGCGGCCACCCCACACACCAGCACCCCCCACACCAGCCACGCCAAGCCGGGTTCCGGGGTGGCCATCCCCAGCCGCGGGGGTTCACCGATCTCTGCCCGGATCTCTATCTGAGCATCGGCTATCTGCCCCACCAATTTAGGGGCCCATACCTCCTGGGCATACACCCCACAACCCTGGGGCCCATCCATGGTGATGGATTGGGTATACCAATACTGCAAAAGCCCCAGCTTATTGGGGCTGGTCAGGTCTGTGATTTGCATTTTTCCCTTTCCTGATGCTGTTGGCGCACGCGGGCCACCCATGCCAGCGCCTCGCGTATTTGTGGGTCGTTGAAGTCGTTCTTGCCCATTTCTACGCGCCACTTGGCCCATTCTATAACGGTATTGGGAGCTGCTATATCCCGGGCTAGTAGCACAAAAACCAATTCGCCGTCTTCGGCGCGGTTCCAGCAGCTATTCGGTTCTGACAATTCTCGGTGTTTTTCCATAATATCCCTCCC
>ERZ761584.326-NODE-326-length-16118-cov-9.928282_pt1 | contig 16118 bp, 21 predicted proteins | sample MGYA00512168_ERZ761584 | MGnify/ENA primary metagenome ERZ761584 (study PRJEB28899, sample SAMN03785564) | bioreactor sludge metagenome | biome: EBPR Sludge; feature: EBPR Bioreactor; material: 0.22µm filtered reactor supernatant | place: Saint Lucia: Queensland...
AGTCAGACAGGAATTTTGAAAGCAGGCGATGATTTTCAGCTTGAAAACTATTTATACACAGTACTACAAGATGCCAATTCGAACGGCTCTGGTGTCGCCACCTTTGATATATGGCCAGCTCTTAGAGTGTCGCCAGCCAACGGTGCAGCTCTTACGACGACGAGTCCAAAAGGTTTGTTCAGGCTTGCCGGATCGACGGTGACCTGGGGCTCGAGCGTCGAGCGAGTGTATGATGTTTCTTTTGAATTAGTAGAAGCAATATGAGCCGTGGAATTTCTGCGGGACTACTTTCCGCGCTTCAGGCAACGGTGCTTAGGCCGATATTTTTTGTCGAGCTTGAATTTACGAGCTCCACTTTGTATCTCTGCACGCAATCGCTCAATGTTTCCTGGAATTCCCAAACCTGGCTAGGCAATGGATTTATTAAAGAACCTCTCGGCGATTATCAGGAAAGCAATGATGGCAGGGCAATCGGCTGCCGCATCGTTCTTGATGCCTATGATGCTGCGCTCACAGCGCTGCTCTTAACTGGGCTCACGCAATCAAAAAGAGGGACGGTGTACTTCGGCGCGCTCGACTCTTCGGGTGCAGTTATAACAGATCCGGAGCGTGTTTTTTCTGGCTTTTTTGATTCTGTTGAGTTTAACGAGAATGGCCTAAGCTCTGAAGCGGTACTTCGATACGAAAAGGAAGTGCTCGAGTTTAAAAGGATTAATGAGTTTCGCTACACGGACCAATCGCAGCAAGCTCTCTTTTCGGGCGATAGAGGGTTCGAGTACGCATCGTCGGTTCAAGATTGGTCTGGATTTTGGGGCAAGGCTGCCAGGCCAAAGAAAACTCGTCGAAGAAGAGTGGGAAGAAATTAGATGTCTACAATGACGCCATACCAGCTTCAAGCCGCTCGCCGTCGCAGGCGCGTAATTCCGCGCGGGAAAAAAATAGGCGACAAGAAAAATCGCTCAAAAGAAACACGCAGGCGCAAGCGAAAGAAAAATATAGTTCGCGGCAAGGAGGTCTCTGTAACGGAAAGCTCCTCAGAGCTTCAAGTCATTTATGGAGAGATGCGTGTTGGTGGCGTAATTACTTTCCTAGAAACTAATCAGGATAGTTCCGCATACCTTATCACGGGCGATAGCGCACAAAATAACCAGCTTCTCTGGACAGCAAAGACAGCCGGAAGCTCGGGAAATCAAATCACTCTGACGCTGACATCGACAGGAACGGTTGCTGCGATATCTATCAGCGTCGTCAATAAAGCAATCACGGTGGCTCTTAAGAGCTCGGGTGGCACGCCTCTTAGTACCCTAAACGAAGTCATTGCAGCGGTCAGAGCAGATGCTGCAGCGAGCGCTCTTGTCTCAATCGACAAGCTTGTCGGAGGGACGAATGGGGTGCCGGTCGGTCTTAGCCAAACGCCTTTCGCGTATGGTGGCGGCACATGGCTACACCAAGTGGTGACTCTAACAGGCCATGAAATCAATAGCATTCAAAAGCTTTATCTTGATGGCCGCGAAGTCACATTCGGCGCTTCGCCGGATCCAAGGTGGGCAACGGGCGTCTTCGCGGATCGCGTATTCATGGCGTACAAGTACGGCACAGATGACCAGGAAGTCATGATAGATCTGCACTTCCAACTGCCTCTCAAATGGACCACAGATCACAGGCAAAGAGGCTGCGCGCATGCCTACATTTTAACCGTCTGGGATCCGAATTTATTCCCAGAGGGACATCCAGAAATTAGCTTTCTTGTGCGCGGGAAGCCTCTCTACGACACAAGAACATCAACTACAGCTTATTCAAAAAACTCCGCGCTCGCGCTCGCTGACTTCATGACGAGCACCAAATACGGTCTTGGGATTCCCTGGGCAGATATCGACACGACAACGCTGAACGATTCAGCGAACGTCTGCGACGAGGCAGTCTCGCTTGCTGCCGGTGGAACAGAGCCGCGCTATTCTACCAATGGCGTCTTTGATGGCTCTCAATCAAAAGAGGAAGTGTTCGAGCAACTGAAAGCGGCAATGGCCGGAGACGTTGTTGAGCAAGGTGGAAAATATTTTATATATGCAGGCAAGTACAGAACACCAACGGTCACACTGACAGAAGCGGACCTGCGCGGCGAATTCAACATCTCGACAGCCGTCTCGAGAAGCGAGTCGTTCAATTTTGCGCGCGGGACATACGCGAGTCCGCAGGCTAATTATAATGAAACCGACATTCCACACATAAAAAACTCAACCTACATCGCGCAGGACGGTGGCGCGCGATATGAAGATTTTACTCTGAACTTTGTGACGAGTCCATCCCAGGCTCAAAGGCTTTTAAAAATAGAGCTCGAGCAATCGCGCCAGGGGATATCGGTCGTCTGGCCAGGCACGATAGCGCTCCTGCAGCTCAGGGTGAACGATGTTGTTAACGTAACGCTCGCGCGCTACGGGTGGTCTTCGAAACCTTTTGAGGTGCAAAATATCGACTACGCAGAAGACGGAGACGGCTCTCTAGGCTTAGATTTGGTGCTGCGCGAAACGGCCTCCGGCGTTTATGACTGGAATAACGGCGAAGAAACCACGGTAGACCTTGCTCCGAACACCAACCTCCCAGATCCACAGGATGCTCCCGAGCCAACGAATGTCACCGTCACGAGCGGGACAGCAGAACTCTATCTCAGAAATGACGGAGCGGTCTTCTCGCGCGCGAAAGTGAGCTGGACGGCTGCCGCGAGTCCGTTTGTGGTGAGCGGTGGAAGCTATGAAATCCAGTTCAAGCAGAGCTCAAGCTCTGTCTGGAGCAACTCTTTTAATACGCCAGGCGGTCAAACCTTCCACCACATACTCGATGTTTTAGATCGCGTCTCTTACGATTTTAGAATCCGCTCCGTTAATTCGCTTGGCTACGCCTCAGACTGGGTCGAAGTTTTAAATCATATCGTGGTTGGGAAGACGGAGCCTCCGTCGGACGTTACTGTTTTCAGCGGTTTTGTGACGGACCTTGGCGTTCAGTTTAGTTGGACAGAGATTGCAGACCTTGACCGTGACAGGTACGAGCTCCGCTATGGCGCCTCCTGGGATGCAGGGACTCTGGTTGGTCGCATCAAAGGCAACTCTTTTCGATGGGAAAATCTTGTAGCAGGAACTTATCGTGTTTTTATCAAGGCGCTCGACACCTCGAGCAACTACTCAACATCGCCAGCTTTCGTCGATATTATCATCAACGGACCAAATCCGATCCGTGGCTTTACTGCGGACGCGACCGGCAAAAACGTCTTCCTAGACTGGCAGCAGCCAATCCCGAGCACTCTCAGCGTTCAGGAGTATGACGTTTATAAGGGCATCGATTTTGCTTCATCCATTTTTGTGGGTAAGGTCTTCGGAACTTTTCACACCTACATAGAGCTCGTCGGTGGTGATTATACTTACTGGGTCGTGGCAATTGACGTCGGCGGCAATCGTTCGAGCGAAGTCTCAGCGACCGCGACGGTCCAGCCGACCGAAGATTTTGAACTTCATTCTGAAGAGGATCTCGACAACAACGTCGAAAGCACGTATCTCGCTGTGCAGGGAGGCGAATCAATTGCGGTCTATGAGGATCCAAATAGTTTCTTCCTTCCCGTAGGTCGCTGGGTAGGAACCGTACCGATTCCGTTTTATGATTTTGCTCCGCTCTCTGACCTCTCGGGCGAAGAGTCCTGGGAAGAATGGTTTACTACGAATTGCTGGAATACTTTGCAGGACGCAATTGATGCCGGATATAACGCCTGGCTCTCTCCAAGCGGCATGCGAAACGGTCAAATCATTTTTAAACTAGATCTTGGGACTGTTCTTGGCGCTGCCTTCATCGAATTTCTTTGGGAAGTTGAAGCATTGCAAGGCACGGTGAACATCATCCCTTCTCTTGCTTACAGCGAGGATGACATAACCTACTCAGCATTCATCAATGCAAGCAAAGTTTTTGCGGAAGATTTTAGATACGTCATTCTTCGCATCGACGGGTACGCTGTAAACATTTTCTCAGTAGCGCGGCTCTATGATTTCGTTGCGAGAATCCAGCTTCAGGTTGAAGAGGAGGTGCAAACCGTCACGGCAAACTCAGGCGACGCAGGTGGTACTACGGTCACATTTGAGCATGATTTCCTTGATGTAACAGACATCCAGGTGACTGCAAATAGCACTGATTTTGCTAATGCAGTTTACGACTTTACCGATGTTCCAAATCCGACTAGCATGAAAGTGCTCGTGTTTGATAAAAACGGAACAAGAATCACTCGCACAGTTACTTGCAGAATTAGGGGAGCAGTGAATCCAGCATGACGGCAGATTTTAACAAACCAGATCTCGCATCTACTAAAACAAACTTCCCTGGTGAAATAAGAGAAGCCGTTAAGTCTGCATGCATCATGGACTACACCGGAGACTCAAATCTGGTGAATGGCTTTCTAAAGTATAATCGTTCGACTGGAATTTGGCAGGAAAGGCTTGCCGGTGTCTTCACCAACATGGTGATAAATAATCTTCGAACAGCACCGGCACAGGTAACTCCAACTGTGACACCGAGCGCAGGAACTTGGACCGATACGGGAAGCCATCTCCTTGTGGTCGATTTAGGTGGGGTCCAACTCGTGGGCATTATTATCTCAGGCAGTTCAAGTTCAAACTGCAGTACTCTTGACATCACTCACGCAAGTCTGAAATCGGGAACGACTTTCCGTGGCGCGTATCCTACAAACGTTTTTGAATCAGCGGCTCTCACTCCCTCCTGGGCGCGCGGGTTTGGTGCTGGAAATGGAATTTCAATCAATAAAGTTTCGGGAAACTGGACAGCGGGCAATGCTCTGGTTGCAGAGCTCCATGGTGTAACTTTCTACTAAGGATAAGAAATGGCAGATAATATAGACGTTCTCAATGCTGGTGGAACTGCCGCGACTTGGGCGGCTGATGAAATTTCCTCAGTGAAATATCAGCGAACAAAGTTGATACACGGCGCTGATGGAACCAATGACGGAGACGTCTCGCGCGCGAACGGTCTGCCAGTTGGCGACTCTCAAATCATTGCTCAATCGGATCTGGTTGAAAAAGGCCATGCTACTTTCACCACTTCCTATGTGGATATGGCGCTTTCCGGTCTCTCCACAGCAACCAGCGTCTACATCGACAATGATACGGACGGAGATCTCTATTTTAATTGGGACAATGGCGCGAACGCAGACTTTATCGTGCGTGCAAGAACAGCAAGACCTGTCCCGGTTTTAGCTGGCAATACTGGTCTTTTTTCTAAATATAAGACCGATCCAACTACAGGCACATGTTACTTCGAGGTTAGAAGAGGATGAGAAATCTTGGCGCGTCGTTCGATCTTGCCTGGGCTCGGGCAGACTTCAAACCCATCGCTAATAATGCTTACGACATCGGAAAATTGGGCAGCGCTTTTCGCTATGCCTACATCGCGAATTCAATTCTTTTTACCGGCTCAACCTGCCAGATATTAAACGGTACAGATGATACTGGAGTTTTAAAGATTGGTGGTGGAACCGTTGCAAGCTATCTAAATGGGGCACATATTGTACTGGAGAGTATTGGTGCGCCAGGACTAGGTCGATTGCAATTGGGCTCTGCTGATGGCGCTGAAGTTCAGCTCTCTCCCGGTGGTTCGACAACAATGAGATTAACTGCCGGTCTGAACATTGCTTTATTTGCAAACGGGAGTTATGGCAGCGGAGCAAAAGTTCTTTTTATGGGGAACGCAGACACAACGCCTTCGGGTACTCCATCTGGCGGTGGAATCCTATACGTTGATGCCGGAGCGCTTAAATACAAAGGTAGCTCGGGAACCGTCACGACTGTTGGCGCTGCTTAGTTTTAGCAAAAAAGGAAGGACAAAATGAAAACACTTAAAATAGCTGTTAACCTAGATTCTCCGCGCTTGCCGGAGCAAGAAAAAAAGCAGATTCAAGAAGTCGGATACGCCGTGCTACTTGAATCTTTTTTGAATCAGGCGCTCGCTGAGAAATACCCAAAGGGGCTTGACCGTCTGAAAAGGAAGGTTCTCGCTCGAGTCCAGGCAAGGCTTGACGCATGCGAGCTCGAAGCAGAGTACATGGAAATCGAGGACGGTGATTTTGACTTTATAAGAGATACCATGCTCGGTGATGACGTAAAGTTTTCAGCGCAGCAAAATCGCCTCGTTTCTCAGATAATCAAGAACATTGAAGATTGCGAAAAGGCATCCAGGGCAAAGGAGGATGAGCCTGCAGCAAAACAGGAATAGTCAGGTTTTCTGAAAGGCATTACACTAGGGGCATGGGCGACCGTGATGGAGATACCGCAGGACGTGTTCTTGAGCTGCTCGAAAGTCACATCGATGACTTTCGGGATCATAACGAACATGTCTCTAGTTTCATTGAACGCAGCGACGAACATTTTAAACGTGCGCAAGGAGCGATGACTCAAGTGAATGAATTACATGGTGCCATACAACTCTACGTTCCTAATTTAATAAAGCTTTCCTCAATCAACTCAACTCTTCAGAACATGGAGAAAGCAATTCTAAGGCAGAACTCTGAGCTGCTCACACCGGCAACGACTGCCGAGAAGATGCCAACCAAAGTGACCGTTCTCATGCTTGGCGCGCTTTTTGCCGTAATAGTTTTTCTAGGAAGCGCACTGATGCTCGTACTCCTGCGCGAGAGTAACAAAGAATTTCGTGTCGGAGGCGAGAATGGAGTCTCGATAACAAACCCGCAAGAAGCGGGAGAAAAAAAACCGGATAACTTGCGTGACTCAAAGTGAACAATGGTTCAAATCCATCAGTCAAATCTTGATTGCTGACGAAGGGTTGCGGCTGCGTCCATACAAAGACAGCAAGGGTCTCTGGACAATCGGTGTCGGATACCTAATCGGAGAAAATCTCCAAGACCTACACATCACAAAAGAAACAGCGCTTCACATGCTAAAAGAGAAAATCTCCGAGGCAGAAGAGGGGCTATGTCAAATTTTTGGCGCGCAGACTGTTCAAAATTGGACACCGGCACGCAGAGCTGCTCTTTTATCGATGATGTACACTTTGGGTCTTGCTCGATTCCAAGGCTTTAAGGACATGATAAAGGCAGTTCATCTTGAAGACTGGAGTATGGCAGCAAAAGAAGCGCTCGATAGCAAGTGGGCGCACGATGTAGATCCGAGAAGTGTTCAGGGAAAAGGCAGAGACGATAGAATTGCATACATGCTCAAAGAGGGAGAGTACCATGAGGCTTATAATTTTACTTCTTAGTTTCCTTTTGCCGATTGTCGGCTCTGCTCAAGAGCTGAGTCTCTGCCGCTCTCCTTACGCGCTCACGAGTGAAAATTTTAACTATAAAGAATACAAACGCCAAACGAGTGATATTGGGAAATACACCGTCGTCTGGCTCTGGAATACTTTCGGAGATGCGCTCGGAAACGCACAAAAGGAATTGCTTCGTGAGCAAGTCGTGGGAGTCGAGCTCGCGCTCTTCAATACCACATGCGTCAGGAATAGGAGCTGCGGCAGCTATGAAACACTCGCCGGATACACTATCCAAAGTCTCAACAAAGCCATTCAAAATCAAAACCCACAGCTCCGCGCAAAAATAAAGACCGAAGCGAAACGCGCAGCGGACTGGCTTCTTCCGCGCCTGAAACCTTCTCAGCGTTGCTACATCAATCCGTTTCTCGAACACAACATGGATCGGAACACATGGCAGACTGCGGTAATGTGGTTCGTGGAATCCTTCCATGGGCGTTGCGAAATGGTATGGAATCCAGCCGGAAGCAACCCAGGTAAAGCGCAATCGCCTGCAGGAGTAAGCGAGGGACACGGAGACTCGCCGAATTTAGAAAAACGCTGCATTGCGAATCCAGATGGCACCGTAATTGATTTCAGCGAGTATCCGAGCTACCTCATAAAATACGGACAAAAATGTGAGCACGCATGCGCCTGGCTCCCCAACGATAATTGCAGAACAGCCGGAGAGACGCGCTTCGTCGATCCACGAAAGAGGCTCTGCAAGGAGACAGGTGATTTCAAAAAAGAGAGAGCTGCGATTAAGGCCGCAAGAAAATTGAATAAGCCGGTGCCTCCATGGTCCGAAAGTGACAACAAAAGTCTCGCTGGTTGCACAAAGATTTATCCGAACCCGGACGGGGAAAAAAAAGGCTTTCTCTCAAAAGATAGCCATGTGCCTCATTACGGTTGGACTATTCTCTTTCCGAACCCACTGAGATTTAAATCAGCGGTCGTGCAAAAAGCTGGAAAGAATATCTCTGATTTAAAATACTACTATCCCTACGAAGGCGATGGTCGCCAAGTCTGGCGCGCGCAGCAGGACGGGACAAGCTTTCCCTACAACGTTGCAATTCGGGCCAAAGATTCTCAAGGCAAACTTGCCTGCTGGAAAGTTCCGAATCCGAAAGTAAGAAATGACTAACAAGCGACCAGGCTGGCTTCGAAGGCTCTTTGGGTGGATGGTTCCCGAAGATAATGCGCCAGGCTGCGGCTACGGCGTTTTTAAACTCCCTCTTGACCATCCGTTCACGGTCGGCTGTAACTTACATGACTGGGAATTTGGTCAAAGCCATGCAGGCAACGCCGATAAACCCAGGGACCAGGTGGACTGGGATCTTTTCTATCGCTGGGTTTTGATAACTAAAAGTGAATCAGATTTAGAGAAGCGCATAGAGCTTGTATGGGATATCATAAAGCTATGGCCGCTCGCTCGAACAGGCGGCGACTTGATGTGGGACGGCGATCCTAAAACTAAGGAGACAAAAAATGCTTGAAATTATAAAGAAGCTTCCTGCTCTTTTGAAAAAAATCACTGGCGTCGTTGCAACGGACGGAAAGTCTTTGCTTGTGTGGATTCTGAACGAATGGCCAGGGCTCACCGATTACCCAGGACTGCTCGAGGCGCTTAAAAAGTTTCTTGAGAATCCGAATAAAGTAAACCTGACGCATGTATTGTTCCAGGCTCTCTGGGCGCTTGCTGCAGGTCATCGATTAATTAAAGTTCTTGCAAAGGTAATTAAGAAGTGAGAGCTGGTCGACTCGATTTGATAGATAGCCTTGCGCTCGAGCAGGGCTCTCTTTTTTCTATAGTTGCAACGTGGAAGGATGACGCCGATGCGTTGATTAATCTCACAGGTTATAGCGCGCGAATGCAGCTCCGAAAGGACTATCCATCATCTGCAGCGGTAGTTGATATCACAGAAGCAAACTCGGGTCAGGGGCAGCTTGTTCTTGGTGGAGCAGCCGGAACGATTAACATCAGAATCCAGGATGAGCACACAGCAACGCTCGATCCTGGGCGCTATGTTTACGATTTAGAAGTTAAAGCGAGTGGTGGCGACTGGCAGCGTCTCCTCGAGGGAGTCGCCGATGTTATGCCGGAGGTAACAAGATAATGCCAACAGTCGTCGTACAAACTTCAGAGAACACCGTTGAAATTCAAACCACAGGCGCGCAAGGTTCTGGTGGCGCTCCGACCGATGCCTCGTATCTCACGCTCGGAAATAATTCAAATCTGAGCGCGGAAAGAGTCCTGACTCCCTCTGCAGATCTCTCGCTCGCTGATGGAGGCGCAAATCAGCCAGCAACGATTGGGCTTGCCAACACTGCGGTAACGCCTGGCTCTTACACAAACACAAACATTACCGTAGATGCCAAGGGCAGAATCACTGCCGCATCAAATGGAAGTGGAGGTGGCGTCACGTCCGTCACTGCAGCAAATACGACGCTCACGATTTCACCGACGACAGGCGCGGTACAAGCCTCCCTCAATTTGGCAAACATCAACACATGGACTGGGCTACAAACTTTTCAAGCAACGGCAGCCGAAGATGACACTTTAGTCGTCGACGGTTCAACGAATCCTTACACGGGAACCGGCACAGCCTACGGAGCGCGCATCACTCGAACCCGAGGCAATAATTCTAATTTACCGCAAAACCTGACAGGCCTTGATGTAACAATCACGAACAACAGCCTCTCAGACGACCAAGATCCTCTAGATTATTCTTGGATGACAATCGGTGAGAGAGTTTTAGTAAATACTTCAATCTCTCATGAAATCGATGTCGCAGATGGTGGTGAGCAGATAATTGGTCGAGACACAACAGTCTCGGTCACCGGCACTTTTGATGGCGCAAGATATACAAGATCCGTAATAGGCGACAATGTCTTTCTGTCTGACACATCAACCTCTAATAGTAGCCAGACATTCATTGATAGCGCAGCGGGTCGCTATACACGAGTTCAATGGAATGCTCCGCACAACGGAACACTTCAACGAACCGTCTGGGGCGATTACATAATAGTTGCGGCGACAGGAGCTGCGGCAATTGGTCTCGAGATCGCATCGGTTTCGGGTAATTCTCAAAGCTTTGCTCTAAAATCTAGCTCAACAGTAAAAAGTTATTTCGCCGGAAAGGTTGGTTTTAATAATCAATCTCCCGTCTCTCCCGTCGATGTAATTCCTTTCTCGAGTATAAATATAGGAATTCAGGTAGCTGGCGTCGTAGGACAAACAGCAGACTTGATAAATTGCACAAACTCAACTCCTACAAATCTTTTTGGAGTTGCTTCCAACGGTGGCGTGAAGCTCTATTCCGGCAACACGACAGGAGTGAGGTTAGACCAAAACGGTACTGGGCAGCTCAAGATCGGAGGTTTTGGTGGAACTAACAACGAAGATCTCATCATCAACCTTGAGAGCGTAGCGAACACAGCGACCGTAAGCTCGTCGACTGGCGTCACGTCGATGGTTTTTACAATAGCAAAAACCCTGAATGACGATCTGAATTTCAACTTCGGAACAGGACTCGATGCTGCTTTTCAATTTGATACTGCGGACACGAATGACACCTTGAAACTTGGACTCAGCTCAAACGGCGCGAATGCTTCTGGCACATTTGTCATCTGCGAGCTCGCGGACATCGATACAAACTTCGGCGTGCCAACATCGACGAACCCGATGCTCCGAATCCAATCAGCGGACGCAACGACGACATCGGACTGGATCGGCTTCTTCCATGACCAGACGAATCCGGTGGTGAAGTTTGGAAACGGAAGCCTTCAATTCCAAGATCCAAACGCAAACGAGATTTTTATACTTGCCAACGTCGCCTCCGCAGTGAACGAGCTCACGCTGACAAACGCAGCTACAGGCAATGCTCCAATCCTTTCAGCGACCGGAACAAACACAGACATCGGCATCACGCTGACACCAAAGGGAACGGGTCGAGTCCTCGTCACTGCAGCGCTCGAGGTGGACGGAGCGCTTGACCATGATGGCAGCACGGTCGGACTCTATGGAGTAACTCCTGTCGCACAAAGCACGGGATGGGCAGTAACAAACGTGACTACAGATAAAGTTTTCAATGCAAACTCAACAAGCCTTGATGAGATTGCAGACGTACTTGGCACTCTAATCACTTATTTAATCTCGCGCGGAGACTTGGCAGCATGAGGCATTCAATTTTTAAAGCGGCGCTTCTTTTTGTTCTATTTTTGGTTCAGTTCGTGGTGTTTCTCTCTCCCGCGCGCGCGAACCCTGATGCCTTTGGAACAATCAACTCCACCGACACCATCCTTAATCAGATGGGGAAAAGCGCTACAAATAATTTTGGAACCCTCACGACTCCACAATATGGCTTTCAGCAATTCTTGAATTATCCGCAGACAGGCAATCTGTATAATCGTCTGCGTGATTTCACGCTAGTTAAAGGACTCAACCTAGCCGTGACAGGTGGCGTTGGAATCTCCGGCGTGGTGTATGTGCCGGAAGTCGATTTGCTTTTCCTCGTCGACAACAATGCGCTCAATATTTCGATTTACAAGGCAAGCAATCTTAGTGCCGCAGAATTTGGAAACGTCACCTTCAGTGGCTTCACCGACACAGAAAGCCTCGCGTACCTCTGGACTATTTACGACGCGAACGGCTTCCCAGATAGCGCGGTCTTCGCAATCGCTGAAGAAAGCCTGAACACGATTCATCTTTTTCAATGGGACTTGCAAGCGACCTCGGGAACTATAACCAAGGGCACCAACACCATCGACATCACGCCATCCAACATGTGGACATTAGATGGCTCATTCGGAATGGAGTCCCTGACATACAATCCAACTTTAAACGTGCTCTACGCAGCAAAGCAGGACGCCTCATTCGAGTTTCGAGTGATACCACTTAGTGGTTCATTAACGCCTGCCGCGACGGAGCCATTCGATGCAGAGGCTTTGTGGGCTGCAACTCTTCCAAGTCCAGGTGGTATTAATGACCTTGCTTTTGATCCGCAAACTCAAACTTGCATTCTAATAGGAGACGCCCAGGGCGCGACCGACAGCAATCAGGACATAATGCGCTTCAACTGTCAGACGGGAGCCATCCTCGAGCATTGGAATAATTTCATAGATGACCTTGGATTTACTGCAGCGAGTTGGCCGCAAAGCGAAGGGATAGCGATCTCTCCTGATGGTCAAAATCTATGGATAAGCTCAGAGGGTGACAACGTCGCCTGGCTCCAAAGAAACCAATCACCATTTACGCAGCGAACCAGTGTCATCACACAAGAGAGAATCGATATTCCTGTTCACCTTGATGTTGGTGCTGATGGAGCAACGACACCACTTCGTATAATAAATGACGTTAACGGCTTCGGTGATTCTGACCTTGATGACAATACGAAAACAGAGCTTAAGCTCGAGTACTATGATTCCAACGAATTAAAATCGACACAAACCGAATCAGGGCGATGCATTCTCAGCGCCGTAACGCCTCCGTCCGCTCTCGGAGCTGTCCAGCAAGAGTCGGGAGGCGAATGCGAGCTCAGCACGGTCGTCGGAACAGGAACACACGGCACAAACTCCCGCATGCTAAATTTTCATGCCTGGAACACAGGGAGGCTTGGAGTTCAGCAAGGGACCGCATCGACATCGCGCGGCACGGTCTGGGCCAACGTGGGTGGCACAATTGCATTCACGCACACACAAACGGGCAACGGAGCGGGAGCAGAAACAAACCTGATCTCAACTTCTGTTGAAGGCAATACCCTTGACGTCAACGGCTCCGGCCTTTCGATAAAGGGTGGTGGCACAATCGGCGCGGGAGTATCGGCAGACAAGCGCATCCGAGCATACTTCGGAGCCACCACTATATTCGACACAGGCGCGCTCAGTTTAACCACAGCGGACTGGGATCTCTCCTGCACGATAATTCGAACCGGCGCAGCGACACAAAAGGCGCTCTGCCGCTTTCAATCGGACAACGCAGGTCTAACCTCGGATGTCGACTATTCAACCCCAGCAGAGACGCTCTCTGGAGCCGTGACGCTCAGAGTTACCGGCGCAGGAACAAACGCGAGTGATGTCGTCGGTGAATTTTTCAAAGTGTTCTACGAGCCGGAGCAATAAAAAAAGAAGCTCCGCATTTCTGCAGAGCTTCTAAAAACCGACAATCGCAGCCCATTCTTTGGGTTTAACGGATTTTCAGGAGTCCATTGAACTCAAGAATAGCATGTGCGAAGTAGCAAAGAACAATGAAAAGAAAGATCGGAAAGAACCGCTCAAGAGCGCGGTCAAACCACTGATAAGCTTTAATAAAAAGATTTGACGGACGAAAGAGAGCACGCGAGCAAGTTTTCATTAGAAAGCCTCCTATTATTTTTTAACAATTAATTTCACAGCTTGCATTTTTTCCCGATCTATCTCCCACAAGCAGATCTCACCGGCACGGGCTTCTGAGTCCAAAATCAAAATCACCGAGCTAGAACTTTCAGCGATATATTTTGCCCAGTGAATAGCGTCATTCAAGAACTCAAACTTGCCATTATTTTCGCTATTGCCCATGTCGGTGACGACGAATCTTTGCATAGAGCGGTTCAAGTTACTAATCATGACGATCTCTCCTAAATTTTACCAACGTACTCAACCACGACCGTGTTGCTGCTCAAATTGATTGCGACAACGCGATAAGCTCCCTTCTTGATAGCATCAACGAGCATTGGCTCCTCAAGTTCTTCAAAAGTAAATTCCTGAATACGCATCAGCGGAACATCTTTGCCGGTCAAAAATTTTAAAGTATCCTGGGTTCTTTCGAGCATGCGCTCATAATTTTCCAGACGTTTTTGACGCGCCGATTTCAATTCTCTTTGTTCGGATAGGCTTAATTTGTTTTCCATGACGAATCCCTTCAAACGAGCCGGGAACCATTCCCGACCACTCAAGAAGCATAGCATAGTCTTTCGGAAAAGCGAAAGAAAATAGCGACAAGTTATCAACATTTCTTGTCTAATCAGTACAGGGGTTTACGAAATAGTTTGCGAAAAAGCGAAAAAACAGCTTATAATCGAGCTCATGGACGACGGAAAAGCCATAAAAGCCTTTATAGCGCGCCACGGCATCAAATTGTGCCGGGTCGCGGCATACCTCGGGATGAGCGAGGAATTGCTCCGTTACCACATCAAACGGGGCTTAAACTCGGGAAATTTGAGGGACCAGTTCCGTAAATACGTTATTACGCGAGCGGAGAGCATGCTCGACGATCTCGATTCCATTCCAGCCAAGCAGGATCCGGCACACACAGAGATTGAGGCAAAGTCTGCCGCTTAGAACCATCGTATAGGGTTCCACGGGGAACACTAAGCCACACAAGCTCACCACAGAGACAGAAAATGGGTAGCAGGGCGTTTTCGCTAGAGTAGCAAGCGAAAGACATTGGCTCCCAGCAATTCGGACACGTAATGCGAAAAACGGCGCTCGGAGGACCGAGAGATGGATCAGCCAAAATTGAAAAAAGCCGGTCGCTCATACTTCAAACGACCGGCAAAAATGTTGTTTTTTTATCATGTCAACATTGATCTCTAGAACGGAATGTCGTCATCGTCGAAGCTATCGCCACCAGACGATTGTGCCGGTGTACCGGCAGAAGCGCTGGCAGGACGATCTTGCTTTTTACCGACCAGGCGAAGATCGTCGACACGGCACTGAAGCGATGTCTGCGTGACGCCATCCCTGTTCTGCCATTCATTCAAAGACACCTCTCCGCGAATCGCAACCTGCTGACCTTTTTTAAGATAATCCTTCAGCGAGCTCTCCGCGCGCTTTCCCCAGATGGTGCAGCGAACCCACTGGGTCTTTGCCTTATCGCCGAACCCTACGTTGTCAGCGATTGAAAAGTTCAAGAAAGGGGTGCCGTTATTGTCCTTCAACTCGGCATCACCTCCTAAGTTTCCAACTATGTGTGCGTACATACATTCTCCAATATAAAACGCCTGGCGAAAAATTCGCGGGGCGACTCTTACGAGCTCTGTTTCTTACCAAGACAAGCTTGGATATCGCTGACCGAACGAGCTGAAAATCGCAACTCCGAAAAGCCAGCGAGCAAAAATTTGCCGATATCAGGATTCATCAAGGATGCGGGAAGTGCCTCGTCGTGCGAAGCGCCTAATAGATGTCCGAGCTCATGCATGGTGGCAAAAAGTGAATGCATAAAGCGCGGCAATCCAACTTCAGAAAAAGATGTCGCTGCGACATAAGAGACGCCAAGCCTGTGGAACTTCATCGGACAAACGCCTGCGGCGTAGCCAACTATAAAAAACATCTTCCTGTCACCATAGTCGCCAACCAAGGGTGGAATGAGGGCCAGGTGCAAGATTGATTTGTCACTATAGCGTCGATTAAAAAAGTACCACCACTTGTAGAAAATTTTTAAACGATTCTCGAGCTGCACCAATCCGCGAAACGGATTTCTCCGCGCGCGGATTGAGTAGCGAACGAGTTCGACACCGAGCTCATCCTTGAATCTAATCTGCATTTCCGCGAAGAGGGACTTCGCTTCGGTCAATGAAAGCGCGTGCTCACCTCGAACCACCTCGAGAGCCACCTTCATCGTCGGAGAGCAGTAGCCAAATGAGGTTGAAAAGAATGAGGCAAAGAAAAAAAGTGTCCAAACTGTCCATCGCATAGCTCCTCCTATCTCACACGAACGTAAGGGTCATTGAAAATTCGCAAGCCAGGAATCGAGCGTTCCCCAGCATCAACTGCAGCCTGAATCATCTGGTCATTTGCAACGCGCATGCAAAATTTATCCGGCAATTGAGAAAGATCCTCCACTTCAA
>ERZ761584.327-NODE-327-length-16028-cov-7.952983_pt1 | contig 16028 bp, 29 predicted proteins | sample MGYA00512168_ERZ761584 | MGnify/ENA primary metagenome ERZ761584 (study PRJEB28899, sample SAMN03785564) | bioreactor sludge metagenome | biome: EBPR Sludge; feature: EBPR Bioreactor; material: 0.22µm filtered reactor supernatant | place: Saint Lucia: Queensland...
CAACGATAAAAAAACCAACGATAAAAAAACCAACGATAAAAAAACCAACGATAAAAAAACCACCCCCGTAACGGAACCCCTTAAAGTGACTCCCATTAACGGATCACTCACTGTATCGAACACTCCTGTAGTAGACACTCCCGTTACAGCACCTTCCGATAGTGTGGTGTCCAATACTGTAATACCCAATACGGATAAGTCTTTTTCCCGCGCGGCGGGGACTAATAGTCTACAGCAAGAATCTCAAGTTGTCAAGCAGGCACCACTGTCCATAAGTGATGCTGGTACAATCATTGACAATCGTCTTACCTCTCTTCGTGAAGCGTCTACTCGTGATCGTCTTGACGATGGTACTGTGAAGTCCTTGACGAAAGAAGACGAGGACCTGCGGCTGACTCTGCAAGAGAACGAGAAGCGTGTGGCTGCTGGAATCCTCCAGACGCCTGAGCGTCCGTATCTGTCAGAAGATCAGAAGAAGGTCATCAGTCAGTACCGTGCCGAGATACGAGAGAGATTGGAGAGGCACCGTGCAGCTGTGGGGTACGGGAATCAGCTTTCTCAGATAGAGACTGATCTGTCTAAGTTGGGAGAGTCTGACCAGGATGTAGTGAGGTATGCACAGAGGCTATTGGGTGACAGTGGGACTGGGTACACTGCCGCTAAGTCGCTAGTAGCTCCTACAACCGTCCAGGAGCAATCACAGACCGTACCCCCTACTACCCTACAGACCACGGCTGCTAACGTGGCTCCTGAGCCCGTACAGAGCGCTGTAGAGGCACCTGTTACCGCAACGCCCGCCCCTGTTGTGGAGACTCCCAAGTCCAAAGCACCGAGAGGTGTCCGTAACCGTATCTCTACTCCGGAACAGATTGCTACCCAAGAGTTGCAGCAACGTGTCAAGACGGACCCGGAGTACCGTGCGCGTATCGAAGCTAACCGAACGCTGTTCATAAGTGACATCCAAAACCGCGCAGCCGAGATAGCGGCGCAACAAGCAACCCAACCAACAACCCAGGAGGTGAGTACCAACAATGGCGAAGTCTTGCAAAAAGAAGGGCAACGGCAACAACAAGGGCAAGGGCCGGAAGTAACTCCCGCTCAACTGGCAACAGGTACAACTACTAAATCCACGTACGCATCCGAACAGGAACTGAAAGACGATCTGTTCAGTGGGTGGATGGACCCCCTTGCCAGTAACGCACAGAAGATGGATACCCAAGGTCGGCTGGTCGTGTACAACGGTCTGTCCGACCTGGACACCAAGGACCCGCAAGCGGCAGCGGCTGTACGTAAAGCTCTGTCCGTCGTTTCGGGAGGTCGTCAAGGAGCTTCAGCTAGTGCGTTCGCGTACAACGGAAAGGTGTATCTGGATGTAGCCGGTGTGGAAAAGGGACAAGCCAAGAGCAAGTTCCTTCATGAAGCGATGGTCCACGTAGAGGCAAAGGCAGGCACCGAGGGACGCACACGGGTTAACTCTCTTGCTGCTCGGGTAGACGCTTGGGCGAATGCTGGAGATACTACTGCCCGTGCTGCTATCGACCACGTGAACACCCACTACGCGGGCCTTATCAGCAAAGCGAACGCTGGGGACACTACGTCCGCGTTTACGGTACAAGAAGAGAAACTTGCCAAGTACGCCCAGATGCTGTACGACAAGTACGGTGGTGACGCTAAGGGAATGGTAGGTACAGCCAAGCGTCTGTACAACGACATCGTTTCGTATTTCCGAGAGAAGATTAGTCGTGGCTTGAAAGCTCTCGGATTTGAGGGGCTACAGATTCGTGATCGAGATATTCTGGACGCTGTACGGTACGGTCGAGATGTGACTGCGTTCAAGGACGGTACGTACACACCGGGACAAGCAACAACAGGGGCCACTCCGTCCACGACATCCTCCGCAAACATAGCTAGCCCGGAGGTAGATGCCCAGCTAGCTATCAACACCAATTCCAACAGCGGTAATAATTCCGTTCTGGACGTTCGGGAATCGTCCTTGTACAAAGCTATGGGTAACGCGGGTATTCGAGCACTGGTTGCTCAGGGCACCGCTTCGTCGGACGTGTTTCGCGTAGCCATTGAGGAACGTGCGGGGTTCCAGCGACTGTACGTGTTCAAAGCCGAGATGCTGGCGAAGGAAGTAGAGGACATAATCTCACGTCTATCCAAAGCGATGCCTGATAGGGCTGCAACCCGTGACAAGTACCGTAGTTTGGCTGCTCAGTATTTCATGGGTGACAAGACGGTAAACATTCCTCAAGACTTGAAAAACGTGACAGATGAGTTTCGGAATATCGTCACCGATTTGCAGGTACTCGGAATTGCGTATGGGGTGTGGGGTCCTAAATCCGTACCACGCATTATGAAGTCGTTTGGTAAATGGTCACGTCGTGCTTTTCAGGTATTTGATCTTAATCCCGGTGAGTGGAAAGCTATTCAAATGGGATTAGCTGCCCGTGGAGAGAAAGACGTTGTAACGCAAGAGTTACCGAACATTATGGACAGCATGAAACTCCCAAGCGCGGACGAGATTCGGGCTATGGGTGTGGCTGCTCGTCGTAAGATTCCGACTGACATCACGAAGAAAGAGGCTGACAAACGTCGTAAGGAACGTGACGCTGTTCGTGCCAAGATGAATCGGTACGCTGAATCGTGGGGTATCACTTCCAAGAAATTCAAGGACATAGAGAATCAGCTAATTCAGTTGGAAGCTATGGGTCCGGACACGTTGCGGGAGAAGGCTATCGAGTGGGGTACTCGTTTGCTCGATCCGCGTAGTTCTGCTACGTTCTCTCCGATGATCGGTCCCAAGAACACGCTGCTCATCGACGACAGTTCCGTAGACAAAGCACGTAAGCAAGTACCGGACTGGTTGCAGCGGTTGTGGGGACGCCATGAACGCATCGACAGTCAAGCGTTGATCTCGATTGAGCATTTGGCTAACATCGTTGCCAAGTACCGTGCGATGACGGACTTGCTCAGTGCTGGTCTGGCTGACGGTTCTATCATCGCTCCAGGAGATGTGACCCGTAGCAAGCGTGGGTACAAGAAGCTGGACTCGGACAATCCACACGACTACGGTCCCCTACAGGGACACTGGATCAAGGAAGAGGATGCGTGGTTGCTTGAGCAGAGTATGTATGAGTCGGCTCTTGCGTACGTCTTGCGTCAAGGCAATCTGGAACAGCACGCAGCAGCCCTTCAGCAGAAGTCTCCTGATTCGACAGCCGCTAACATGGCGCTGGCTACGGCTACTTTGCTCGGCCCGATAGGGCGTATGTTCAAACAGCTACAGGTCAACTTCTCGCAGTCCGCCCTGTTCATCAACACGGCTACTGCTTTCGCGTTGCTTGCTCCGACACTGGCGTCCTGGACAGCCATTAAGGCGATTCCGAAGTCGGTGAAGATTGCTAGGTCGTCCTCGTTCGCTGGCATTCCGTTGCTACAGTCAAAGGTTACAGACGCGCAACTGAGTAAGGACCTGGATTACCTGATGACGAAGGGTCTGCTACAGGACGGTGCCCTGGCTGCCCAGAGTCGTAAGCAGGCCATCGAGAAAATCCGTGAAGAGTCAAACGCTCTACGTTCGGGATTTGCCAAGACGAAGAACTGGGCTGTAAACGCTTTCACTTCTGTGTTCGACGTGCTAAGCCGTATGAACAGCTTCGGAGATGAAACCGCTAAGTTGCTGACGTTCTACGCTCGACGTGCCTGGAATCAACAGGTGTTTGGTGTGTCCGAAAGTGAGGCTGCGGATATGGCTGTTGAAGAGGTAAAGGACACCATGCCCAGCTACACGCGTACCTCCCCCGTTGCCAAAGCTCTCAGCAATTTGGGTGTCATTGGTGCGTTTATTGGGTGGCACGCTGAGATGATTCGTACGACCGTTAACCTCGCTAGGACAGCTGGTTCCAAGATAGTCAAGGGAATCAAAGACGGAAACATCGGACTGGTCAAGTACGGTATGTTTGATCTGAGCCAGATCGGGCTTCGTACGATGTCTATGACCCTTGCGGACGCTGCCATTGCTGCTCCCGTATTCGCTCTTGTGTCCATGCTGGGAGCCGATGACGAAGAGGAGAAACAGATCGAGGCTGGTCAGAGGATAAACTCTGATCCGACTTTGAGTCGTGCTATGTACGAACTGTTGCCAGGATGGAACAAATCTAACGTGCACGTATCACGGGACATCGGAGAGGGTGTGTATGTGACGTACACCACTCGTCGATATGAGATGATGCCGTGGGGTCAGATGATCTCAGCTGTTGCCAAGGGTGACAACGAGACGGCTATGGAAACGCTGAAGGACACGTACGCATCCATTTACCCGACAGCGATAGCTGCTCCTGGCCTTGGTGTGGCAGCACTGAAGTGGTTCAAAGCAGATGGAGTCAAGGACTCAGCAGCTGCGTGGGACGAAGTGGAGAAATACTCCCGAGACTTGGCTAAGTCCCTTACAGCAGGTTCCGTACGAACTGGTGCCAAGATTCTTAGTGGTGACGAGAAAACGGGTGTCAAGTTCACGGAAGGCGAGTTGGCTATGGAAGTTGCTGGTTTCTCTCCGACCGTCGTCGATCTGGGGAACATTATCAGCCAGCACGTGTTCCAGTACACCGGAGCTATGGACGATGAGAAGCGCCGTCTGAGCAAAGACACGTATTCGGAAGATGGTGCCATCGATCTGTTCAGCAACGCCTCATTGAAGTACGATCTGTGGAAAGAGGCACGTCGAAAAGTCGAAGCCCTGAAAGCGATGGGATACGACTACGACTACTTCAACAGCGCCCTTGATAGGAATCCGGCAACAGCGAATGTCTCGAAGAAAGAACGAAAGGGACTGTGGGAAGGATATTTCATTCTGCCCGACTATACCGAGTTCCTGAATGATCGACAGGACACGGAGATTGAACGGAATCCCGCCAAGGAATCGGAGATCACGGCTAAGTACGACGAATACCGCAAACGTCTCGAAGAGGATTGGCCCAAGATCGAGAGTATGCTCAACGAACAGAACGTGAACTACTACGAGGATTGACAGGGATGAATCGTTCGAATCTGGACAGAATACGCAGCAACATTGGAGTCGGCCAGGGTGCCGTACGCAACGCAGACACAAGGAGCAAAGATATGGCTACGTTCAACTACCAAGCACCCGGCACCAAGCCCGCTCAGTCCGGAGGGTACACCTCAGCAGCTGCTAACGGTGTCAGCTGGAACAATCCCGGAATGCAAGTACCCAACACCTCGGGCGGATACGTACGTCCTCAGTTCCAGAATGGGATGAGTGCTCCAGCGTTCACCAATTCGTACAACACGTTCACTCAGAACTCGGCAGGTATTCCTCGTGGGATGAGTTACGGAGACTGGATGCGGTCCGGGCAGTTCTTCAAGCCGGCTGATCCGTTCAAGCGTCCTCCGTTGGTGACACCGACCATTCGTCCGAATCCGTATCAGACTGATCCGTTTCAGTCGGGCGGAGGCGGTACGGACATCAAGCCGGGTCCCGGTAAACCCTCGCAGCAGATGAATCCTCCGGGTAACTCTGGTGTGACTCGTCCCCCGCGTTACGTTCAGCCCATGTTCTCGGTCGGAGGTCCGTAAACGGATATGACTACTCTCAGCGCTCAGATGCAAAGCCAGATGGGGTATCCGCAGTGGTCACAGGCGAACACGGGATCGTTGGGTCCTAATCGATACATTCCTCCGACATTTACGTACTCGCAACGCCCAGCCGGAGGCGGAAATCGAGACATGCAGTGGAACACAATGCAAGAATACTACATGCCCCAACAGAACAACGATACGTTCACCAATCGGTACATGGGTAATCTGTTGCAGATGCTCCAAGGATTCGGACAGCAGTACGGTTCCCCGAATCGGAGATACGTAGCTCCTCAGTTCCAAGGCTACCAGCCGGACTACAGTGGGTTCAATCCGATGGCATCTCTGTACCAAGGTGGGATGTCTCCACAGCGGATGTTTGATCCGCGTATGGCGTCCCTGTTCGGGGCTGGTCAGTTGGGAGGGATGATTCCAAACAGCCAGCAGCCGCAGGCGGTTCCAGGACTGAAACCTCTACAAGTCCCAGGCGGTGGCTGACATGGATAGCAAGTACGTAGCACCTATCATCTCCACGTTGAACCCGTACGCGGGACTAGGCTATCTGGCTTATCAGAATAGGGACAGGATCAACGGATGGGGGCAACAGCTAGGGGAGTACGGGCAGGGTGCCTTGAACGCTGTAGGAGGGTTCCTGGGAGGTCTGGGACGGTACATTCGGCCACAGTTCGGGTACGGGTCTCAGATCGGGGCTGGCCCAACCTATGGACCTGTAGGACCTCCGGCTCCGATGCCGACGTTCAACCCGAACCAGACACCTTCGTGGCAACCCGCTCAGCCCCAGACGGGGCGAATGTCGAATAACTGGCGTATGCCAGGAGTATCTGATTACCGATCCCAAAGTGTGTCATCTGATCGAGGACTAGGACTGTCACAGACCCTTGGCTCTCAGATGGCTCTACTGGAATATATGGCGGCGCAACAAAACAGACCATACCAGATAGAGAGGTGACAGGGGAATGGAACCAAATCCGAACGACTACATAACCGCACAAACGCACGGCGAACGAATCGCCAAGCTGGAAGCCAGATACGATTCTCTGAAGGACGATCTCGCGGAGTATCGAGTGGAACACAAGCAAGAGATCAAAGAGCTACGCAAGCTGATTGAAGACCTTGGAGAGCCTGTAAACGCCCTGGTCAAGAAGGTGGACAGGTACGAGTCAAAGTTGGGAGCAGTCTTTTTAGTAGCCACATCCCTGATAGCATTGTTCAAGATGCTGGGGGAATCAGGGTGGGCTTGGATCAAACATTTCTTTACCGCAAACGGAGCGTAACCACATGTCGAACGTCGAAGTTGTTGAGTTGTTGAAGCAAGCGATTGGGTTGTTGGAAGGAGGTACGTCACCGGAGCAGGGGTTCCCGGAGGTGTACGATTTGCAGCCGGAAGGGTTCGCGAAGTTGGGTGCTGTTGAGGAGTTCCGTCAGGAGTTGCTGGATAAGCGAGATGATAAGCTGGCTCAGCGGTACGCGTTGACTGTGCTGCCCGAGTATTGGTACGTCCAGGACATGGAAACGTATCTGACTGACTACACCCCCGAGATGGAGAAGAACCAGGAGTACGCGTGTGCTCAGGCACGATTCAGTACGGCAAGCCACCCGGATAAGTTCACGTTCTGGTTCTATGCGTACAAGAGCGAAGTGGACGAGGACGGTAACGGGCGAGAGGTGATTCTGTACAAGGACAACAAGGCCGTGGGTGCTGTTGCCAGTGACTCCCGTAACGCTAGTGGGACCAAGCTGTTGAAAGCCAATCCGCGTGTTGTGGACATGGAGGGTATGGTACGTCGAAACTACGCGTACTTCTACGAGCGGAACAAAGATGCGTACCTGAATCCGACGACTACGTTCCGTCCGACTCTGTAACACAAGTAGAGGTATCCGGAAACGAAAGCGCCCCCGAAAGGGGGCGTTCTCAAGAGGGTTCGTACTCGGGCTTGCCTACGTGCACCTCGATAGCGTTTATGTAGTCAGGGAAAGATGATGGGGTATCTACTTCGCGAAGATACTCCTGGGGAGGTAAATCTTTCTCCCACACATGATCATTTTTGTAAGAAAAGTAAATCTGTACATCTCGACAAATCCTGTCAGCCTCCTCGTTAGAGATCACCTGTAGATAAACACCCACGTCCTCACACCAGAAAGGTTCACTCTTCGTCATGGTCGCAACCCCGTTGCTCGGGTGTATACTCCGGCTTTGTGTCGTCGATCTCTATGTACCACTCCCTCTCAGCGAGTGCGCGGAAGTACATGAAGTACATATCGACAGCGTTGGTGTCCCCGGCATTTACCCAGTCTTCAGGAGTAAAGTCCTGGCACACAGGGTGTTTATCCACGGGGTCCATGTACCACAGTTGGACATCTTTTCGGATTCGTTGAGCGTGTTCGGTGGTGATCTTCCGGAACTTCATCCCGTCTCGTCTCCGTACTCAGGCTTATCCACATTAGTCTCTACTCCGTACACGAGGTAATCGTAGACATCCGTTAGACTAGGTATCAAGTTCTTATTAGCCCGGAATCGATCCGGGGAAAGGTCCTTACACCATGAGAATCCTGGAATTTTCCACCACAGCTGAATGTCAAACCGAATTCTATCAGCTTCTTCAAATGAAATCTCTTTGAACTTAGCCACCAGATTCCTCCAACGTCTTCTCGTCAATGGGTGTACCAAACAGGATCATGTGGGTGTGGCTACGAATGTCTTTGTAACTATCAGGGAACGTGGACCGTAACCAAGCACACGCTTTCGGGTAGGAGTCTGTACGAACCTTGGCAATGAAACGGGTGTGTAAACGGTCCAGGAACTTACTGTGCATCCGGTTCGTACTCCGGTTTCGGGGGATCAACTTCGATAGCGAGTCCTCCTAACGATGCGCCTTTGCCTCTGCAAAATAGGTCTAGTGGAGAGAACTTCCACGCCCCTTTGTAACTCCGGAATACTTCTGGCCCAACCACAGACCATATTACCCCTTCAAAAGTTCCACCGTAGCAGACACCATCCACTGTTCCGATGTAGATAGGCACATCGTACTGAAGTTTACGGGCAGTCGATGTGCTAATCCCTTTCAGAAGGGGTGTACTCTCCAGAGCAGTAGTGAGTCCAGTGAACGGCTTACCTCGATTATACGCTCTCACTCGGTGTGTACTCCTCGTAGTCCTCCTCCAACTTCTCCCGTAACGTGACCAGAACCTGTTCGGCTCGTCGTGATACAGGTCCGCGTCGTGTCTTAGTTACCAGAGAGTCCCACACGTGGTTTGGATCAACACCGGCTTGTTGGCAAGCTGTCTCGAACATATCACACAGTTCGTAGAACTCTTCTTGGGATTCCGGAGTAGAGGTGTCTGTTAGCTTGTCCGTTAGTTCATGGAAGTTACACGCGACCGCCTCGTAGGGGCCTAGGTCTGTGCGGGATTCTGCCCACTCACTGAATACCCCATCCCCTGGACTAGCTCCGTACCCGTGCACCCCTTTCGTCTCCGCGTACGTCCGCATCACACGGACCAGAACTCGGTTGAACCACAAACGTCCGTGAGCGATGGGGCTGGCTCGTGTCGGATCAAATCTACCAGCAGCAGGGGTGGCTAACGTGTACATCCAATCAGACACTACCTCGTCAAAGTCCATCCACGCTCGTCGAATCCAGTGAGCGTTGTCGGAGCAATACCGCAAAGCCCCGTCTGCGAACCCCGCCCACATAGGGTCCTGTTTGTTGGTGTACAAGTCTCGTAGGGATGCGTACCCAGCGCTTTGCACGAAGTCGTAGTTACCGAGAGGCTGGTACGGGGTTTGTTTGACACGGATAGATTTCTTGGGAGTCATTGGTGTTGGGTGTCCGTAGTTGTTGTTGGGGAGTATTCGGGTTTATCGTCGTCGATCTTTATATACCATGCCCTGGGCCTATGCCGACTCACCGCGGCCCAGTAGTTACGTTCCCAGTTAGAGTCTTTTTCACACTCGCGACGGCGATCCTCTACGCTAAATGCGCTGGTACTTGGTAAGCACCCGCCGAAGTACCTATTAAGAGGACAGTGTATGTACAACTGAATATCGTACTGGATTCGACGAGCGTGTTCCGGTGTGATTTCTGTGAACCCTGGAAACTTGTTATTCATACTCAGGATTATCATTGTTAGCTACTTCAATGTACCACGTAACATCCCAAGCTAGGGACATAGGGTCTTTGATGTCTGTAGGCCAATTACGCCGAGTTTCTGGGGAGAACATGGAACGTCTCATACCCCTACCTCTGTCATTGAACCACAGGGGAATATCGTACTGAATGCGCTTAGCTTCTTCCGCACTTACCTGCTTGAACTTTCGATTACTCATTCTACTAGGTCATCCAACATAAGCCGTATGATAAATTCTGGCTCGTTCTCAATGTCCGCTTTACGATACTGAAGATCGAACATCCAGTTAAGCACATTGGCGGCTATGATCATCTGTTTCTTAGTTGGTTTACGCATACTTACTCCGGAGGTAGTTGAGAGAGATGAACCCCTCATCGAACTGTCCATCAACGACTTCGTAGCACATCAGCATACCCCGCCAGTGCTCGTTTCCCTGAGGTCCGAGATAAGATTCGGAATGGGGGTAGCAACTTCCTGTGATAATGCCTGTGATTCGTTTACCGTCTCCCCGAGTAGCGGTAGCGATCTGTTTCCCTTGCTGATGCCCCGCTATGCACGACACATGCTTCTTGGTCAGCAGAGCTTGGGCAGATGTGATCGGACGCCCCATAACGCCGGACACAAAGTAGTGAGAGAAACAGATACCCCCGACCTGCTCAACCTTCAAGAAAGGTGAAACCTCCCATCCGAACTCCTCGTACTTCAGATCAGATAGACCGATAGTGCCTTCTAGTTTCGGGTCATCCTCAATGGCTCTCGTGATTCGGTGCTCATGGTTGCCACCGAGCATCAACATCTTAGGTGTGTACGTTTTCTTCTTACGACGGGAGTGTGTATCGTTGTACTTCTTGATGGGACTCAACAACGTACGCATGCCCTCGTGAACACTTTCGATGTCTTTCTTGTACCGTCGTCCCTCGAACGACTTCTTGCCCTTGTCGTAGCTACTCAGGGACGGCATGTCTGCGAAGTCCCCTAGGTGCACAATGGCGTCTGGTTGCTTCTCAACGAGGTAGTTACCGATGTGGGACAGCCAGCTGAGATCGATGTCCGGCCGGACCTGGGTATCAGGGATCACTCCAATCTTCAAGGTTTTGATCAACGGTTTGACTCCTCGGGTGTGTATTCGGGTTTGGATGTGTCCAGGCGTATGTAATACTCGGAGTTGCTGGAGGGCACTACTGACCCCCACATACGAGGCGTGATCATGCCAGCTACAAGTTGGTGTCCAGCAACTCTCCAGTAAAAGGGTACATCTCGGTACAGAGCAGTTATTTCTTCTCCTGACAGTCTGCGGTACTTGTACCCGTCAACTCCTTCCACGATCTCCTCACTCACATCGGCACCTCGTACTCGGGTTTATCGTCACCGTCCACGCGGACGTAGTAATAATCAGACGTTGGAGATATGTACCACGAATTCAGGCGCTCACTCCCCCTCTTACGATACATCTCTGGTGTTATCGAACTCACATGAAATTCGGTGCCGTTACCGACCTCCAAATAGAATGGAATATCACAGCACAGGCTCTTGGCTTCTTGCAGGGACAGAGGCTTGTACCTATGCCCGTCGATTCCAACAACGATATTGGTCACGTCCTGGCAATGAACAGACTCTTCACCCATTCTAGGAATCCTCGCTCGTTGTTGTTGGTGGCGGTGCTATGAGAGTCGCTACTCACTGGGACTGACTCTTTCGGCTCGAACCACTTACCACTAGGACCACATCCCCCAAAAGACTGACGAGTGACTGAGCAGAAGTGTAAGTCCTCTGCACCCGTAACAGGGTTTACACACCGTACATCTTTAGTGCACCTCCCATAATCCGCACTCACCCAACTACTACTATCTTGCTTGAAGAACTTGCAGTTGACACAGAATTTACTCATCGCCCACGTACTCCGGTTTCGGGGGAACTACTTCAACAGCCCATTGAACATTCCGTCCAATTACATTGGAAACTGAGCCCACTCGCTCCTTTATCTGTTTGTATATGTCCGGATGCAGCCCTGTAAACCACGTTGCAGATATGGGACCTTTCCAGTATACCTGCACGTCCTGACACATGGATATGGTGTCTTCGTGGGGTATCTCAAGAAGATGCTTACCAAGCGCAGCGCACCAAAATGGTTTAGGCTTGTACACATTACTCTTCATCCAACCACTCCTGGGGAATATCCCCGACAGCGCACGGGAATCCGTTTGCGCGAGCCCAATCAGTATACCGCGTTTTGGAGCCCTTGTAAATGGGGTTATCTCGTTGGAACACAAGACGGATGTCCAAATCGGGGTTGCTGTTCTTGACGTGAATCATCTTCTTTCGAGTGGCTGCGTCCAGCACTCCCTTCGCTTCTACGACCCAAGTACGTCCCCGTATCTTGAAATCGGGGGTGTACTCGTGTACCTCCTCGGGGACGATGTACTTGACCTTGAGTCCCTTTTCGTACACGTACCGGACGTTGCGAGAGGTTAGCGAATCCCCGATGTGTTTCTCGAACTTGCTCTTGACCAGGATTCCCGTATGTGTGCGTGTCGGTGCTCGTCGTCGGGATCGTCGGTTCATGTAGGTTCGTACTCCGGTTTGGAGGCGTCTACTAGAATGTAGTACCAGTCCTTATTACTGTACCACATATTTAACCTGTCGTGTCCATCTTTTCTGTAGCTTTCCGGCTCATACGCACTAGGTGTGAAGTCTCTGTTGTAATAAAACAGTGGATCAACCGTCTTGTAAAACTGCACATCTTTGCAAAGATCAATAGCCTCCTCGAAAGATAGACGTTTGTACAAACACCCGTCAGCACCCACAGTCACAGTATCATTAGTGCAGCTTCCACTCTTCGATTGCGAGTCCACGAGAGATTACCTTTAGGAGTCGTTGGGGGTCGTTGTTCGTCTCGGTTACTAGCTTGTACAGAGCATCCATTCGGGCATCGTTCTCCGGGGAACTACTCCGGCTACGTACCAGTTCTAGCCCGTTATCGTCTGTGAACACAAAAGCCACAGAGCCGGGAGGTAGTTGGTATCCATCAGGCAGGACTTCACTTTCAAGGTCCTCGTCGGTGTTATCGATCATCGCCTGATCCTTCCAGCACGTTCCGAGCTTGGCGAGATGTCAGTTTCTCGATGTTCGTTTGGAACACGGAACCGAGAGGGATGCCGTACTCGTCCGCTAAACGGGCTACTTGCCACAGCACATCTCCAAGCTCTTTGGTGAGACTTTCGATGGGGACTGGTACTCCCCTACGGGCTGCCTTGGCAAGAACTCCCATAACCTCTCCTGCTTCTTCTGCGAGGGCATAGGCTGGATAGGTGTGCTTCGCTTCACTCGGATAGATGGCTGTGGTTCGTGTCCACCGTTGGTAGTCCTGGGCAGCACTGAACAGATTGTACATCTCGTGGTCGTTCATAGAGGTTCGTACTCTGGCTTGGTGCCCTCGATTCGGATGTAGTAGCAGTAGTCTAGATACCACCGATCCAGGTGTCCCACGTCATCCTCTACGTAATTTTCTGGTTTCCAGCTGCTGGAGTAGCCCTTGCACCTGTCGTCCACTAGATAGAACTGCACATCCCTACACAGGTCCTTGGCTTCTTGTAGGGATAGACGCTTGTACAGATACCCATCGCCGCCACCAACAACTTCACTCGCTACGCTCTTCACACGCACCTCGCTGTAGATCGTCTTGTTCAAACGTCTCGTTGATCACCTCTTCCAGCAACTCTTTCAGACGGTACTTGTGTGGGATCACGACTTCGTTCATACGTTCTACCTCTCGTTTCTTTCGACGGGTACGGGGTTCGTTACGTCGGCTCTCTTTTTCGGTATCACTCACTCCGAAACTCCTTCCACGCTGTGTAGCTGACTGGGAACAACTTCTGCACCGTCTCAGCAATCATTTCCGCTACTTGTCGGGTTTCCTCTTGGGCAGATTCCTCACACCGAAGACTGATGACACGGAGCCACGCAGCAAGAGAGCCTGTCCAAACGAACGTCGTGTTGGTACTCGTTGGAAGGACTGCTCGTGCCTGTTCCTCACACACGCCCAGCGCTAACAGATCGTTGTACGTATCGAAAGCTACTTGCAAAGAGTGGATGTACATGGTTGAAGCACTGGTGCACACATCAACAGGAAGACGATCTCCACTGCCTTGTTTCTTGTTAGCAGCTTTCTCCCGCCACGATAACGTGTGCCAGAACGTCACTTCATCGGACACGTACCGACGAGATACGGAGTTAGCAGCTAGCCCGACTTGGTGCTTGAACAGTTGCGCAGCCACGAACAGGGGACACGTAATACGGAACTTGATAAAGGAGTGTGCGAACGGGGACCAGTGGTTGTGCCGTGCCAGATACCGTAGAAGACGCTCATCGCTTTGCGAGAACTTCTGAGAGATTTTACGGAACGAAACTCGGGCATCGTTCACAACCGCGAGATCGTCTCCCATGTGATCCATGTACTCACACGAGATGTTTTCAAGGGCGATAGGATTACTCAACTGGCTTGTACTCCTCTTTGTCTGGGCTGTCTACTTCGACGAACCAGGGGTACTCCGACCACCACGGACGATCGATGTGCGCGTGTGATCCATTTCGGTAGTTCTCGATGCGGCACACATCAGCCTCTACATATCCCCTGCTATTTCTCCAGAACAGAGGCACATCAAATCGTATACGAAAGGCTTCTTCCGTGGAAATAGGCTTGAACCACTGTCCGTCTTGACAAACCAGTTCGTCGGACAGATTATCCAAGGTCGCACCCGTGGTGCTCGGGCGCGTACTCCTCCTTGGTTTGAACCGCGTCTCGTTGTCGAAGGTTATCAGTTCCCCAATGGTGCCTTCCATCGCTCCTCCGGACTCTGACGTAGAATGTACAGCAAGTTGCAGTGCTCAACAAGTACATCTTCCCACGTGTGTCCGTACGCGTTCTTGTACGCTTCTTGACAAACCCGGTACATATCGGACTCTGTTACAGCGTGTTCCAGCAGCTTCTCCGCTTTCTTGGGGCCGATACCGGGGATGCCTTGGATGTTGTCTACTCGATCCCCAGTCAGTACCTGGGTCCAAAAGTACCGGCTAGCTTCCCCTACGGAGACTTCTCGGAACTCCTTAGTACGGGGATTGTAGTGAGCACCGGGAATCTGTAACAGGTCCTTATCCACGGACACAATGCACGTGTCTGGGTTGTTGGTGTGGTAGATACCGATAGCGTCATCTGCCTCGATTCCGTCCACGATCTGTCCTGCCCACACGTCCACGAGATACTGACGGACGTTAGCGTAGTAGGGAGGCTTTGGAGGACGATTACCCTTGTAGGGCTTGGTGACAGCGAGTGGTACGCGGAAGTTGTCTTTGCCTGTGAGGTACGTACGATACTCCAGACCGCGATCAAAGACGGCTACGATTCCGTCCATGTAGTTCTTGCAGTTGTTCAGAGCCCACTCAACGGGCTCGTCTTCTTTGATGGGACCAGCGGATGCGTACACAGCGATGTCAGCATCGATCAGTGGGATGAAGGGGTAGCTAGTCATAGACTTCTCGTTGAAAAGGTTGCACACGTTAGGTTCCCATCAGGTTCGCGAGTTAAGGATGGATCGCTTACCAAGTCCACCATCCAGCGGGGAGGTGATGTTCCGCTCGCTACTGCCACTGCCCTATATCGACCTCGGTGTGTGCCCCGGAGCATTGCCTACTCGTTACAGGCCCGTCTTGTCAGACTTCACAACACCACCTTTGACTTTACCACACTTGTGCATGTTCGTCATGTTTTTACTCACCTCCTTATTCATACACCTCGTTGTTGAAGAACAAAGCTACCGGCATCGTACGACTCGGAAGAGACGCCATACGCGCCTGTTCTCGGCTACTCACGACCTTGTGCAACTTGCCGGACTTCTTGCTCAAGACTCCCCACGCATCCGGGTTAGCTACTCCTCGATCTCGTCGGTACTGTTCCCCAAGGGCTACCGCTACATCTACCAGCTTGCCGGGCTTATGGGTCAGGTATCCTTTTCGGTTGACGTACACAGGGACCAGCGTCTCACTCGCGTTACTCATCGTCAGTGTCCTTCTTCATGTCCAGAGCAACCCAAAGCCCAAAGATACTGGCCCACTGAAAGGAGTCTTCGAAAGGATGTCCAGTGAACAGCTGGTACGTACCGAGGGCTAGATTAACCACGACACCGGCAACACACATCCACGTAATTGCTTCGTCCACTTGATACTTACTCATCGTTCTCTCCTACGGTTACGTACAGGTAGTCTTTCAAGGCGTCAATCAGAGCAAG
>ERZ761584.328-NODE-328-length-16005-cov-7.058495_pt1 | contig 16005 bp, 16 predicted proteins | sample MGYA00512168_ERZ761584 | MGnify/ENA primary metagenome ERZ761584 (study PRJEB28899, sample SAMN03785564) | bioreactor sludge metagenome | biome: EBPR Sludge; feature: EBPR Bioreactor; material: 0.22µm filtered reactor supernatant | place: Saint Lucia: Queensland...
TGCCGGAGGCAATCGACATCGATGCCGGCGCCACCACGGTGAGCTGCGACGGCAGTTCCGGCGTGACGTTGATCGGCGGGTCGACGCCGTCGGTGGCATCCCAGTCGTAGTGGGCGGCCGACTCCTCCTCGAGCTCGAGGTCAACGCCCAGCCCTCCGTCCTCGCCGCTGAGTTTCCAGCCCGCCACGCGATACGTGGCCGACAAGAGTCCGAGTTGTGGCAGCGTGACCGATACGGTGTCCGCCGCCACCACCGGCAGCGCGGAGATCTTGCACGGCAGCGACAGCCGCTTCACCCTCGATTTTAGGAGCGTGATCTTGGCCAGTCGCTGGGCCCGGAACGACGACGTCACCCAGGGCTGGTCTGCGCTGCGCTCGATGCTCTCGCCGTCTTCCGTGACGAACGTGGCATCCGTCACCGGCGGATAGTCGGTCACCACCCAGCCGCGGGCCGGCTCCACATACGCGCCGCGCACCTGATTGGTCAGCTCGGCGCGGGCGATGCGGTTGCGGAACGTCAACGGTCCGCGCAAGTGGTCGGCGGTGAGCGAGAACGTCGATGCAACGAAGGCGCCGGCGGTCATGCGCCACTGGCCGGCCGTCCACACGAGAGTGCCTGCCATCGAGCGCAGGAGATCGTCGATGACGTCCTTGGGCGTCATGTCGCGCGTAAAAGTGCCGGTGGCGGTGTATCGCTTCTGCTCGATGTCGTGGAACCGCACCAGGGCGCCGGCCGTCGTGAACGTGACCGGTGCGCCTTCAATGGCGTTCTGATACGAGGTCGCCAGCTGGAACGTCGCCGGCCCCCGGCGGATCACGTAGTAGGTGCCACTGCCGGTCAAGGGCGACGGCACCGCCGTGGTGGCCCGCAACGTGATCTTGTCGCCGGTCTGGATGCGCGATTCGACCTGGGTCGTGGTGTAGCCGGAATCGACCGTGGTGAAAGTGTCGAGCGCAGGGTCAGCGGTGACGTACAGCACCGTCCCGGTGTCCAACGGCACCCATTCGTCACAGACGTCGGCGGCCGCGGAGATCGACGCCGCATCGATCTCGGAGGAGTCGCAGTCGAGCCCCCGCGGTGCCGTCAGATAGTCCCGCAGGATCAGCACCGCATTGTGCGTGTACCCGGCGGTCGCGGTTCGCGGGTCGTAACACAGCGCGCCGCGAACCAGCACGCGGACCTGCGGGATGCCGCCGGGAAACTTGTCCTGATCCCACTTGAGCCGCACGTACACGGAGGCAATGCCCGCGCCCTGGTGGGCGCTGGTCCAGGTGCCTCCGGACTCGCTCACGAGATCGGCGAACGCCGATTGCGGCGTCGTTCCGGTCGCGAACTGGATTCGCGCCAGGCCGGCAAAGTCTCCCGACGTGACGTTGCCACTGCCGTCCAGTGCGCCGACCTGGACGTCGTCCAGCCAGACGTCTCCGAACGAATGCACCTGGTGACCGGCCAGGGCAATCACCATATGCAGGTATTCCTTGTCCGTGCCGGTGACCTGGGCGAACACCATCGGCCCGCTGACCACCGCCTCACCGTAGACGACGCGGTACGGCGCGATCGCGCTGCGAATGGTGACCTTGCGGTCCAGCACGTCCTCCATCGCGCGCTTGCGGGCCTCGCGCATGCTCCAGGCCTGGAGGCCGTAGGACACGGCGAAGGTCGTCATGAAGGCCGGCAGCGCCGCACCACCGGTGAAGAACGTCGCGGCAGCGGCCAGGGCGGCCGCGAGTCCGGGACCTTTCAGCGACTGGTTGACTTGATCGGCCATGTCACCACCCGAACACTTTACCGATGGCGTCGCCCACCTTGCGGGCGAGATTCACCGTGGGCTTGCTAATGCCAAACGGCGCGAGCAGGATCTTGCCCAGCGTCGTGTTCAGCGCCTTGTCCAGCGTGCGGTTGAGCAGCTTCAACGGATCGGGCGCCACCGGCCCCTTGTAGACGCCCCAGACGATGGTCTTGTCCTGCATCTCTTCCACATACTCGAAGAACAGATCTCCCGGGTTCCGCGCCGTGAAGTCGGCATGGTTGTACCGCCGCAGGCGGGGCTGATCCCAGCCGGCCATGCGGTTTTCGACGGAGAGCTGAATCGAGGCCTCGGCGCCCAGGCTGACCTCGGGCTCGTCCATGCGACCTTCGAACGTGAGGATCGGATCGCCGATGAGCTCCCAGTGCTCGTCCAGGATCGCGAGGTATTCGCGCATGGTCTGGCCCTGGTAGGCGTCGTTCAGGATCGCGGACAGATACGTGGGGTCGATGCCGCTGAACTGGATGTTGCGGGCCAGGGCCGACGGCGCGATCGACTCCACCACCGGCTCGACGGCCGCCACGGCGCCCGCGCCGATAAACGTGTTGCCGTCCCACGCCACGTCGTGCATGGCGCTGCAGAACCGCACCGTGCCGCTGGGGAAGTAGATCTCGTACAGCAGAGTCCAGCACACGTTCGACGCGGCCAGCGCGTTCTCGGTGGCCAGGACCATCGAGCGCGGCATCAGAAGACCTCGACCAGGTCGAAGATGAACGTATGCCGCCCCATCCCGGCCGGCTCGTACGTCCAGCCGTTGCGATCGCTGTTGAGCATGGCCGTGATCGTCGGCCGCACCAGCGTGATCGCCGACGCATCGGCCGGCGAGACGCGCAACGGCGGAGCAATTGCTACGGCACAATTGCCGCTGCCGTCGGTGTCGGCCTGAGCGGTGACCAGGTGCAGCGTGCCGTTCACGCCAATGAGGTCCCCGGGTACCAGCCAGCCCGTGGTCGACAGCGGGCCGCCGCTCACGTTGAGCGTGCTGCCGGTCTGACCGGCTCCGGCCACCACCGGCGTGCCGCCGCCGATGCCTTTCGGCGCCGGCCGCCCGAAGTTGGGCGAACACCCGGCCCGCCCGGCCGCGCATGGAGGCGATGAACGCCCACGCCAGACGGCAATCCGACTCGTCCAGGTTGTGGTACTCCACGCGAGTGGACCAGCGGGCGCCGAGGAGCTCCTGCGTTTGCGCTGCACCGGTGAGCGGCGAACGGTGCTCTTGGGTGAGCGTCTCCAGCCACCACTCGGTGCGGGTCGGGTCGACGGAGAACGACGGCCAGGCGATCGTCACGACATGGCCCCGATCCGGCCCATGCGCGCGATCTCGCTACGCGCAAGAGCCGCCCCCTGCAACACCGCCGCCCGGATTGTGGCGCCATCGGTCGGCGCATTGATCACCACCGTCTGCTGGTACTGGACTCCACCGAACGCACCGTTCGGAACGATGGCGCCGTTGGCAGGCGCTGTAAAGAATTCGGGCCCGCGCTCGCCCACCAGATACGTCGTACCTCCAGTGACAGGGCCTCCCGCGGCCTTGCCGCCGCCGAAGCTGAAGCCGAAGGGTGTACCGGCAGAAGACGGAGACGAACTACCGCCAAACAGATTGAACCCGCCCAGGGCATTGGCGAACGCCGTGAAGAGGGGACGGGTGATCGTCTGCTGAATGGTGAGGCGCGCAAGATCGGTAAGGATGACGTCGACGAGGCGGCCGAACTCGAACTTGCCGGTCTTGGCCATCTCGACGAACGCGTCGGCCGTCGCGTTACCCCATCCCTCGATCGCGGCCTGCAGCCGCTTCGTCCATTCGTCCGTCTTGAACGTGAGCGAGTCGAACACGTCGTCGCCGATGTCCTTGATGGCGGAGAGCTCCTTCGAGATTCCGGCGAAGGTGTCCTCGTACTCCTGTGCCGAGATCTGACCCTTGATGAGTCGCTCGTTCAGCTCGTCCAGCTGGCGGTTCAAGTTCTGGCGCTGACCGGACGGTGTCGCCGAGAGTCGTGCGTCAATCGCGGCACGCAGACTCGCCGCCTGGCGCTCCGCCTCCTGCGGGCCCGCCTGAAGCAGGGGCTCAAGCATGCTGCCCCGTTCTTGCAGGAGCCGTTCCCGTTTCTCCATTCGCTGCTCGAGCTCGCGCAGGGCGGAGTCTTCCAGCGCCCGCCCTCTGGCCAGCGCCTCCTGGTATGCCTTTTCCTCGGCCTGCTGTGCGGCTTTGATGGCTTCCTTGTTGGGAAGCAAGGGGGCCGCACGCTTCGCCGGCTCTGCGGGCGCCTGGACGGTGCGCTGCATGTTCTTCAGCGCCTTCTCCGCATCCGCCAGGCTGATCCTCAGTTCGGCGAGCCGATTGGTCTTGGTCTTGGCGTCGCCATAGATCAAGCGATCGATCAGGCCGGTCCCCAGCGCGCCATTGCCTGCAATCGAGTCCTGCAACTTCGCCATCTCACCCTTGATCTCGAGGATGTACGCGCGTTGCTTCGCGATCGCGTCGCCATCGACCCCGCCCTGCAGGGCGATCTTCCCGAGCGAGCCCAGACCCTGCAGCACGCCGGCGAGTATCCCTCCCTGCTCGGTAGCCTTGGTCATCCCCTCCACCAGCTGCGACAGACCGCTGAGCACCGGCCCGGCAAGCGACTGACCGAGACCTTGCAGGGACGTGGACAGGCGGGTCATGTTGTCGTTGAAGGCTTCCGCCTTCGCGGCCATGTCCGCGCTGATCACGACGCCCAGCCGGCGGGCCTCCTCGCCCATGCGGTTGAGGCCTTCACTGCCGGCGTTCAGGAGCGGGATGAGTTCGCTGCCCGAGCGGCCGAACAGCTTGACCGCCAGCTCCGTCTTCCCGGCCCCGTCCTGGATCTTGGCGAACGAGTCTGCGATGCGCGCAAAGACCTGGTCGGGAGAAGCACTGCGCAGATCCCGCTGCGCAATGCCGAGGGCTGTAAATGCTTCCTTCGCGTCGCCGGTGCCCCTTGCGGCTTCCTGCATGTTGACGGAGAGCTTGCGGAACGCATCGCCCAGCTGCTCGTTTCCAACGTCGTTGAGCTTGGCCGCGTACTGCAGCTCGGACAGCTTTTCGACCGCGACGCCAGTCTTCTGCGACAGCTTGTTCAGCTGGTCGCCCGCATCGGCGAAATTGCGCACGAGAGTGGCCAAGGCGCCACCGGCGATGACGCTGGACAGCGCCGCGAAGGTGCTCTGCAGGCCGGAGAATGTGCCCTCGAGGCGGCTCGCCATCTGCGTGGTGGCCTGGTTGATCTTGGCCAGCCCGGCCTCGAAGGCGGCCAGACGAGCCTCAATGTCGAACGCTAGACGCGGCACGGCGCTGCTCCTCGAAGTGATCGCGCAACTGGATCAACCCGGCGATCAGCAGCTCGGGCTGGTCCACACCCAGGATCTCGCACACCACGTCCAGGCCGGACCAGTCGAGCTGGTGACCAAGCATCCGCCAGACAGTGGCCACCAGATCGGTGTGCATGTCGTAGGAGGTTTCGGGCCGCTTGCCGAACGCCGCGCTGAGATCGGCCGCCGAGAGCGCGGCGGCTACTTTTTTGCGGCATCGGCCTTGGCTTCCCAATGGGCCGTGATCTGCGCCTCGACGGCGGCCACCAGATCCAGATAGATCTGCTGGCGATCCTCTGCCCACTCGACCAGGACGTCGGCCTCGAACGGCGCGGGATCCGGGCCACCGCCCGGCACAAGGTCCATCTCGCGCACGCCACGCCAGTTCATGACCACGCGACGCAGGAACACCGAGGGATGCTCACCCCGCGCCCTGAACATCTCCACGTCCGTGGGACGGCGGATGAGGAACTCAAACTCACCCACCTCGACCCACGACTCGCGCGCGGCCCGCAGCCGCTCCAGCATCGTGGCCATCAGCTGCTGTACGCCGTGCCGGTACCGCGCACCGTGATGGCGATCGGCGTCTCGACCACCTGCTGAGCCGACCCCGTCGGCGCGGCGCTGGCGAACGGTCGCCCATAGAACACGTACTTGTACCCGTTCTCGAACGTCAGCCGGAACGCCCGCGAGGCACCGGAGTCGGAGGCCGACTTGAGCGCCACCAGGCCGGCATCGGCCGGATCCCAGAGCGCGGTGCCGCTGACCCGCTGCGCCGTCGCCGCGCCATACTCGATCTGGCGGATGGTGTCGTGGATCGTGGTGGCGTCGAGCTCTTCCGGCTCGCCTCCCGAGAACTGCACGTCCCGCAGGATGCCGATGGAGGTGCCGAAGGTGATCACCTGTGCCGTGCCCGAGGTGAACGCCCCGAAGGAGCTGGTATCCACGCCCTCCAACTCGAACGTGTTGCCGGCGCCGTTGACGTTGGCGACGCGCACGACCTTGTTGGCCAGCTTGTTGTTCATGCCGACGACCTGCAGCAGGACGTAATCGCCGTTGCTGGGATCGGTGCCGGTGTAGCTGACCACGCCGGGGTTGGCGGCGGTGATGGCCGAGATGGTCAGCGCCGACGCCAGCGCCGACTGCATCGCTACGGCCACGTTGGACCACTTCGTGATAGGCATGTTGCCCTCCTAAAGGTTGACGAACTTCTCGACGCTGAGCACCGCGCCCCACAACTGCTGCTCGTCGTCGTACTGGGATGAGCGCCCGAGAATTCGAAACCGGGCAGCGGCCAGGGCATCGCGCACCACGTCTCCCAGCGCTTCGGCTCCTGCGCGGGATTCGTGCATACACACCACTTCGAGGACGGCAGTCTCGGCAACGGGGGCGGCCGAGTGCATCGTGATGACTGGGTCTGTTTCGATGCGCGCATAGGCGATCGCAGGGACGGCCTCCTCCTGCGGCACGACGTCCGGATAGATTCGGGTCGAGACGATGGCAGTGACGGCCGTTGCCGCGCTCAGGGTGGCGTACAACACGCTTTCCGCGCTCACTTGACCCCCTGCAGCTCGCTCAACCGGCGCTCGATGCCGGCGTTGAATGTGGTCACCAGACTGCCCTGGCTGGCCCTGAACGCCGGCTCGATGAACGGCATCTGTATTCGCCGGCTTGCGCTGGCGTTTCGGATCTCGTTTCGACGGCGTGCGCCACCACGCCACCGATCACCGGGGCCGCGCGGAGTCCATCCGCCTTCCAGAAAGACCCAGTAGAACGGGAGATCGGCCGCGGCTCGGCGCTTGGTCGCCTTGCGCGCACGGGGCACCACGGTGAACGCAATGACGCCGCGCCGGCCCCGCTGACTGGTGATGACGATGGACTCCCGCAGCCGGCCGGGGATGCGGCGAGGATCGGCCTTGCGGAGCACCGGGGCTCGGGCCTTCGCGGCCCGCTGGAATGCCCGAGCGGTGTCGCGCGCCGCCCCACGTACGACGCTGTTGCGGGCCCGCTTCTCCAGTTCGGCCAGCTGCCGGCGAAAGTCCGGGAGATCGAAGACGACCTTGAATCCGTCAGACATTGACCGCACCCCCTGTGCATAGCAGCTCGAGCTCGCGGTTGCGACCGGCTACGTCAATGACCTCGAGGACGTCATAGACCGCGCTGCCGTGCTGCACTCGCATGGCAGGGTTGACGCCGCTCACGTACCGCAGGCGCACCCGCACGGACACGTCGGCCTGCGCCTGGCGCATGGCGACGTACTCGCGACCGGAGAGCGGCTGGACCTCGGCCGGCACGGTGGCGAAGGTGCTCCACGTGATGGACTCACCGCCGACGGCGTCGCGGCTCACGCTTTTGCTCTGCAGCGTCACGGTGTGTCGGAGTCGGCCGGCGCGCATCAGGCCACCACCGGGCAGCGGTACGGGTCCAGCAGGCCGTCGACATACGGCGTCGCGTAGACCTGGAAGTCGGAGGCGGACTCGCGGTGCTCGTACAGATGCCCGATCTGCAGCAGCAGCCACTGCTTGATCGCGGCCGGGACCGAAGCGGCGTCGGCATAGCCCGCCACGAAGCGGATCTCGATCGGCTCCAGGCGATCCGCCGGCGTGGGCCAGAGGGTCCCCCAGACCGGCACGACGCGAGCGAGCACACCGGTGAGCGCGACCTGGTACAGGCTCGAGGAGACGGTCTGCAGCGAGGTGCCGTCGTGGACCTTGACGGAGCTGACGGCCGTGACGCCGCCGAGCGGGATCTGCACGACGCCGTCGCACGGCCAGGCATCCAGAACCAGGTCCCACGTCTGGGTGATCAACGCGCGGTTCAACTTCTGCTCGGCCAGCTGCCGGGCGGCGGTGATGAGCGCGCCGATGTAGGCGTCGTCGCCGGAGCCGGTGACGCGCAGGTGCGCCTTGGCCTCCGAGGAGGACACGGGTTCCGTGGCGGGCGCGGTGGCGAGGCGCAGCATGTCAGTCGTACACCCGGAAGACGGGATGCCACCACCGGAATTCGGCATCGGTGGTCTGGCCCGCGCCAAACAGCACGCGCACGTACGGCTGGCAGGCGGAGATCCCGCTCGGGATGACCGACTCGACGGTCTCGATCAACCCTTCGACGTCGCCGGCGAATCCGTCGGTATTGGAGTCGACCAGATTGCCCTGCACGAACCACGACTGCCCGCCACTCATGGTGCCGCCGATGACCAGGTCGAAGCCCTGAATGTCGAGGCCGTTCTTGATCGAAAACGGGATGTACGCCTTGAACTTCTTTCCGGCGGTGAGCGACGCATGCAGGCTGGAGCTGCGCGTGTAGCGGAACGAGGCCTGGCCAGAGGCGGAACCATAGTTGAACGTGGCCAGGGCATTGCGCCCGAAAGCGTCGCCGTCCGCCGCGACGGTCCGGTTCTCCATGGATCCGGTCACGGACGCGCCGCTGGTGACGTTGGTAATCCCCCAGTTCGTCGGGGCCGTGGTGCCCCCGGAGAAATTGGAGTCGGTCAGGATGTTCCCGGCATCCGCGCCGATCATGGAGGCATGGGCCGCCAGGTATCCATCCAGATCGATCAGCGGCGTCAGCTTGGCGTCGATCGCAGCGGCCATGGCGTAGGCGCCAGGCATGGACGGATGCGTGCCATCTGCGGTCATGGCCGCCGTCGGGTCCGGATTGGTGGCGCCTCCGTTCACGTAGGAGACGCCGCCCCACGTGGCCCGCCACGAGTTGATCCAGATGAGCCCGTACCGCATGCATTCCAGGTGCATGCGTCGATTCAGCTGGTTGTGGACGGTCTGCTTGTCGGAAGACCAGAACGCGCCGCCTGAATCCCTGGGCGGGATGCTCACGACGACGACGTACCGCGCCACGTCTCGGGCAAAGGTCAACAGCGCTTCGATCTCGGCCCAAGCCGTCGCAAACGACTGGCCGACGCTGTAGACGTTGTTCATGCCGACGCACACGAACGCCACCGAGTAGGGCCCAGGATTGCTCACGCGCGCCAGCTCGTGCACGTGCGCCGCGGTGCCGCCCCCTACGGTGCACCAGGTGATGGTGTCAAACTGCTTTCCGCGCAGCGTCTCGTAGGCCGTCAGAAAGCCCTTGCTCGAGCGCCGCTGTGGGAACGCCACATTGCCAGGCCCTGCACCGGTCGCACTGTGCGTCCGCCCTGCCAACGCGCACGTGAACACGGTGCTGGAGGCCACCGCGGTGATCACGGCGTCCAAAGCATTGGTCTCTTTCGCCGTGGTGGCCCCAAGCCTCACTGGCGTGCCGACGCACGAGGCGTGCCCCGCCGAAATAGTGACGGTCGCGGTTCCGTCGCCGTTGTTGGTGAGCGCCGAAGCGGTCAACACGACCTCGGAATACAGTCCGATCGAGTCGGCCAGGACGATCGCGCTGTTGGGCAGCGGCCCCCGCAAATCGGCCCACGTCAACGGGCGACGGCCTCGTTGATAGTCATCAATCATCAGCGTTTGAATGTCTTGCATGCGCTGCCTCCGATCGGTTGTGGACAGCGCCCGCTCGCGCAGGCGCTGGGTCACACACGACCGTCAGTTGATGATCTGCACCACGCTGGCCAGGTCGACGCCGGAGGCCGGGCCGTAGCGCGGCACGCCGAGCACGATGCACGCCCCAGGACCGCCGGTCGCGCCGCCAGTGACCATGGTCCCGCGCACGTACTGCTTGCCGTTCGTGATGAGGTCGGTGCTCTTGAGCCCGATCACGACCTGCTTGCTGTCGTTGTTGGAGGCGTGCGCGGCGAGCTGGGTGGCCTGCTTGCCGGTGATGTCGACCGCGTTGCTGGTGCCGTCGCTGTCGCAGGTCTCGACGCCGAAGTCGATCGTCTCCGCGGCCATGTCGCCGAGCTGGAAAACGAAGAGGAGCGAATCCCACTTTGAGAGGTCGATGGCGCCGGTGTTGCGCTGGGTGTTGGCCGTAGTGGCCGGGACGATGACGCCCGCCACTCCGAGCCCTTCTGCCAGAGATACGTTCGGGAACATGTTGCAAATCTCCTTTCAGGACCACCACGGCTCCGGAGAGCCGCGGCGGTTTCGGGTTAGCGGGTCTGCAGAGCGACGAAGTGAGACAGGGTGTTCGAGCCGTTCTTGCGAGAGATCGGCGCGGAGAGCCACGGCTGGCCACCGATGCGGAACGTCCAGCGGAACGCCGTGGCGCCCTGGTCGAACCACAGGTGCATGCTCATGTCGTTGCGCACGCCTCCGGCCTCGTAAGGCGCGAAGTACCCAGGCAGCCACGCCAGGATGATGTCGCCGACCGTGCCGATGGTCTGGCACGCTTCGGTGGCGATGATCGGGCGGCCCATCAAGGTGCCGTTCGTCGGGTCGTACCGCAGTCCGCCTTCACCCACCAGTCCGGCGACGCCCGCGGCGATGTTGTTCTGGCCGACACGGTCCTTGAACGCGATGTTGATGCTGAGCAGCTGCTCCTCGACGTCCTGATTGATGAGCCACACCGCATTGCGACGCACGGCGTCGGGCATGCGCGAGTACATCTTCAAAATGTTGGCGGCGACGATGGTGCCGCTGGCCTGCGAGCTTTCCTTGGTCACCGTGACCAGGGACGGCGAATTGAGAATGCCCAGCATCTGGCCTTGCGAGCCGGTGCCGTTGATGATTTCGTCCGTGATCTTGAAGTTGAGCTTCTGCCCCGCCTTGGTGGACAGGAAGCTGGCCAGCATCGGCGCATCCCGCAGCAGGCCGTCGGTGACGGGCACCAGCGCGTAGATCTCCTCGATCCGCACGGTGATGTCCTTGAGCGCCAACTTGCTCTGCGTCTGCGCCGCCGCTTCGGCTCGCCGGTACACCCGCACGCCGCCGCTCGCGCCCCACACGGTGTCTTCGTCCGTCGGGACGATGACCATGCTGGAGTTCGTCGGCTGCGCGTCGCAGCGGCTCAGCAGGGCATCTTCCCCGGTCACCAGCGACTGCACGGTGGTCTTGAACTCGGGCGGGACCGCAAATCCGCCATCCGCACCAATGCCTTCAGACGAGTACGTGGACAACGAGGCGTTTTGCACCAGGCGCGGGTCCTGACGCGTGCCCCGCTGCCAGTCGAACACGGACCGGGCAAACTCGCCCAGGTTGTTGAAGCCCCAGCGGTCCCGCTCCTGGGCCGTGCGCATCGTGGTCGCCTGCAGGCCGTCGGGTTGACGCTGACGGTTGCCGCTGTTCTGCGGTTCGGGCAGGCCGGGAGGATCACTGCGGCGGCCGGTGCCGGCGCCGGTGCGGTCCTGCATTTTCTGCGCGCGCTCGGCCAGCTCGAGCTCGCCCTCGACGCGGTCAAACTCGTCGGCCAGGTCGACGACGGTCTTGTGTTCATCGGCCGTGAGATCGCGATTCGCCGCCGCGGCGGTTTCCTGGATGGCGCGCGTGCGGTTGGCCAGATCGACCAGCGTGTTGCGCAGCGTGTCGATGCGATCGCTCAGCACCATCGGACCGTTGGCCAGCAGCAGGCCTGCGGCCATGGCCTCGACGGACATGCCGCTGAGGTACATCACAGTCACGGCTACGGCTACCAGTGCAACGGCAGCCACCCCATACGATTTGAATTTCATGCTGTGCTCCTTTGAGTGACTAGGTCTGCGGTGCCGCCGACCGGGTGGGACGCAGATACCGCTGCGCACGCGCAGCCATATCCGCGACACGGGAGGCCGAGTGCTGGTCGCGCGCACGGGCGAGCAGCGACTTCGGCGGATGCTTGAATCTCTTGGCCTGCTCTTCGTCGAGGTGCGCCTCAACGGGCGCCCCGGCGACGACGCTGTCGGCCAGCTTGGCGTCGACGGCCTCCTGCGCACGGAACCAGGTCTCGTCGCGCATGAGATCGCGGATCTCGGCCACGGTCCGGCCGCTGCGCCTGGCGTAGATCTCGGCGATGTCGCCGCTGATGGAGTCCAGCAGATCGGCGGTCTTGCGCATCTCGCCGGCATTGCCCCAGGCGAAGGTGCTGGCGTCGTGGATCATCAGCTGGGTGCCTTCACCCATGGTGATGGTCTCTCCGGCCATGGCGATGACGCTGGCGATCGACGCCGCCAGGCCGTCGACGGTCACGTGTACGGTGGCCGGGTGACGCTTGAGCTGGTTGTAGATCGCCATGCCGTCGAACACACCACCGCCGGCGGAGTCGATGCGCAGGTTGATGATCTCGACGTCGCCCAGCTCCTTGAGCGCGGCGCTGACGGTCTTGCCGTCGATCATTCCCCAATCGCTAGGACCGATGTCGGCATAGAGGACGATCTCGCCCACCTTCGCGGTGGCCTTCGCCTGGAAGTGGCGCTTACGCATGGGTGGACCTCACGAGGTGCATGTGACGCCGCGCGGACTCAAGCTGGTCCGTGGGCGAGGGTTCCGGCGGCGGATCAGACGGCGCGGGCTCCGGCGTGGGCGTCACGACCGGTGCCGGCGTCGGTTCCTGGAGCTTTTCGACCGTCGTCATGTTGGCCGGCACCAGGTACACGTCGCCGTCCTTGATCGGGTTGCGCTCTTCGAGCGCGCGGATTTCGTTGGCGTTGAGCGTGCCGGTCTCGCGGGCGATCCTGTAGGCCTCGTACCGGCTCTTCAGATCGCCGCGCAGCAGCGCGCCGAAGTTGTGCTTCACGGTCTGGCGCGATTGCTGGTTGCGCCCGAACAACTTGAGGTTGCACTCGCCCTCGACGCGCGTGGCCCAGGGCTGCAGGCAGTGCGTGACGAACGCCAGCTGCTCCTGCTCGACGTTGGAGTGCGTGGCGCGCTCCAGCTCCATGACCAGGTGCGGCGGCACGCGGAACCAGCGGCAGATCTCCAGGACGCCGAAGCGGCGGCTCTCGACGAACTGGGCATCGGACAGCGCCATCGGCGGCTCGCTCGGCTTGAGGCCGTGCGTGAGGAGCGCCGCGCGGAAGGCCTTCGCCGCGCCGCGGTGCAGCTTCTCCAGCTGCTCGCGCAGGAAGGTGGCGGTCTCTTCCTTGATGGTCTGCTCGGTCGTGTACACGGTGCCAAGCTGCATGTTGTTGCCGAAGAAAGCGCTGGCAAACGTCTCGACGGCCGCGTTCAGGCCGAGCGATTGGGCGGCCATCACGGCGATGGAGTAGCCCTGCAGACCGTCGTAGGACAGCCCGGGAATGTGCAGCACATCGCGGCCGGGAATGTCGACGAAGGTGCCGTCGGCCTGGTGGTGCCGGAACACGACGCCGTCACGCGTGCGCTGCGGCACGGTGCGGTCCGGCGTGAGCAGATGCAGGGCGTACGGCCGGCCGACGGTGTCGCGCTCGATCTCGGCGTAGCCATTGCCCCAGATGAGCGCGTGCGCCAGCATCGTCTCGCGCAACCGGAACGCGGGCATCACGCCGTCCGGCGAGGTGTTGAGCAGCCACGCCACCGGATGGTCGCCGAGGGTGTCGCGCCGCTCGCCGCGGCGCTCGATCACATCCATCGGCAGCATGGCCAGCGTCTCGGAGATCACCCGCACGCAGCCCCAGACCGCGGACTGCCACAGCGCGGAGTGCTCGGTGACGACTTGGCCGGACACGTTCGCCTGGCGCAGACGGTCGGAGAAAGCCCGCTCCTCGAGGTCCGAGTAGCTGTTGCGCGGCTTGAGGAATCGCGGGATCAGGTCGCCGAGCTTCATCCGATCACCCACACGCCAGGCACGCCTTCGTCTTCCTGAGGCGCAAACGCACGGCCGATGGCCATGATCAGCGCCACGGCGCCGTCGATCTTCTGCTCGGGCCGTTCCTTGCGCGGGTAGATGTTGTCCTTGGCGTCGTAGTGGCAGACGACGTTCGAGACCATCCAGGCCAACACCGGATCGCCCGCGTGCACGAGCTCGCCGCTGGCCACCATGGCGTCCAAGCGCTTCATCGGCTCGGAGAAGTTCTGGACGTTGGCGCGCATCTCGACCATGGGCGCGTCCTCGGCCTGCATCTCGCCGGCAAACTGGGACAGCTGCCACGGGTCGTACGGCACCTCGCGCACGTCGAAGTGGGCGAGGTCCTCGCGCAGCTCTTCGCGCACGACCTCGATGTCGAGCACGTCGCCCGGCGTGGTCCGGATCCAGCCATCCGACACCCAGGCGCGCAGCTGCTCGAGGCCCTTGCGCTCCAGCAGTCCCTCGGGCACGTAGTACCGGCCGAACACCGCGGCGCGATCGCCGCGGCGGCACACCACGATCTTCGCAAACAGGTCCTTGCGGAATGCAGCATCCAGCGCGATGTACGCGGGCTCGCCGGCGTAGGCCTCGCGGCTCAGCGTCGCATCGGCGCAGGCATCCCAGGCGGCCATGTTCATCCAGGCCGAGTCGGCGTTGACCCAGACGTCCAGACGTTTAGTGAGGAACTCGGTCAGCCGGGCCGCCTGGACACGCGCGACGGCCGCCATAGAGCGCATGTCCTCGCGGTCTACCGACACGTCCAGGTTCGGATTCGCTTTCGCCCACACGGCCTCGTCGAACGGATCGTCACCGTCGTCGATGGTGTAGATCATCCCGAAGAAGCGGTCGTCGGACGCGCAGTCGCCCTCGACGCGGTAGCCCATGCCTTCGTGCGCCCGCAGGGTCGTGTTCAGGATCTTGGTGAGGTAAGAGCGCTGGTCGTAGCACACGCCGGCCCGGTTGCTGCCGGCCGTGGTGATCTTCACCAGCAGCGGCTGCGCGCGGGAGCCGGTCGCGCTGTCAAGCACGTCGTGCACCGCCGGCGTCTTGTGCGCGTGCAGCTCGTCGATCAGCGCACACGAGACGTTCAGGCCGTCCAGGGTGCTGCCCTCGGCAGAGAGCGGTACGAACTTCGACGATGTTTCCTTGACCAGGATCGAGTGCGTCAGCACCTCGACGCCGAACTTGGCCCGGAACGGCCCGTCCATGCGCGCCATCTGCTGCGCGATGTCGAAGACGATCTTGGCCTGGTCGCGCGTGGTTGCTGCCGAGTACACCTCGCCGCCCCACTCGTTGTCGGCCACGAGCATGTAAAGGCCAATGCCGCCGAGAACGGTTGTCTTGGCGTTCTTGCGCGCCACCTCGAGGTAGCCAGTGCGGAACCGGCGCGTGCCGTCGGTCTTGCGCACCCATCCGAAGATGCACCCGACGAAGAACTTCTGCCAGGCCTCGAGCACCAGGCGCTGGCCGCCCCACTTGCCCTTCACGTGCCGCAGCAGCTCGATGAACGTGATCACCCGCGCGGCCAGCTCGGGCCGGAACTCGTAGGGGAAATCCTCGTGCTCCGCGCGCACCAGGTCGTCGAGGTGCCGCTGGCAGGCTGCCTTGACCCACTTGCACGCGGGCACCAGGCCGGCCACCACGCGCTCGGCGTAGTCGCGCAGCTCGACGACGTGATCGACGTGGTACTCACCCATTCGGGAAAGCCCCCCAGCCAGTCTCGCTCGGCTTCTCCTCGACCCCCGGCAGGCTGAGCTGCGGGTCGGAGGCCGTCACGCGCGACCGCGACGCCGGCGACAGGCCGAACTCGGCCGCGAACGACTTCAGCTGCTCCAGAGCCCGATTGCGGATCTGCATCAGCACCGAGATCTGCTTGTAGCCGGAAGGCGTGTCCCAGACGCGCCCCCGTTCGCCGGTGGCGTCGTCCTTGTTGTGCTCAGCCATGCGATGCTCGGCCCACTCGAGGTCCGCCCAGGCCGTGCAGTACCCGACCAGCATCGCGCGATCGAGCTCCGAAACCAGCCCGAGCCGCTCCAGATGCGGCGTGATCCGCTTCCATTCCTTGCGGAACGCCTCGGAACGGATCGGACATTTCGGGATCGCGACGTCCGGCCGCACGACCTCGTCGAGGAGCGACGCGAGCGGCTTCTTGCTCGGGTTCCCCCGCAGCAGGTGCACGTTCGCCGGCATGGGCTTCGGTCCGGGCTTACCCATGGGATACCCCCCCTGCCGTAACT
>ERZ761584.329-NODE-329-length-15961-cov-5.510373_pt1 | contig 15961 bp, 10 predicted proteins | sample MGYA00512168_ERZ761584 | MGnify/ENA primary metagenome ERZ761584 (study PRJEB28899, sample SAMN03785564) | bioreactor sludge metagenome | biome: EBPR Sludge; feature: EBPR Bioreactor; material: 0.22µm filtered reactor supernatant | place: Saint Lucia: Queensland...
ACTCAGCGATCATGTCTGAGTCCACCATTGGTCCACCTCGACCAAAACTTTGATTCATCAATTTTGCCGTTGAGTACGAATACGAGGTGTACGGGAAGATAGAACTGAGATCCAAACCCACCATCGACATAATCATTTGTGCATATGGGTTATTTGCAAACTCAGTAACGGCTTTAGCAGAGCCCTCTGGGTCACGGACTTTCGCTAAACGGAGTATAGAGGTCAGTCGAGCTGCTTCTATGTCAACGAGATCTTTTCGAGATCTCATGACATTCATCATTTGTTGAGTTTGTTGTTGGTTAAAACTATAGTTAAAGTAACTAGAGGGTGCAAACGGGTTTCTCATCATTGCATTGCCGCCACCCATCATGGAGTTCATAAATGGGAGCATGCTTTGAATTACTTGATCCCCTTGCGGTCCTAGGAGACCAGAGAGAAATGATGGAGTAAACGGTATAGAATATCCACGGCTCGAGCCATAAATAGAACGACCATTCGGAGCATCCCAAATTGACGTTGTTGGTTGGAATGGAGAAAGATATGGATTGTTATCGAACATTGTTTACTACCGTGGCACCCTCTGGCATATCTTTCTTTGCCAGCATGTTTTTGTATTCGTTTATTTTCTTCTGTACTGCTGGATCATCTAGTTTCCCGAATGCCGCCTCCCATCTCTTTAACAGATCTTTTGTGTCAGCCTCGTCTAAGTGATGATCTTCATTTTTACTCCACTCGAGCCACGGGGCGACAATCGTACCAACGCGTTTAAATGCTTCGTTTGCATCGATGGCAATAGCCTTTATCACATCCACAGCGCGATCACCCTGTGGAGAGAACCCAAGCGCACTGCACTTTCTTAAATATACTAAAGTTGAGAGTTTTTCGTATAGCCGAACTTCCAGCTCTTCAAATATTAGTTTCTCACGTAAAATATCTCGCAAGTTCAAAGCGTTGAACTTGCGATAATCAATCAGCTTATTTGCATGAGCCTCCATGATCATCCGGAGGACTTTAGATTTTCCCAAAAATTTGGAGAAGCGGCCGCCTCCGTCAGCCGAAAACACAGAGACTCAAACACAAGAAACTGCTTAAATACAATGTGATAAAGCGACTCGTGCCAAGACGCAAAGATAGCGTTGTATGCCTGGGCAACGTACGTATCTTTGGAGCTATCAGAGTAGTTATACAGCTTCTGTGCATCCTTACTAAGCACATGCGGCAACTCTCGACTCATGTTCGCAGCATGCACCAGGCTGCACGTTAGTGTAAGTCTACGTAGACGATCGTGGTAACTCATGAGCGAAACGTTCGGAGGAGAGGTCGGTATTCTTCCATCAGCTAGCTCTTTTTTGAGTTGCTCTTGAATTTGATTGATTTCGTTCGTCAACCGCGTTCTAAATGTAACTGTGACCTCTCCGTTGAATAGCTTGTACTGCTTGACAAATACTGTTCCACCAAGAATCGAGCGAAGCCAGTTAGCTTTGTCAAACTCGTCCAACTCTTCTGTTGTGTGGTCCGTGTTCCAGGCACAGTTTGGGCATAGCTTTGGTTCTGTCAGAGCAGGCTGTGCTGGATCAGATACGTCTTTAATTGTGGTTACCGGCTTCGACTCAGCTGCGTTATTTTGAGTAGATTCTTCTGTCGTTTTTGTGGTCGTATCCGCAATCTGCGAAATATCCATGGTGGATAAAGCATCCAGTACACGTTGCCGCTCTTCTGGTGGAAGGTCGGATAGAGTTCTTTGCTGTGCAATATTTGGTTTTATATTTTTAAGCTTGTCTATGGTGGAAGAAGTATTCATTACCTCTTTGAGAGCATTTGCAAACTTTTCCCGTACGCTAGCTGGAAGTTTTTCAAGATCAATACTTCCATTTTTAACGGCAAACTCTATCGGAGTTAAACCTGATCCGTCGTCTTTTAAAATAGTCCCGGTGGGAAAGTCCCTCATATTGGCGCTCATAAGATGTCCCTGTTAGTGGCGTTTAACTCATCTATCCAAGCTTTAATTGATTCAGTTTGACTTTCGTCCACCTGAACAACAATAGGTCTCCAAATATCAGGAGTCTCTAGCAATCCACCACATAATTCAATTTTTGGAGTAATCTCAGCTACGAACAAACCTTTAAATCTTTTTAACCTGTATCCCCAAGGTTTAGTTCCTGGATCGTCAGGCTTTACTTGAGACTGGTGAATAACCTCTCTAGACACTAATCCGTACGAGTTATCTATTTTAAATGCGATGAGAAAGTAAGAACGTAGTGGCGTTTGTACTAAGTAGACTGGGGACAGTATTGAATTAAAGTCTTCAATTGACACTGGTGATAAATCCTTTTTCTAGTGTAGTGGGTGTAACTGAGCCACCACGTGCATCTTCATACAGATCGTAAGACGTGGATTCGCCTGTGTCAAACGACCAGTATTTGTTTGTTACGTTGTACATCAAAGGTTTCTCTACCCAAGAGCGATACCCTGGGTATGGTAATGTATCTACGTTACCGTCTGGAGACTTAACTGCTCTTTCGACCCAGCCGCTAGAAGAATACCCAGCGGCCTCGGCTCCTTGCTGCCAACGTGCTTGAACCCAGAACACCTCTGACTCACCATCTTTAAAGTTCACTGTGTACTGGTTCAGGTCTTCGTTATCTGTTCTGAAGGTGAATCCCATGGAAGTAATGATAGACTGAAGTCCTATGCCCTTTGTCGGCTCGTAAGGATTGGAGCCCTTCTGAGGGTCATCTGCCTGAGCGCGTATCTGCTCGATGCGGGAATTCACAGTACCTAAGGTTTGATTTACAGAGTTACGGAATCGGTCACTGGTTATACCAAGCTCCCCGCCAGCAGAGGATGCCACTTGGTCTCCGCTAATGTCTCCGACAAATACTCCATCGCCCACAGTAAGAATGCTGCCGTTAAATACGGTATATCCAGTTTGTCCAAATATCACCGAAGATTCCGAGAACTCCATAGTGGCAGAAGTTGTCGATGTTGTGTCTGGCGTTGTTCCGAACAGTACTCTCTTGTACTGATCAATATGCTCAATAGTCCGCGCTGCGTACGTTTGCACAGTTCCGGTACCACTCGACGCATCCAGAATTATGTCTGATTTATCCAATGACCGCACGTACACTTGCTTGCCATAAATTGCAGCAACACCGTCGGTAGCCTTGAGCACAATTCCAGAACTAGTTACATCTGTGCCGTACTTGTTGACAAAATCCATGGTACTGCCAACACCGCGAGACTCAAGTAACAAACCGCCGCTCGATGAGTTGCCAGCAAGCACATGCAGATTTTTATCCGCCTTGATTCTAAGATCTCCCGCCCCGGCAGAGAACTCAGCATGCTGCCCAGCACGCAAGTGGATATCCTTCGGAGCGAGAACGCTGAAACTTCTCCCATTAGCAACTAACACATCACCAGGGCAAGTGAGGATGATGTTACCACGCTCCATGATGATCTGTGATCCCCAGCCGTCCTCGATGACAACACGACCATCGTCTGTCATATGTATAGCTGACCGACACTTGTAAAGTTTTCTCGTGTGGTCTGACTTGTGGTCTACGACCACAGATTCAAATGATGGAATGTTCAATCTGAATCTATATTGACTTGGAACGTAGATCGACTTATCTATTAGGTCTTGACTGGTTGGTTTCGAGACGTAGAAATCCAATTTCTTAGTAGCTACGTTTTGCAGCGTTAACTTGTGTCTAACCCATGCGAAGTTATCAAATAGCTGTGCAATTTTGGTATTCTTGCCATCTTGATCTGGATCTTCATCGCGACCTTTAAAGTCAGTACGTTTTGGCGCGTCCGCCGAACCAAATACACCAGCAAACTTATGTTCGCTGTCTGGGTTGTTTGCTGAATCTCCAGTTGGATCATTTGGTGTCTTGAGTGGCTTAACGACCGGAATGTAGCAGTCTTTAACTAGCGATATTGACTTACGTGAAGCGATGGACAATGTACCGTCAATATGGCCAACAACCTCAGCAACACCTACATTATCGGTCTGTCTGTCTTTGACTTCTATGAATGATTCGGTTTCAAAATCCTTAAATTCCTGCGGAGGTATCGCTATGGTCCAACGAATGAGGTCACCAAGTACGCCGCCTAACTTCGTAAGGCGCGAGATAGGAGCTTGGTTAGACTTTGCTATTGGCTCGTATCTGGCTTCTCGGTTACCGTTCACCCATAGTGGATCTGCTACGTTTAAAGTAGTCGGATCCGGTGGAAACTGCTCTTCCTTGTCTTGAGTTGCAATGGGTTCGGAGTATTTTAGAGAGCCACGCATTTCCCATGGATAGGGAGAGGATTGCGTGATCGAGAAGTTCTCACCCTCATCCTCCCCTTCCAAGTGATCCTGAAGAGCAGTCCAGTGCTGGAAGTTATGTCCAGCCAACCTGGTTGTCTGCGACAGATAGAATAACCAAAGACCGGTAAGTTCGTCGGCCTTTAGCGTGATGTCTGAAACACCAATATGAAATAGAATTCCAAGTGGATTACTAAATCCGTACTCCCCGGCAAGCACGTCATAGGGAGTACCGGCATTGAAATTCATCTTACGAGTCGGAGTCTGCACTGCATTGTTGTGCGCAACGTCTTCTTTAATACCGACACCAGAATATGGAGTTACCCACGTAGGCTGAACATTGACCGAGCTCTCAGTTAAGAACGGGGCAGCTCCAAGTATGTAACAATGCGGCGCGTTTGGTGGTTGATAGCAGACCACCAACGTACCAGGAAGGTAGACGCCGTGAGACCTGACACCGTAACCAATACTAGAGAAGTTAGCGGGAGTGCCGTAGATTGGGGCACTAAAGTTAACCGATATTTGGTACAAATTCCAAAACTGCACAACGTCTTCAATTACCCCCAAGAAGACTGTGCGATCTACTTTATCCTGTCCGTGTTTTCGACTATCTAAGGTATGCATGTTCTCACACGTGAGAATATCAGTATAGTAGCCCTAAACAAAAAACGCCAGTCCCGTGAGACTGGCGTTTGATAGTATAGATAAAGCACATGTTACGTATTCGTTTGTTCCATACCGGTAAAGACTAGTGTCAAGTTTTCTGTCAACGCGATCTGGTCTACTGCAATCTGAAATGCAATGGCGCTAATTAAGCAATTAGAAAACTTCCATCTAGATGCCTGGACTGGTTTACCTGCAATCGTACCACCTGGGCAATCAGCGCCCGGTTTAACAGCTAGAACGATATTGTTGTCTTCTACGTTACACACTTTAGAAAACTTTTCAAGAAATACAGCGTTCACAGGTGCCGGGGCCGCTAGGCGAGCAATAGACATTTGACCCTCTGGACGACCAGTAACATAGTAAGTCGCCTTCGATGGGCCAAGCTCAAACACGCGCTGTACTGGTCGCGCGTACTGCGCCTGAACCGACTGGACTAAAAATCCAAGACCACCGTCACCAGCGCCACTGATGGTAAATGTCAGCGTAGCGTTATCCATCGAGAATGCTCCGCCGAATGCTGGTAAGCTTCCAAAAATAGCCATCTGTTACTCCCTTAGACAACCAAGTACAGTTCGACGTTGTTGAGCGGATAGGGCACAACTAGGTCGATAATTATGACAATTCTATCTCTCAACACTGTATGGGCGCGAAGTTCTCTAATCGCGGTTCCCTCGAGAACTTGACCACCAAGTAATGCACTGAATCCGGCCGCTTTCAAGAAAGAGATGCCGCCATCAATTTGAGTTCTGATCACCTCTAAAGTAGTGTCGGTTACGTTAGCACGTCCGATGAACGGCTTGAGACGGTTCAAGAAGAAGTAGCTGATCGCATCAACGTTCTTAACAATGTTCAACTCTCTTGCATTGAGGTCCACGGTATCTGTAGACAGTTGATGTCTGGTGAAGACGTCTCCAGTCTGCATATCCTGAGTCACGATCCACACACCAAAACTTGCCAGACGGTCTAGCTGAGATCGAGTAAACCGATCGATGACGTTGCGGGCATCGTCGAATCCGTTGATCTCTACATTCGTCAAGCCTTGTTGTGGTGCTGAGGATCCGATAAGTCCAGCGATTGCGGCGCACAGATGGTAGCCATCGACGTAAACACCACCACTCTTGATTTTCGATGGATACACGTTATACGCACGACGGCTCGTGAATCCGCCTGCCTTATCGCCGATCTGGTCAACAGAGTCATCAGCCGTTGGCGTCCTCCACACTTCAATCTTAGACGGAGTCCCGATAACTGGACTTGGTGCCTCGGTCAAAAGTACACGAGATTCACTCAGTACCTCATCGACGGTGTAGGTGTCGTAGGTCGTATTTCCGTAGTTATCATTTCCGTAGTTCAGCCGGACAAGATCCCCAGCTCGAACACCTTTAGTGATGAAGCCTACGTCTGCGCTGCTGTCTAGATCCAGGTAGCCACTCGAATCCGTGGTTGCAAGTACGGCCGAGCTGTCGGAATTTGTCTTGATGAGTGGCTGTGGGTTCTCTTCTTCCGAGCAGAGGAACGCGACTCGCCACAGTCCGATTTCTGGTGTAGATGTGGACTGCACGTGAGCTACTACAAGATCCTGAATAGCTTTATTGAATGTCAGTGGTACGAAAGTATAGACATCATCTCGGCTTTCAGCCAGACCAAGTACAAACGTGTAACCAGCCACGTCGTTCGTTGGCACCGCCATCATTCTGATTCCAGTTGATGGCGCAGTCGACGAACCTGAGTTCGCCAAGGCTTTAGTTGCAGCATATACGAGAGGATTATCTGGGTCAATTTGTGTGTCGAACAGCGTAGTCAGATCACTCAGAGACGTGACCTCATAAATTCTGTTGGCCCGATCTGTAATTAGCTCTCGCCAGTGAACGTAGATGTCTCCGCCCATGATTGGAAGGGCTTCTGTACCATCTAACCAACTCGAGTCAAACTCACGCATACCGGGATCGAACGTAATCGTTGTTGCGTTCTGAGACCAATTCGTCAGCGCTAAGGTAAAGATCTCAGCGGGCAACTCCAGGTTTTTACGAATGTTCAGAGTTACCGACAAGTCACGAACGTTCGATGCGGACGTTGTGACCATTACATCCGGCAGAGATTTATTCAGTACGATCGTACGCACTGGACCGTCAGCCACAGCTGTAACAGGGATGTAATACTGATCGCCCGCACACAGTACAGACTGCGCCCAGGTTACAGTAACACCGTGGTTTCCGACAGTAAATGCACCCGAGGCTACCGTTCTAGGAGGACTTCCGTCTACCCCCGTAGAAGTTGTGACCTGAATAATCGGACGATCATCCACCGAACCTGCGCCAATGGTTCCGCCACGAGTAACCGTGAGAATATACGTAGTATCCGATGGGCCTGTAGTGTAGGTACCTGCAGACGTAGCTACGGGCTTAGTAAATGCCTGAGTTACGGTAACCGTCCACTTTGCTCCAGCGGGGATCTCGGTAGTGGATGGAGATGGGTTAAACCTGAACAGCAACCCGTTTGCCCCAAGCGGCATAGTGCTTGTATAGTTAGTTGTGGTTGGTTTGTAACCGAGTACGCTGTCCTTACCAGACGCAGACGTAATATTTACGATCATGGTCGACGGGTCATATCCCGTCGAGCCGCGAATAACCTCAATTGTGTAGGTTTCGCTCAACACACCGACCTTGACACCGCTATACGTTCCAGTGACTAGGATAGGAATAGAGCCAACTACGGTAGTCGGCGTAGGTCCTGCCGACAACGTAGTAGCTTTATTTCCAGATGCCGGAGCTGCCGCACCGACTGTAGCATCCACCTGATCAGCTTCTAGGCCAATGATTACGCCACCTGCGTCATACCGTACACTGTCCAGCACGATGCTGACCTTAGCGTAATCACCAACTTTTACATCTCTACCTTCTAGGGCAGAGTCGAGCGGATAGTCTGTCTTATCAACTAGATTGCGCTCATTGAACCTGATCTTATTCTTTGATCCAATTGGTGTGCTAATGACTGCGTTGCCAAGAGACGCGTTGAATGAACCGTTGATTGACGCGGATTGTGCACTTGAAGCATCGTTGAAATACTCAAGAAGCGCGTTTTCCAAATACACCTTTGTGTAGCTTAAATCAACCGACGCGCCTGCCTGCCTTCCAAGGTCTGACAACCAGTTGAACGAATTACCCAACAGGGGGTCATAGGCCCCGGCTAACGCTTTTTCTGATGCGACGTTATAGCGGTGAAGGCGAAATTCTGGGCCGAACAGAAATGCGCGAAGAGGTTGAGTCAACTCGGTTGGAGTTGCAGTAAATTGCTGAAAAACTTGCACTTGTGGGAGTACAACTGAAGCCATTAGGTATTCTCCGCATTATTCGACGTCAACGATATAGCCTTAAGTACAGGTGACTCTTCATATATTACCGTCTCTCGATAATAAGTGTATGTTACTGTGATAGGTATTACCCAATTATCTTTATCACCAGATTCTTTTAATTTTTTCATACGCTCAAGTGAGTTTATCTCGAACGTACTCAACGTCAGATCTTTCCTGATCACTTGTTTAAAGTCTAGCAGATAAAACCAGACCTGTGTTGCAAGCTCTTCACACATCCCAGCTTCTCCAGCGATCACATAAAAAATGTGACCTCCGTCAATTTGAAGTATCTGCTGATTATTTCCCAGCGTTGCGTTGATATTTGGATCGTGTCCATTACCGAGCAAGTTACTTGGTGTCTGGTACCTGTCTCCAATTGATAGTTTCTTACCTAGTGCAAACTGATTTCGAGCCACAAGAATTGCTGGAATTTTTCCAGCGATAGCTTCGTTGTATTTAGAGATAGATTCAATTCGAATTCCAGTATTAGCTGTTTGTTTAGTCTGATCTATTTCTAAGTATCCGTATTTACTCTTACGAAGCGCTGGTGACATCATGCTTGTCTCTGGGTTTAAAAACAGAGCGCGCATGAGCTGCACAAAATACCCAGTCAAAAGTATCGGTGACAAGCCAACAGACCCAAGAATGCTGTCACGCTCTAAATGGAGCGCTGGTTTAGTACTCATTAAGCAGGCTCCACAATCATCCAAGCAATCACGGACGTATCGGTGTTATCTTCCGAGGTGATAGTGAATGATGTTCCGGCGCTTCGTCCGGTGACTCCGATAGATTTCGGAACAGATACTGTACCCAAAGATTGAATGGTTAAGAATATTCGACTATTCGAAGTTACCTTTGTAGTGCTCACTGTAGCGGTTCCTGCACTCAAGGTAGCGGTACCCATTGTCGCATTACTGCCTTCTTTAATGAGCAGACCATTGCCTGCGGTACCCAGATACAATGAGCCATTTGCAATATTGACGTTACCAGCCTCAACCTCAACGGCCCATGCGGTTGTGATCGTTGCGTTTGATCCTGCTACTGGCGCGCCAGTGACGGAAAACGTTACAGCCTTAGTTACCGTGCTGGCTGATGCAAAGGCGATTGTAGGCGGTGTTATTCGGAACGCCCGTTCCGTGGTAATTGTTCCGGCGCTCCATGTCTGTGTATTTGCCCCAAGATTAAAGTCTGCGAAAATAACCTCAGTCGACGCTGTACGTCCGCTCGTGGTGCGGGGCTGTACCTGCATCTTTCCGTCTTCATATATCTCGAAGTGTGAGGTGTCTGCTGCGGTCCAGCGACACACGATCGCTCTACTGCCAATCTGCCTCCACGCGTTTGATGCGGACGGCCCGTTGCCGTTGGTGACTACCATTACGTTGCCGGTCACTCCGCTATAACCCGTGACGACTACAAAGTACACGTCGCTACTCGGAGCGCCAAGAGTAACGGTAAAGAACAGATTTCCGGCCAGCAACTCGGATGTATTGCTGCTCGACATGCGCCAATAACCGCGTTCCGTATTAGTGCTGTCAACCACTCTAAGGTACTGATGCGGTGTGCCAGTCTGATACCCCTTGAGTATCAGCATCGGCTGAGCAGTAGTCACGCCCAACAGTTGAAGCGTGCCATTCGAGGCATTGTAGGTGAAATTGTCGGTCGATCCGATGGCGCTGCTGGACGACGCATAAAAGACACGGTTCGCCGTGAATGAACTCAAACCAGTACCACCGTACCCGGTACCGATAAGCGTGCCCTGCCACGTCCCTGTACCGATGGTGCCGACAGTCGTGATATTGGCAGTTCCGGTCCATGTAGAGAGTGCGGTATTCTCTACGTTACCGAGACCAAGGGTAGTTCTCTGTGCTGTCGCATCAGCGTCATCTACCAAATTCCTACCAGCCGAAGTAAAGTCTGCAAGAGCAGCAGTTCCGGATCCAGTGAAATATGGTAGTTTATCCGCAGCCGAAGTCAATCCGGCGATTGCCGCCAATTCGGCATCGTAAGCCTGAACCTGAGAGCCAATGGCGACACCGAGGTTAGACCGTGCTGTTGCAGTGTTCGTTAAATCGGATAAGTTATTTGAAGCCTGCAGAACTACAGCGAAAGAGCCGGTTCCGCCCGTACTGAATAATAGTGTTGAGTTATTTGACGCCGGTGCAGCGTTAGGGAGAGTGAGCGTGTAGTTTGTTCCGGCGTTGGCCCGCTGGATATTAACGTAATTAGTGCCATTGCTGGCCAATACGGAAAATACGCCACATTGAACCCATGAAGTGGGAGATCCGAATATGCCAACCCCGACTCCGAGACCCATTCCACCATCACCAGAGAAAGTGAAATATGATGTTAGATCATCACTGCTTCGAATCTGAAATACTATGTCCTCTATTTGCTGTGATCGTAGTACCAAAGCGGTCTCGCCGACTGCCCCAGTAACTATGTTTCTAGTGGAGGTGCTCGGATTGGTAACTACATACTGTGTGTGCGGGTCACCGGAGGTTAAACCATTCAAGGAGCTATGCTCAAGATACGGTACAAACGCTATCTGTCCAGCATTATTAACTGTCCAGATATACCCAGAACCAGCGGCTGGGTTGTTGGGTAGCGATAGAACATAGCTTGTACCATTCGCCGCCCTGCCTAAGGTAGTTGCTGCGGTTCCGTTGATTAGCGTCAATCCAGCGTTTTGATCAATGCTAATACCAGCCCCATTAGTAACAGCTATACCACCTTCAGCGTCAATTTCTACGGTTACGTTATTTCCCTCTCTAACTCTAATCGCCGTGTCAGTGGAATCATCTAATCTGATATCTAGGCCCATAGAGCCAACAGGAACAGTAATCAGATTTCGAGAAGAAGTTGTCGGAGAGGTAATTACGTACTGACTGTGGTCATCGTCTGAGAGTCCATTAAGAGATCCATGGTCGGCAGTCCCGCCACCCGACCCAGCAGGGCCGGTTGGTCCTGTGGGTCCCTGTGGTCCGGTTGGGCCAGCGGGTCCCACCGGTCCCTGCGGGCCGGGTGGTCCTTGTGTCGCCGCTCCTGCGAGATATGACCAATAGCTGCGCCACTGCGAGCCATTTGGCGGCATCTTGTCAGTACTCGAGGTGTGGTTTAGTTTGCAGACGTAAACTACACCATTGATACTGATTAGGTCATTTATCTGATACAGCTTGGCCACAAATATCTCCGTCAGAAGACTACGATACGTTCTCCGCCTACGAGCAGCTGTCCGAAAATAGCCCAACTGTCGAACGAAATTGCACTTGTATACGCGGTACCGGACGAGTACTCCGGTAGATTGAACACTGCGTAGTTATTGTCAAATAAAATATCAGTAATCATGATTGATATACCACTGCACGAACTGGAATAGAGTTTGGCAGACTAGTGGCTGTGTATCTTATGTAGTTTCCGATAGTGTCAGCACTTGAACTCCAGGAGTTCCAGTTAGTTCCGTCTGTCGAGTACTGCCAAGTGCCGTTTGCCGATCCGGCTACTGTGTCTGTCAGTACGGTTGTTCCATTATCCGCGTTCGTAATCTTTATAGTTAGATCAGGAATCGTGCCTCCCCACGTGGCTACCTGTCTCCATGCAAATATTCTTGAACTTACGTTAGATTTTGATACTGATGGATTATACCTAGAGTCAGTATTGTTATCTTCGTAGATAACACCTATGTTGTATACCCGCGCAGGTAGGCAGGTTAGCGAGATAGTTCTAAACTCAATCATAAACTGAATCGAGCTACCTGGGCTGGCACCACTTAAATCACCAGAGTCGTCAATAAGAAGCCATGACCCGGAATTATCGTTGATTCCAGAGGTTCTATAGTAAACACGCAAAGGATCTCCGGTTATACCTAGTGCGCTGTTGCCGTAAAAATCTCTATAGTTGCAGAACAGTCGATATAGTTTACTTGCGTTTGGAGTACTAAGTTCTGGTGTAATGATTCTTTGGTTTGTCGTAGCTGCGTAATCCCAGTCAGCGCCGCAAGCCACTGCATACAACATATTTGTCTGTGCTGTGGTGCCGTTTTTACACAGATAGAATACCCCAGCCTCTGACCACACCGAAAAGGCTGTCACACCGATCGAAGGGTGCGCGACAGAGTTAGAGTCTGCCGTGGATTGGTCAATTTGCTTTGTATCGACCAGAAAAATCCTATCCACTGCCGATGATACCGCATTATATTTAGTAATGTAGCTACGAACACCAGCAGCGCCCGAGCTCATAATGATAAAGCTGTCGATACTATCAGCGTAATCTACAGATTGGAGGGCACCCGTAGCGGCAAAAGTATTGGTTCCTCCTGGAGGAATTTCTACCATATTATCTGTTAGAAACGTAGTTGAGCCGTTCGTAATGCCGCTTTCAGCGCACCTATAGATACGAGTACTTGTGGTAAAGTAGAAACTCTTTACACCACTACCGGGACCGTGAGACGCTGTAATAATCCTACCGTTATTTGTCTGGGTGGCAGTACCAGTAAGCGTACCCGATGTACCGGTGGCAAAGGTGAATGCGGAAGTACTCTTCCCGCCCGACAATCCAGACAATGCAGCACGGAGATCATACTTAAAGATTTTTGCAGTAGTTGTTCCGTCTAGTACCCAGCAGAAATGCGATGTCGTGCTTGACGTCGAGTCGATCCCAATACCAGCCGCTACAGTGTTTGTGACGGTTGCAGCGTCAGCCAGCCAATATATACCTCTAACGTTATCCGTTGCTGCAGCTTCGTTTATGTTTGTACCGATGGCAGCGAACAAACTGTAGTTGATGCCTTTCAACAGGAACAGCCCACCGTTTGTGGCGGTGGCGTTTGTGATCGCTGCGGCAAATCGTAGCTCCTCGATTACGTACGAAGTGCCAGCAGAGATGGTCCCTGCAGTTGCAGCCAAGGTAATAGAGGTGTCCGAACCAATGGCTGAAATCTCGTACCATGTACTGATTTGTGTCGGGTCAGTAGATCCGAATCCAATTCTAGCGCCAACTGCAAGTCTGTTCGTAGACCACCCAGTGCCGGAACCTGTCACAGCCGTACCAGAAACAGCCACTGTTCCAGTAGAGAACGCCGTATACAATGCACGAAATCCACGGATAGTTTTGTTTCCGGTGATCGCCGAGAAGTTCATCGTGATGAAACCGCGCCACGAAAACGTACTCGTCGGAATGTCATACTCATACATCACGATACGACGAGTCAATGCGGCGGCGCTGTTCTCTGCCAGAAATACCCAGTGTTTAGTGGAGGACCAAGGAATCACGTGGGGATAGGCACAGGCGATAGCAGTGGATTGCTCCATTGGCCTAGCCAGTGCGGTAGGCATGGGACCAGCGAACTTGTCAAGCTCGGTTGCTCCGGTACGCTGCTGCATGAGAGTACCAAGTAGCGTCTTAGTCTTATCGTAAGACGAAATAGCTTGAGTTGTTCCTCGGAATCTGTGTTCAACAGCAGTTCTCATGTCTTACGTATCCTTAAAAATACCCATAACTTTGTTACCGTGCTAGCAGAGTCTACAACAAATTCTAACATATCGCCACTAGCTACTGTTGACCAAGTTGACAGCGAATTATTTTGATTTTTGCTTTGGCTAGACAGTGTTGGTTTTTCTGATCCAGCGATCGAACTTGTAGTGGGGTAGTTTGCATAGGTTGCACGCTTCACATCTACAACAGCTGATCCGCTTTGGTCCGCAATTACTGTCCAACCAATAATTGTGCCACTATACTCCATCTGTCGAATGCCTTTTATTCCAGTAGTAATAACTGCTTCACCGCCATCAACTGCAAATCCAATCGTATCCTCGATCTGTGCCTTAATGTAGGAGTTGCCTCCGTCAATAACTACCGTACTATTGTCTACTTTTACCGCTGCAGTTATTGTATTTGCTCCATCGTTGTACGTGAAGTCAATGCTGGTTGAGTTAGTAAGCGCGCCACCAACGGAATCCTGCGCAGCCTCTGTGAAGTCGGAGATATCTGTAGAGGCATGCGTATGTGACGGCAGCTCTCCCGCAGAAATTGTGCCGACAGTAAAGTTACCACCAACTGAAGTCTGCTTAACAAATTGCCCTGTTCCACCAGTTGCGGAGAGGTTCGCTCCAGTACCACCTTTGCTGACTCCTATGTTGGTGGCGTTCCATGTGCCTGTCGCGATGGTACCTAGTGTAGTGATGCTGGAGGATCCAGCCCAAGTAGACAAGGCAGTATTCTCTACATTTCCAAGACCAAGATTTGTTCTAGCGGTGGTTGCGTTATTAAGATCACTAAGGTTATTTGCGGCTTGCAGCACCACAACAAACGAACCAGTGCCTCCGGTAGTGAATAGCAACGCTGAGTTATTCGTAGCAGGTGCGGCGTTCGGTAGCGTAAGTGTGTAGTTTGTTCCAGCATCTGCCCTTTGTATATTTGTGTAGTTGGTAGCATTGAGTGCCAACACAGACAATACACCGTATTGAACCCACGCACCAGGAGCTCCGAATATGCCAACCCCTGGCCCCAGGGTTAGTCCCCCGTCACCAGAAAAAGCCAAGTACGTATTGAGGTCATCACTGCTTCGAATCTGGAAAACAGTATCCTCAACCTGAACTGCTCTTAGGACTAAAGCGATCTCGTTGACTGCCCCGGTAATTATGTTTCTAGTCGAATTAGCTGGTGTCTTAGAGATATATTGCGTATGGTCGTCGCCTGAAGTTAACCCAGACAGACCACTGTGCGCTGTAACTATTCCGGTAACGTTTATCGTCGTTCCGGACATGGATAGATTGGATCCGAGCGTAATTGCTGCAAGATCCCCAGAAGCTCCTCGTCCTAGTAACTGAGAGCTTCCAACGCTAATTTCTCCGTACACCCCGGAGCTTCCAGCGGCGCGTCCAAGAACAACGTTACCTGTGGAGGCGTTCTGAATTTTAGCGTAAGTTATTGTTCCGGTATCTATGGTCCATACTGATCCACTGGAGCTTACTGTAATATCGCCTTTATCGCCATCGGCAATAGTAGTTGATGGAATGTCGTACCAACCTTTTGTACCACTTCCGTTTGTACCGTAAAGTTTACTATTTCCTGGGCTCGCGCTGTCGCCAGTTAGCCGGAGTCCGCTTACGTCGGACGTAATCGACATTTGTGTACGAACGTCTCCGGTTATTTGTTGTCCGGATAATGTAAAGTCGATGGTGTTAGAGTCCAGCGCCGACGCTGCAACGTGTAGTCTGCTGTCATTTCCTTCACACACAGTGCCAGCTGAAGTTCCAAACGATACACTTAACGTTCGATTTGCAGATAAGTCACCACCGCCGGATAACCCTGTACCTGCAGTAATTGTTCGCGTGTTTGCTACAGCGTCCGTAATTCCGTAGCCACTAAGCGTAGTGGGTGTGCTTGTTATGTCGGTCCAGGTATGCGTATGCGATGTCTGGGCGACGCCTGTGATGGCGATTGTTAAGGTATTTGCGTTGTCATTGTAGGTAAGCGACACGTTGCTACCAGAAACAAGTAAAGCCGCAACGCGATCATCTACTGACTCATTAAAGTCTGTAACTAATGAAGCTACCAGAGTAGTCCATTGAGTGTTGTAATTTGTGTTGTCTATTTTTGTAAGAAATTGTCCGGTAGTTCCGCCAGATGCAACC
>ERZ761584.330-NODE-330-length-15938-cov-14.551092_pt1 | contig 15938 bp, 19 predicted proteins | sample MGYA00512168_ERZ761584 | MGnify/ENA primary metagenome ERZ761584 (study PRJEB28899, sample SAMN03785564) | bioreactor sludge metagenome | biome: EBPR Sludge; feature: EBPR Bioreactor; material: 0.22µm filtered reactor supernatant | place: Saint Lucia: Queensland...
TGCGGCCCCTCGACGCCAGTCGCGCCCGTTGCCCCGGTCGCACCCGTAGGCCCGGTTGGCCCAGTGGGCCCCGTTGCGCCACTGCCAGGCCCGCCGGGACTCGTGTTCGAGTTGTACTGCGCCCACGCCTGCTGCTCCGGCGTCAGGCCTTGGTCGCCGTCGATGCGCAGGTAGCGGCCGTCGCCGGAGGCCAGCGGCGGCATCGCCACAGTGTCGGCTTCGCGGGTCCACTCCTTGTAGGCGTAGATCGTGCCGGCGCGGGGCTTCAGGACGTCGTCGGCGTCGGTGAGCGAATAGACCTCGACGTCATAGCCCCAGAGGTTGCGCGGCTGTGCCATCTGCAGGCCACCGGTGACGGTGGCGCCGATCTGGATGCGGATGCCTTCTGCGCTGACGGTGACGCGACGGTTGACCGGGTTGTCATGCGCCAGGATCAGGCGCGGCGCGACGGCATCTACCGAGTCGCGGATGTGGCAGCGCACGCCCACACCAGTGGTCGGCAAGCCGGTGACCGGGATCAGCAGGTCAACGGCTGCGCCCTGGTGGAGTTCCCAGTCGTAGACGGTGGTCTTCATTCGATGGCCGAGTAGTACCGGAGCAGATCCGCCACCGCCGGCGACACGTCCAGCTCGTCGCCCGCGTGGTACTGGACGCCCGCGTGCGTGTGCTCGCGGGCGAAGCGCACCCGCACCGTGTCCGGTGCGGGCGGCGGTGTCGGCGCCTGGGGCGCCGGCTTGGCGGGCCTACGGGGCACCGTCAGGACTGCCGGATGATCGTGTACGGGCTGGTCTTGCCCGCCGGCGTGATCGGCGTGCCGGTCAGCGTGAGGCTGAGCAGCTCCTCGGACAGGAAGTCGAAGATCTCCTGCGGCGCCTGGATGGGCACCTCGTGGTACTCGATCAGGATGTCCTTCAAGCTGGTCTCGTTGCGGCCGTCGAACAGGATCCGGAACGAGCGCTGCGGGACCAGCTCGCCGTCGAACTTCTCGCCGGTGAACGCGGCAAACGTTGCGCTGAGCTTGACCGAGCTGCCGGCCGTGATGGCGCCACCGGTCTTGGCCTTGATCAGGCCCAGCCGCGCGTCGACCTCGTAGTCGGTGTTGAGCACGTAGGTGGTGTCACCCGCGTTGTTCTTCAGCACGATGGACGAGAGATTGCGCTTGCTGGCGGCATACCAGGCGTCCACCGCATGCAGGACGATCACCTCATCCGTCAGCGACGCCGACGAGATAGTCAGGGCCTCCGGGCTGGCCGCGAACGCCAGGCCGAACAGCACGCTGTCCATCTCCTTGAACACCATCTGCAGGCCGGGCGTGCCCTGGGTGGACTTGCTGTAGACCACCTGGCCGCGCTGCGCGCGCTTGAGGCTCTTGACCTCCACCACGGACGGCTCGCCGCGCGAGGGCACGAAGGACGAACACTCGAGCGGCGGCAGGTAGCCGAGGAAGTTGCCGTTGCTCGGGTCGATCAGGCCGAGGTACACGGTGCCACTGAATTCCTGAAACTTGGACATGGTTTGCTCCTATGCGGGCTCAACTGTTGACCAGGCGCGCCCGCAAGCCGACCTGGCACACGACGTAGGGGAATCCTTCCGGCCGCTGAAGCACGCGGCGGGACAACACTTCAATGCCGATCAGCGGCGGCGGCAGGCAGCGCGGCTTGCGCAGCGCGCGGATCACGCGCAGCACGTCGTCACGCAGGTCGTGCGCCTTGCGCTGCGCATCCTCGTGCGCGGTCTCGATGTAGCCCTCGACGGTGAGGGTGATCGCGTCCACGGCGCTCTGGCTGCCCTGGCCCTCGTCCAGCTCGTCCTCGACCAGGCGCAGGGTGGGATAGGTGTCCGACTCGCCGAGCTGGAACACATCCAGCAGCACGCGCAAGCCGGCGTCCGTGCGGTAGCCGTCGCCGATGCGGATGGCCTGCAGCGCAGCCTGCAGGGCCAGGATGGCTTCCCAGGTCTTAGGCGCGGACACGGATCACGCTCCACACGGTCGAGCCGATGCCATCGTCCAGGACCTCTGACAGCGCCCACCGGATGGCCGGATCACTGGCTAGTGCGATGGTGGCGCCCTTGACCGGTAGCGCCACATCCGCGCGCAGGATGCGCACCTGCCGCGCCTGCGCCACGATGGGCCCCGAGCTGCCGGCATCCAGCAGCGAGGGCGCGCGGAACATCACCGTGCAGTTCACGGCAGGGCCTGCAGGCGGCGTGTAGACGGCCGCTTCCGCCAGCGCTTCAGCCGCGCCGGCCATGCCGCGGACGATCTCGGCGTGCAGTTCCTGGGCGTTCATCGACGCTGGCCTTTCGGGCGCTTACCGGCGCTGTTGTGCTGCTCGATGCAGCGCTTTAGACCGGCGTGCTTCAGCGCGCAGACTTTCAGCCGCTCGCGCAAGTCGGCGCGAGAGGCCCAGGTGTCGGCAGCTACCGTATGCGTCTCGTCGGGCACGCCGGGGCAGCGTTCCAGCTCTTCCGGCGCGCATTCAATCTGCTCGCTCACGATCACCGTAGGCGGCGTCAATGGCGGCGTTCGCCTCGGCATCACGCTCCCGACGCAGCCCGTCAAGCTCAGGCTCAACAGGGCAAGCAGACAGGCCAGTGCGCGCGGCCTCCGCGTGCTCACGCGCGCGCTGGCCGGACATGCCGGCGACGGCTTGCGCGATGATGCTGGCGCGCTCTGCGCGCTCGCGGGCGAGCTCGTCGCGGAGCGCGTCGCGCTCTCGGTAGACGGACAGCTCGGCTTGCAACGGCGCTTCGCGCTCGGTGCGCCGGCCGTAGTCGTACGCGAAGTAGCCGAACACAACGAACAGCACGACCCAGAGCCAACGCTCCATTCGATGATCCCCTCATGCAGGGCAGTGGCGCGCGTCATGCGATCACCGCGCGCGGGTTGGTCTCGCGGGCCGCGCGGCGGCACATCTCCGCCTCGCGCATGCGGCGAGTGATCAGGCCACCCATGCGCTCGCCCTTCCAGATTCGCTGCATGGAGTCGATCAGCTCCGCCATGAGCGCGTAGTCACGCTTGACGACGGCCGGGCGCAGATCGCGCATCTCGCGGCGGCGATCAAGCGGATCCCTTGAATCGCGCGCCATGCCGGTGCCTCGGTTGTAGGCCAGGCTGATCAGCGCGGCCTGGGCAGCCGGGTGCAGCGTGCGCATGCCAGGCCACGCGCGCTCGGCGGCATCGTGGAACTTGGACAGGTCAGACACGAAACGTGCGTCCGCGTGCTGCTGGCTCCACACCGTGCCCTGGCGAATGTCCGGCCCCGTGGCGCCGCGGCCGATGGTCCACGGATCGCCACTCAGGTGCGCCACGCTCGCCGGCACGCGGCCCGTGCGCCCCACCTCATCCGAGCCGCGCTTGCCCAGCGCCAGGCCCATCGGGCTGCGCGGGTCAGGGTAGGCGTGCAGGTGGCAGCCTTCCTCGCCGGCGATCAGGTCGGCGGCGAGCTCGCGGGCTTGTTGTTCGATGGGGGTCATTGCTCAACCCTTCGGGCACGCTTCAGCGCGGAGTCCAGGAGCGTGTCGATGACCGCCGATTGCCGCGCCAGGCCGGCGTTCCGCGACCGCTCTTTCAGGCGCCACAGCAGCCCAGCCACAGTTCCCGCAGCGGCAATCACCACCACTGCTGGGATGTACGCCTTGGCTGGCATCTGCGCGGCAGTGGTAGCCATTTCGAAGAAGGCCAAGCTGCGATCAGCAAGCCAGAACCCGGTGGAGCCGCACAGCAGAGCCGGCGCGATGCGCCACGGCCGCGGCGCATGGCTGGCATCAGCCAGCGCGGTGATACTGACGATCAGCAGGAGGATCATTGCGATCACGTTGGCAGCCGCGGCGCTCACTGGTCACCGCCCTTGCCGGACCAGCCGCGCGGGAGAAACCCGCGCGCCCAGTCCAGCACCGCGTCCGCCCGGATCTTGTTGATCGCAGCCATAGCCAGCGACACCAGCATCCAGCCGAATAGCCCGGCCACCAGCGAATAGGCCACCACCGGCATCATGGTGTAGACCACGCCGCTGGGGCCGCCTTCGGCGCGCATGGCCAACAGCACCAGAACCGGCGCGATCGCGCCTGAACTCAGGACCTTGGCCAACACGCCGCGCCACGTCAGGGCGGCCGATCCGAGGATCGACGCGCTGGCGCCACCAGCGAGACCTGCGCTGATGGCGTACACCGCGGCCTGCTCTTCCGAAATCGGCTGAGTGGCCGCAGCGACCGTGGCGCCGGCGTAAACCGTCATCCAGATCGCGCTGACCAGGAAGTCCTTCATGACGATTAGCGGCCGAAGACCCGGAAGCGCAGGCGCGCAGGCGGCTCACCGCACCCCGGATACGGTGCCGACGATGCGACGATCTGCGTTCGGCACATCAGCGACTCAGGACCGGGTAGGCCGGGGCCGGTCAGGTGCGATGTGGCGGTGGTGATCTGCACCCTGATCTGCCCGAGCGCGCACTGGGGCGTCGCCGGGGAGTAGGACATGATGGCGAGCTTCGGCGTGCCAGGCCCCCAGGTTCCGCCGGGCGTGGCCGGCAGGACGGGCACGATGGGCAGCGGCGGCTGCCACAACTCCGTGGGGCACGGGTCTGCCGTGGAGATGGTTCCGGCGCGGTAACCCTCCGGCGTCTGGCACTGCGCACTCAGCGCACGGGCGCTTCCGCCCAGGCCGTCGAACACCTGGAACGCGCGGATCTCGCACGACCAGCCGGCCGTGGCGCCGCTGCCAGCGTAGGTGCCGGACACGGATGCGGGGATGTCCGCAGCCCGGGCCGTGGTCGGCAGAGCGGCCACGACGATCAGGGCGACGAGCAGCAGCCACACGGTAGCGATTCCGAGAGCAAGCTTACGCATTGGCGGGACCCTCCTTCAGGACTTTCCACTCGTTGAACAGGCCGACGATCGCCGCGCCGATGGCGCCGATATCGCCGATCCGCGCCTGGACGGCGCCGACGGATTCGTCCGCGGTAGTGAAGGCCGCCAGCACCAGGTCAGCGAAGGCCTGCGCCTTCTCGCTGCCACGCTTGCGCGGCTTGCCGGTGGCGGGATCGATGTCGGTCGGATCGGCCGGGAACAGCGTCTCCACCTGGGCGACGATGTCGATCAGCGCGCGGATCACCGCGACGATGCTGGTGCCAGCCACCCGCACCAGGCCGCGTAGCAGCGGCAGCAGGACGGTGACCAAACGGAACCACTGCAGCGGGGACAGCTTGGGGACGTTCACGGATGCCGCTCCGAATCTGAATGGGTGCCGGTCTTTCCCGGCTGTCAGCCCCGCGGCAGGGGCGGCCCCACCCCGGAGGGTTAGGCGGTGAGCGTGGTGTTGCCGGGCGTCAGCTTGATCGTGCAGGTCGTCTGGCCGTCGGTGCCCGCGGCGAATGCGATTGCCGCGCCGGTGATGTCACCCGCTGCCGGCGTGGCTGCGCTGTCGTCGAACTTGCCCACGGAGACGTCCCAGATCAGCTTTTCGCCCTGCGCGAACACGGCGCCGGTGACCTTCGGGATGTCGCTGAAGACGCCCTCGATGGCGATCTCACCGGTCGCGCCGTCGGCAATGTCGCCGACCGCGATGCCAAGGGTGTGGCCCGACTTCACCACCTGACCGGACACAACTGCAGAGCCGGTCCCGTTGGTCCAGGGCATCCGATCGCCCTTCTGTTGTGCATTTTTCATTGCCGTTCTCCGTAGTGATCGCTGCATCCAAGGCTCTGGGCCTCGCTGACAACCCCGCGCGCGGGGCTCTCAGCGAGGCCCGCCGCACAAGGCGGCGGGCCTGCGATCAGGCGCCCGCGTTCTTGTAGAGCCCGCGGTGATCAATGGCCTTGGTGCCAACCACATGGCGGGCTTTCACCACCACGCCGTCGGTCTCAAAGCCAGCCTTGCTCTCGGTGTAAACACCCTCATTGCCCTGCAGGTAGCCCACTTCGATCGTGTCGATCTGGCTGGGATCCGCCGCCATGAACCACGCGGTGGTGCTCGCGTCCTGCAAGCGCGGTTCGACCACCAGGTTGAGCGTGCGGTCGACGTTGTTCGTGGCGGATTGCTTGGCAGCCACGAAGTCCGGCGAGGTGATCTTCTGGGCCGTGCGCTCCAGCTTGGGCGGCACGATCAGGTGACGCGGGCGCACGGTGATGTAGCGACCCTCGATGCCTTTCTGCAGCATCATCTTCTCGCGCGCTTCCGCGATCGGATCCAGCGCCGGCGCGTCTTCCAGCGCCGCCTTGAGGGCGGTCGCGGTGCCCAGGTTGCCGTGAGTGGCATGGAACAACGCCACGCCGTCGGCCATGTTCGGGTTGCCGGTGAAGATCGCCCACACCAGATCGCTTTCCAGGCTGGCCGCCGATGCACCGAAGGCCTGCGGGATGCGGGTGAGCGCGTCCAGGTCGTCGTTGATGATGGTTTCCCAGGTCAACGCGAACAGGCGGCCGTACTTGAGGACGCTGTATTTCTCGGCGCCCTCGCCCATCGTGCCGTACTCGTACTCACCGCCTTCGCGCACGCGCTTGAGGGCGGGCGCACCGGCCAGCTGCACGCGGGATACTTCCTTGAGGTTCGTCAGCGTCGCCCGACGCGTGAACGCCTGGAACGTACGCATCTCACCCTCGTAGCCCATGCGCAGGCTCTTGGTCACGACGTTCTCGAGGATCTTCGGGAAGTCGCTGGTGGAGTGCATCGCGCGGATGGCGATCTGATCCGGGCTGAGGCCGGCCACACGGATGCCGGCGCGCTCGCAACAGGCACGCGCCATGGCATTGAGGTCGAGATAAGCGTAGGGCTGGCTACGCTCGTCGAGCTTGTGCGCGGCCGGGTTGCCGCGGTGCAGGGCGGCGATCACCATGCCGTCACGGAACGTCGCCTGCGCATCCTGGGCGCCCGGCTCGATTCGACCCGCATTGAGCGGCTGCGCGCCCTCGCCGAGCTTGGCCAGCAAGCGCAGGCCGGCGCATTCCGGGGTGACGTTGTGGTCATCTTCACACTGGCGCTGCAGCGCAACCAGGTCGATATCGGTGCGGCTGGCATGCGGCGCGAAGAGGGCGCGGATGGCCGTGCGTCGGGCCTGGTCTGCGGCCAGGATGGCGGCCGAATCCGGAGCGGCAGCCGGCGCTGCGGGTGCGGCTGCGGGCTGAGTGGGCGCTGCGGGTGCGGCGGCAGCGGGCTGAGCCGGCGTCGGCAATGCACCGCCACCGCCGTCTTTTCCAGCCGGATTCTGCAAACGGCGATTGCGCTTCATGGTTTCATCCTCGTAGTGACTTGCCGGCGCTGCCGGCTTGGGAACTGCGCCACGCATGGCCGCCGCCACCATGGCGGCAACCGATGCAGGAGCGCGTGCGGTGTAGCGTTCGAGACCCGCCATGCCGGACGCGGAAGCGTCGGCGGAGGCATCAGCGTGCTCGACCAACTGATCGACGAACCCGGCGCTCTGCGCCTCGGTCCCGGTGTAGTAGTGATCCTGGCCATCGAGCAGCAGCGCCAGCATCTCGTCGTGCGGCTTGCCACTCTTGCGCGCATAGGCGCCGGCCATGGCCTTGGCGTAGGTGTCGAGCACGTCCGCCCAGCTGCGCAGCTGAGGCGCGTTGCCCTGCACGTAGGTCCAAGGTGCGTGAATCATCAGGATGGCCGACTCGGGCATCGCCAATGTGTCGCCCGCCATCGCGATGAGCGACGCGACGGACATCGCCACGCCGTCCACGGTGGCGGCCTTGGTGGCCGAATGTCGACGCAGCGCGTTGTAGATGGCCAGGCCATCCGACACAGACCCACCGTAGCTGTTGATCCGTACGTTGATCTGGGTGACCGAGGCCGGCAGCGCGTTGATCTGCTCGACCACCTCCTTGGCCGTGACCGAGTCGCCCCACCAGGATTCGCCGATGTCGCCGTAGATCAACAACTCGTACTGGCTGGCGTCGGCGGCCAACGGGCGCAGGGTCATCTGCGGCGCGATATGCGGGTGCTGACTGGTGGCCGAGGCCATCACCAGGCCCGTTACGATCGCGGTGGCGAGGGTGTTCTTTTTCATCAGTGGATGTGCCCGTTCAGGTGAGCGTTTGCCGGCTGTGGCGGCGCGGCTTCGGTCGGGTCCGGATCGACGAGATCCGCTTGCACAGCCGCCCGTTTGTCGGTGGCGGCGTCGCACTCGAGCACCAGCTTCAGCTCGGCGGCCAGGCGCCGCTCGCGAGCCAGCGCTTCGTAGGTGTCCTGCAGCCGGCCGCCTCGCTCGCTGATCACTTCCTGCGATGACTTGAAGCCATTGCGGACCAAGGTTTCCAGCGCATTGGCCTCGTGCATCGGGTTGATCCAGGGCATCGGCGGCCCGCGGAATTCCGCCTGCGCAACGGTCTCCGGACGGATGTTGGCCGGAACCTTGATCTGGCCGGACAGAATCGCCGTGCGCACCAGGCGCTCCCAGGTCGGACGGACGAACATGCCGACAAAGCGATTGGTCAGCGCGACGTACGCCGGGTGCTGCTCGACAAGCTCCTGGCGCTGTGCCGAATAGGTGCCGTTGTAGTTCTTCGCCGAGCTGCTGAAGCTGGTATCCGTGCCAGCCGCGGCGGCGCGCAGCTGGTCTTCGCGGAAGCGCCCAAGATTGGGATTCGGGCGATTCGGGTTGAGCATTTCGATCGTTTCGCCGGGCTGGAGCTGATCGAAGATCAGCCCCGCCTGCAGCTTCATGATCCGCTCACCCGCGCTGGAGACTTCGCCGTCCGGGCCGCTGCTGCCAGGCACGGACGGATCACGCTTGACGAAGGCAGAGATTGCCGACGCGATCCGCGCGGCAATGCGCTCGTTGCTCTCGTACTCCGCGATGTCCTGGTAGCGACCCAATGCGCTGGCCAGCTGGCTGATACCGCGCAGCCCAGAGATGCGGTCGCGGATGGCCAGGTGCAGGATGCGTTCGGCGGGTACGCGCTTGAGCGTCTGATCGTTGAGCGCGGTGGGACGTGCGCCGCCTGGGTGGCGCTTGTGCATCCAGTAGGCAACGGGGCGGCCCCACGCGTTGCGCTCGATGCCGCCCTCGATATCGGGGCTCTCGCGATCGTAGTCGAGCGGTACATGGTCCGCTTCGAGCAGCTCCAACGACAGCGGCACCAGTGTGCCGTGATCGAGGTACGCGACTGGGCCCTCAAGCACCTGAGCGAATACTTCACCGTCACGGAACCATGAGCGCGCGGCCATCTCCTGGCACATCACCCAGTCCATCGTTCCGGTGACTTCCGGACGCTTGGACCAGTCGCGATAGAGGTTCAGGAGTTGGCGCGCAAAGTCGTCGTCGATGTCATCGTTGGCGCGTCGCGGCGTCGGCTCGATACCGATTCCGTTGGGGCCCACGACATTGCGCACCAGCACGCCGATGACCCCGCGCACCAGGTCGTGGTTGCGTTCCATGTCACGGGCCATCGCGCGGGCGGTGGCGGCATCACGAACGACCTGCACTTCGCCGGTCGAGTTGTCCTTGGTGACCTTTCGGGTGCGCGTCGGCCGCGTGGCCTCATACCGTGCCAGGATGGCCCGCGCGTGGGCACGCTGCAGGCCTCGGATCGGCGAGAACTCGGCGATGATGCGATCGAGCCAGTTCATGCGCCACCGCCAAAGTCGGCCAGTGCCGGCGTAAGCGATCCGCGCGGGCGGGCCTGGCGGGCGATCTGGTTTTCGAGACTCGTGATGGTCTTGTTGATCGTATCCAGGTTGGCGCGCCGAAGGTTTCCGCCGTCCAAGCCAAGTTCTTCGCCGCTCGACAGAATCTTCAGTCGCGCGGCGTAAGCGGCGTCAAGTTGCTCTTGGAGGGTTGGCGTCGGCATCGGCGCGCAGGTTGCCGATGCCGCTGTGTCAAGTCAGGCATTCCGTGACACTGTTTTTTGCGGGTGATATCGGTACGCCGTTTTCCGACTGCACCCATGGCGTTCGACGATCTCATCGATCGACCGGCCGGCATTCCAATCTGCCGTGATCGCGTCCGTGTCGTAGCGCGGCAAGGCCGGCATGGAGACGACGCACCCAGCGAGCAGTTCCTTCCAGATCTCGCAGAGCCTGTCCGCGGCCTGGAATGCGTGCGCCGGTGGCGTGCCGGTGAGCACTTCGCAGATTCCGCGCTGGAATGCACGCCGCAGCTCATCGACATGATCTTCTGCTCTGGTGCGCTCACTCATCGGCGTGGCCCCAGGTACTGGTCGGCGTCTCGTCCGGAAGGTCTGCGTCTTCGGACTTCTCAGTCTTCGGCCTCACCGGAGCCGGCGGCGCCTTCACCGCGAGATCGCGCTGAGCTTTGGCCAGCTTGCGAGCAAGCGGCGGTGCCAGCGCTTCAGCGGCAGCGCGGGTGATGGTCGGCAGGTCGAAGCGAATGCAGTCGACCAGCTCGGCGCGCAACACCTCATCCGGCACCTGCCCCTCGCAATCACCGCTGACACGTGCGGTGGCGTCCCAGAGCGCGGCGGCCAAGCGTTTGGCGTTGGCCAGTGGTAGCCCCTCGATAGCGCCGTGCATGCTGGCGCCGAGTTCGCGGATGGTTTCAATTCGAATCTGTTCAGTACTGCTCATCTCAGGGTAATCCTTGGCAAGCTGTCGGGGTCGGCGGGTACAGATGACCATTCGCGGCCAGGCGCGCCGGGCGTGGCTGGGTCTTGTTGCTTGGTGGGGCGAGGCAGAGTGATCAGGCGCCGTTCGCGCTCATCCCAATCGGATTTGCTGAGCCGGTGCAACCGCAGCTCCGGATGGTGCGCAGCGGCGTAGCCGTACACCCAGGTGTCGAGCGGCTCGTTGCGCTTGAAGCGCTTGTCGAAGCGGTTCTTCTTCGGGTCGTAGACCTCGGATGTGATGCCCTGGAAGAAGTCTTCCGGCAGGTCATCGCTGAAGTGGACCTTGCGCAGCTCGGCGGGCTTTTCGGCGTCGGTGCCGAGCCAGGCGTAGAGCTGGTGCTTGGCGTTGACGGTGCCCACCTTCCACAGCTTCACGCCGCGGCGATCGAGCTGGCCGCGCCAGTTGATATCCGCCAGGCTGGGCTTGCCGATGATCGGGGCGTTGTTGTTGGTGGCGCCGAAGACCGCCATGGGGCGGCGCACCTTGTGGTCTCGCACGAAGGCCTTGACGGCTTCCGTGCGATGGCCGGCGATGTCGAATGCCGCGGCCTCCACGCGCAGGGTGCCGCCCAGCGCGTGATCGATGGGCCGGTTGAGCAGCTCGATAACGGACAGCCAGACGGCATCGTCGGCCGGGTCGCCCGGGAGTTCCACGTAGTCCAGGGTCCAGCACGCCATGCCGCGGCCCCAGCCGATGATGTGCACGGGCACGCGGTCATCCTGCGTGTCGCAACCGGCGGTAATGGCCAGCACCTGGGCGGGCGCCTGCCGCAGGCGGTAGGGCTCCGCGCGATCGCGGATGATGTTGTGCTTGACCTGGCGCATGGCCGGGTCTTCCCAGCTCTCCGCCAGGCGCGAGTTCACGAAGGTCTTGAGCTTGGCCGGATCGCCCTGGGCCTTGCGCCATTCGTGCACCAGGTCAATCCAGCGCGGGCCGAGGCCGATCTGGTAGTACAGGCAGTTGATCGTGTAGCCGCGGATGGGCGAGTCAGGGTTTTCCGCCACCCAGCGCCCCCAGCGGATCATCTGGGTCTTGTGGTGCTCTTCGATCATGCAGCCGTTGGCGCTGCAGGCGTACCAGCACTGCTTGCCGTCCGGCGTCCATTGCAGGCCAGACCACTCCAGCGCCTGCATCTCGCCGCAGTGCGGGCACGGCACGTGGAAGCGCCGCTGATCCGACTCCTCCCACTTCTTGTCGATGCGGCTGACACCCTTGGTCGAAGGGCTGCTGATGTGGAGGCGCTTGTAGGTGGCCGGGAAGGCGCTGGTGCGCTCGTCCAGCATCTGCACCGGATCGTCGCCGGCGGACGTGTTGGCGGCGAACTCGTCCAGCTCGTCGACGATGAGCAGTCGCACGCTGTTGGACTTCAGGCGCTGCGGGCTGCCGGCGTGCTCGATGTAGATCAGGCCGCCGGAAAAATCCTTGAAGTAGCGCTGGTTTGCGCTGTCCCTGCTGGCAGTACTGCGGAGCGCACGCTGCAGGACATCGCAGGTCTCCAGCATCGGCAGGAACTTCTGGCTGACCCACTTCTCGCGCGAGGCGTCACCCGGCAGTGCCACCATGATCGGCGAGGGCGCGTGGTCCATGTAGTAGCCGACCACGTTCAGCGCGATCTCGGTCTTGCCGAACTGGACCGGCCAGCGCAGCACCACCTCGTGCACGCCGCTGCGGGCGCTCATGGCGTCCATCGGCTCCTGCAGCGGCGGGTTCCGGCTGGTACGCCAGCGGCCCGGCTCCGCGCTGCCCTTGCCGCTCAGGATGCGGTGCTCGTCTGCCCACTCGCTGACGGAGATGCGCTTGCGCGGAGCAATCGAGCGGCCGATGACCTTGGCGATGCGCTGGCGGGCGGTGAGCGACACCTCAGTTCAGCTCCGTCCGGGCGACGTTGCCAAACGCCCGCGCCAGCTCAGTCAGCGCGTGTTCGATTTCGTCCGCCAGCAGGGCGCGGCACTTGGCTTCGTCCGGTTCTGCGGCGAGTTGCGGGGCGAGGATGTCCGGCAGCGCTTCCAGCCGCGCACGGATCTGGGTGACGCCGTCCGCGATAGCGGACTCGACATCCGCCGCCGGCAGCAGCTGGCGCATGGACAGCTCGTAGTCCCGCCTGGCCGCCTGCGCCGCCCAGTGCTCGCGCTCAGCGCGGCTGGTCTGGTACTTCCTTTGCTCCGGGCTTGGAGCGGATGGGGCCGCCTCTTCCTCGTCGTCGCCATCGGCGGGCTGCCGAGTGGCGGCGTGGCGATCGGCAACGCCTTGGTGAGTCATCGATTCCGTGGCCCGTATCCGTTCCATCGACGCCAAAACCCGGACCCGCTTCCCGTCGTCTGACATGACCAGGCGGCCCTGATCGCGCAGTTGGTAGATGTACGGCGGCTTGTAGTTCAGCCGCGCAGCGAAGGCCGCGAAAGTCTCCTCGGTGGTCTCGTCCGGTTTGGGCCGATTGCTGGGATCTCTCGTTTCAGCGATCCGAGCAAGCGATTCCGCGACCAGAACGCTCTTGCCGTCGTCGGCCATGACCAGGCGGCCCTGGTCGCGCAGAAGCCTGACGTACTTCAGCTTGTAGCCCGCGCGAACGGCAAAGGCCGCCAGGGATTCGACCTCAGACTGCTCAACCACATCCTTCTCCTTGAGCGAAGGCGTAAGTAGAAGACCGCGCGCGCGACACGGAAGCCGTGCACGCTGTGCAGCGAGCGGTGCACGTTGCGGAATCGCGGATAGGTTGCAGTGGCGCGGAAAGTGCAGCGTGTGCAGCGTGTGCACCCAATATTGATGCGGTGTTTCGGAATTTGGCTGCGGTGGTTGATGCTCGCAGCACTTCACGCGCGTCCGCACGTAGGTGGCTTCGCGCACAAGCTGCACAAATCGCGTAGGTACGCGGAAAACACGCTGTTTTGAAGGCTGCACAGAAAGCTGCACAAGCTGCACAAGATGCACTGACGGTCACTTGTCTGACCCCTTGTAGTCCGCCAGCGCGGCCTTGAACGCTGCGATGCGATCGCCAAGCCACGTGGTTTCAGCTTGCTCGTCGGGTCGCTTGTGGCTGTACAGCATCACGACCGTATGCGGCCCCTTGATGGTCCCGTCTGCCAGGTATCGCTTCCTGGACGTGGCCACCCGATGCTTGCGCTGCCATGCGTTCAGAAGCTTCTTCATCGGCGCCATACGGGCGCCGGTGCGATGGCACCATGACTTGTACAGGTCGTAGAGGTCCTGGCTCAGAGCCGGCGCTGGCGCCACCCCCGGAATGTCTTCGTTGACCAGGTCGTAGTAGAAGGCACTGGTCGAGTCCAGGCTGAGCGAGATCAGCTCGTCCTTCGCGTCTGTTACGGGGGGTTTGGTGGCCGGCCCGAAGTCGCCGAGGTCGACATTCAGCAGGTAGTCGTGGAGAGCGCTGACACCGCCGTTTGCCAGCTCGGCTTTGACGCCATCGTAAAATGCGGCGTCCAGTTGCTTCGGTGTCCAGATAACCGTATGCCGGCGGTCGTCTTCCTCGATCACGACCGGCATCGATTCGTTCGACAGGAAGACCATGTTCACATGGTTCCTCTCGTCATACGCCGCCATGTTCTTGGGGTTGATCCTCAGCCAGTCTCCGGTGATGAACGATTTCAGCCGGTTCTTGACGTGGAACACATCGGACCGAGCCAGCACCTCATCGGCGATCAGAAACAACTTCCTGCTTGCCCAGTCGTTAAATTTGTCCTCGATCGCGGCTTGGTCGATCACGCGCCCGTACGGCCCGTAGATGTCCATGATCGCTTCGAAGAACATATTCTTGCCGGTGCCCTGCGGGCCGTGGATCACCAGCGTGGTCTTCATCTTCGCGCCCGGATGCTGGATCGGGTACGCCAGCCAGCGCAGAACCCATTGGTACAGCTGTTCTTGGTTCCGATCCTCGGCACACATGTGCCTGAGTAGGTCCAGCAACTGTTGGCACTTTCCGGCAACGGGCTGCGTTGGCCACCCCGCCCAGAGATTGCATGTGATATTTGGGTCTTCGCCGCCTGGATCGAAGCCAACCTCTCGAACCCGGACGATCGCGCGGTCTGGGTGCTCGGACCATGCGCGATGAATCTCGCGCTTGGAGCACACGTCTCGCATGTCGGACAATGACACCAGGGTGTGCTCCTGACGGTCGAACAACATGCCGCCGTTGCCGTACACGAGTGCGTAGCGCTCAAGCAGCTCGTCTACGCTCTCAATGGGGCGCAGCGCGCCAGCGCTCCCGCCCCCACTTGAGTTGTGCCGCGCCGCCGCATTTCCCACCCGCCAGCCCAGTTCCGAGATGCGGGCCTCGATCTGGTGGCGCACCACATGCAGGCCTTCCAGGGCATGCAGGTCGTTGAAGTCGGTGAGCTTGTCGCCCTTGGCTTCGAAGGTGGCGCGGCGGCCGGCTTCGTCGAGGAACCTTGGCTGCATCCAGGCGCCGCCGACCTCGACCGCGGCCGAGCTGGCGGTGCTCACGCCGGCGTTCTGCGCGCCGTGGGGCTTGCCGCAGGCAGGGCAGTTCACCGGGTCAGTGGCCAGCCAGACGCGGTGGCCACACACGTTGCACTTCTGCCCGGTGTCGTCGTCGGCGCAGATCAGGATCTTCGCCGTCTTGTATCGCTTGTGCAGCTCGGCACACACCGGCAACAGGTTGCCGGCATCGTAGGCCACCGCAATCGGCAGGCCAGTCGCTTCGTGCAGGCTGGCGGCCGTGGCGTATCCCTCGGCCACCAGGACGATGTGGATCGGAATCCCGATCAGGTGGAAGTGGCCCTTCTTCGCCACGCCGGGCGGCCAGAACTCCTTGGCCGGCCGCCCGTTTTTTCGTGCTTCCGCGGCGGTGCGGATTACCTGCAGCCCGTGGATCTGGCCGGCAGTGTCGAGCAGCGGCAGCACCACGGCGCCGGACGGCGAGAAGCGGATGCCATGCGCGCCAACACCCTTGCGCCGCAGGTACTCGGCATCACCCGTCGGCGAGCACTTCGCCCAGACCTTTGCGGCGGTAGCCGCGGCCCTGGCCGCCTCATGTGCCCGGGCCTGCTCGGCGCGCTTGCGGTCCTCGGCCATCCGGCGCTGCATGCTGGCCAGCTGCTCGCGGCTGAACTCGGACTTCCGGATGCTGACCTTCTGCGCGTTGTTGTTCGTCCCGGACCAGCTGCCGTAGCTGCCCACCACCAGCGTGTCGCCGCCGATGCCGACCAGTTCATGCAGCACATACCAGCCGCGCTTCTCCCTGTCATCCTTGACCGAGCACCGGACCATCCGGCCTATCTTGAGGTGATCCACCTCCAGGCCGAACTCCTGCAGCTGGAGAAGGACGTCGTCGTGGTTGGCAGCCACGTTCAGTAACTCCGGCTGCGACTAACTACCCAGAAGCTGCGGCTCTGCGC
>ERZ761584.331-NODE-331-length-15874-cov-5.342689_pt1 | contig 15874 bp, 22 predicted proteins | sample MGYA00512168_ERZ761584 | MGnify/ENA primary metagenome ERZ761584 (study PRJEB28899, sample SAMN03785564) | bioreactor sludge metagenome | biome: EBPR Sludge; feature: EBPR Bioreactor; material: 0.22µm filtered reactor supernatant | place: Saint Lucia: Queensland...
GCCCCGGTCCCAGCATGTCTGCCACGTCCAAGCGCGGCCGGCCCAGCGTTGCCGCCTTGCCCTGGCTCGCGGCAGCCACAGCCGCAACCGCGCTGGCTTGCTGGGCAATGGCGATATGCGCCCCCTCGGAAAGCGTCAAGGGCGTTACGGTTTCGGGCGCGTCGCCAATCATCGTGACATGGCCCGGCGCCCGGTTCGGGTCTATGGTTCCCTGCCAGCCGCGCCCGCGCACCTGCAAGACTGGAAACTGGCCCGCCTTGTTTGGGTAGACACGGCGCCGCCCGGCCCACTGGCGCGCCACGGTCGCCACGGCCAGGCCAGCGCCGGCGCCGGTCCCGATGGCTACAAGCGCCATGAGGCCCCACGAAAGCGCCGCGGCTCTTTCGTCGGCATAGTCTGACCAGCTTTCAGACCAGGCCGCGGCCGCGGCCGCTTTGGCTTGCGCCTCTCGTGCTCTGGCATACTCACGTTGCTGGCGCGCTGCCCTCATGTCAGGGTCAACCGCGCTTGTAATCAGCCAGAGCGCCACAGCCAGCACAAACAAGGCCAGGGCCAGCCGGGTTAGCGTTCGCACCGTATCACCTCCGCGCCCACAATGCGGGCGCCCAAGTCGGCTGCCATTGCCGGCGCGCCCGTTCGCGGCGTGATAGCCGTTTCACCGTCTGGCCACTCGAGCAAGGCCCAGAAGCGCAGGCCGGCCCAGCTTTTGCCGTCCTCTGGCTCGTGGAAGAGGCAAGCAGAGCGCGGCCGGCCAGCCTCGGAACCGTTCATCTTGCAGCGCCCGGCCAGGTATGCCCAGCAAGTCTGGTATTGGTCTGGCGTGCCTTGCAGCTCCCCGGCGTCGTACCTGTGCGCAATCTGGCAGCCGGTTCTTTCGTCGTGCCAGTTCATCTGCAAGACTGGCACCGGGTCTACAATCCCCAAGCCCTCAAGCGCGCCCGCGGGTATCATGTCCACAATGGGCGCGGTGTCCTCAAGCCCTGGCAGTTTGGCCGGCGTCATGATTGCACCGCCCAGCGCGCCAAAACGGGCGCCAGCAGCTCTGAGGCCGGGCGCGCTGCCTGGTCCTCTTCACTGAGCGCGTCAAAGGTTGCCAGGCACTCTGCTAGAAATGCCGTACTCTTGCCCGGCCCAAGGTCCCTGGCCAGGGTTGCTAGGGCGCGCAGGGTTGCCAGCGCGTCAGGCCCCAGGCCCTTCAATTGCTCTGCGAATTCGTTTACTGTGGTCATGGTAGCACCTCTCAAAACAGAACGGCCCAGAAACAGGCCACTTGGCGTTGTTCTGAGCCGTGCAAGGTTGCTACCGTGTATAGTCTGTGGTATGCTTTGCGCAGCCCAGCCCAGCGCGTACACGTTGGACGGGTTAGCAGCCCGGCAGCGTTTCGACCGTTGCCGGGTTGCGTTCATCGTTGGAATGAGTATACCACTACACACAAAAGATGTCAACGTACCACCCCCTAACACGCTTACCTCAATTTTGAGGCGTGTTACCACCTATCATGACACCCTAAAGGGTACCACGGCATAACACGGCATGTCACACTCCCCCACAGAGGCTGCCAAGCTCGTTGGCGTGAGCAAGAGCACCGTTATTCGCTGGTCCGGTCTGTTTTCAGAGCACCTGTCAGACCAGGCCAGCCCAGAGCCTGGCCAGCCGCGCCGGTTCACTGAGGCAGATATTGCCACGTTGCGCCGCGCCAAGCGCCTGCTATCCTCGGGCGTTTCGTTGGAAGATGTACCCGCGCAGCTCTACGTGATAGGGCCAGAAGAGCCAGAGCCAGAAGAGGCCCCCACAGCCGGCCCGGAAGAGGAAGAGCAAGAGCGCGCCCAGAGCACCACGGCCAGCCAAGCCCTTGCAATCTTGAGCCAGCAAAGCCAAATCATCGAAGCACAGGCCGGCCAGCTCAAGGCCGCACAAGACCAGCTCACAGACCAGGCCGCCCGGTTGCGCCAGCAAGCCGGCCAGCTCGCAGACCAGCAAGGCCGGCTCACAGACCAGGGCGCGACGATTGCAGACCTACGTGAGCGCCTGGCCAGGTTGGAAGAGGCCCAGCGCGCCCAGCTCGAGCGCCGGCGTTTTCGTTGGCCTTGGGAACCGCGGGAAGAGTAAGCCAGGCCGGGCGCGGCAGGTCTTACCCATTCGCGATTTTCGCGCATTGCGCCCAAGCCAGGCCGGCGCGCTGGCTCTTTTTTTTGGGTCGCATTGAACGGAACACCCCGCGCCGCCGGCGCCGTTTTCCTGCCGTCTAAACGGTCATGGCGTGCCACAGCCGGCCCCGCGCCGGTACCACGGCATACCACGAGGCCCCCACAGCCGTTTTACAGCCCTCACAGGTCAAATCATACAGGGCCACTGCGCAGAGCGCCGCCTAGCCCGTCCTGGCAGCCCGTCAAGGCTACACAGCCGGCCAGCGTGCGGCGTTCATGGGGTATCCGCGCTTTCATGGGGTATCCGTTCATGGGGTATCCGCGGACACATGAGGCGCCCGCGGTTGCATGAGGCGCCCGCGCCGCCCTTGCCGGGTTAAGCCCCATGATGGTAAGTGTTTCCCAGGAAACACCCCCCCCTGTCAAAACTCGCGGCCGTGAAAGTTTTCCTGCCCGCTCGGTCTCACGTCGAAGGGCGCCAGAGATTGCGCGCCCCCTTCCCCCTGGCCCTAGAAAAGCTGGCCCAAAGCCCGAAGAAAACGCTCTTTCTCCCAATCTTTGGCCAGGTCCTCTGCCGTGGTCTCTGCCTCGGGCGCGGCCAGCTCTCCCAGGTTCACAGACTTGAGCACCAGCGCCGCGGCGCGCAGATCGCCGGCATCTAAGCCCGTTTCTACCACGTCAAGGGCGCGGCCGGCCAGCGTGCGCAACCGTTGCGCGTGAGCGTCCCAGACTTGCCGGCGCCGGTTCTGCCAGGTCGCCACAAAGAGCGCGCTGTCTCGTTTCCAGCGTGAAACAGTCTCAGCAGCCACGCCAGCCAGCGCGGCCGCCTCTGCCTGGCTCTTGCCGGCCAGAAGATGGTCTATTACTGCCTCTTGTGCCGGCGTGAGCGCCTCGGGCGCGGCCGCCTCTGCCTTGACATTTCTTGACCTTGCTTGAGCCATGTTCGTTAGTCCTCTACCAGTTCATAGCGCGCCGGGCGCGTGCGCAGCGTGAGCCGGCCCGCGTCGATTTCTCCCAGGACAAAGCGCAGCATGTACCGAACAAGCGCGCTGTGCGATACTCCCAGACCGTCTGCCAGGTTCGTAATTTGCGCCGCCGTCGAAGGCTCTACAAGCCAGGTCCTGGCAATGTTTCCTTGGTCGTCCTGGTACATGGGCCTACTTGCCCTCACTTTCAGGTCACTTTGCTTGCGGTTTGCTTGCGGTTTCAGGCCCTGTGACCGGCCATTCCGGTACACTTGCCCGCCTACAGCCTGGCCCACAAAGCCGGCAGAAAGCGCAACTTTCGCGCCTGTAAGCGCCGCTTGTGCCTATTTCGGCAGATCACCAGGGCTGCAAAACCAGTCTTGAAAGTCTGCCAGCCGCAAGACCACGAGCGCGCCGGCATAGGGCGTGCCTGCCTCGTGGAAGATGGCCACGGGCAATTGTGACGGCCCGGAAGAGGCCACAGCCTGGCCCACAGCATGGGCAATCCATGCCGGCAGCTTGGCCCGCTGTTTCACCTCTACCACCAGCCAGCCGTCTTGCGCTACCACGTCCGGCGCCGCCTGGCCACGGTTGCCCACGCGCTGGCCGCCCAGCTCACGGGCTATGCGCCGCTCTGCCGCCGCGCCCCGTCTGCTATTGCTGGCCATGTCACTTTGGCAAGCGCCGGGCGCGGGCTATTGTGGCAGCCACGGCCAGGCCCATGACCAGCCAGACCAGAGCACCGGCCAGAATCACGTCAATTGAGCCGGCCAAGGGTTGTGCTCCTTATCTTCATGCAACAGCGCCCAAACAGCTTGCCACTACCGCAAGGGCAAAGCTCGTGCGGGCGCGCTGTGGTTTCGTTCACCGGCCAGCGATACATGAGCACCCGCCCGCCTGTGCGTTGTGGGCGCGTCTGGTACCAGCCATTAGCCGGCAGCCCCTCTGGGCGCGGCAGGTTGGCGTCTCTGGCTTTGGTCAGGCCCTGTGACCGCGCCAGCTCGAGCACCTGGTCAGCCGGCAGCACGTCCGGCAGCTCTTCCACCTGGTCAAGTTCTGTCACTCTTACACCTCGTTACGTCTTGCCCTGGCCGCCCGTCTGCGGCAGGTATCGTTACAGTACAGCCGGCGCCGGCCCGTGCCGGTTTCGCTTTCGTTGTGGTCCGGCAGGGTCTGGCCACAGGCCGGGCAGGTTCGCCAGCGCGCCGGGTTGACCGCTTGCAGAGCTGGCCGCCCTTCGAAGCGCCGCGCCAGCTCCCTTGGCGTCAAGCCCAGCCAGTCTGCCACGCGTGGCAGCTCTGCCGGGTTCTCTCTGGCATCCTTGAGCCACTGCCGGGCAATGGCTGCCAGAAGAGCCAGCGCCCCGTCTTGGTCCAATTCTCGCAGCATGGTTGCACCTCTCGCAATCATGCCGCCCGCCGTTCACAGCCCTGGTCATGGTCAAAACGTCTGCCCCTCTGCCACTGCCGCCGGCGCGGCTATGCGCCCCTGGCACTCTGCCAGCCACAAGGCCCACATTTCAGGCGCGCTGGCCGGGTTTTGCTCGCGCTTGATTTTGTCGTAAGCGTTGCGGGCGTGCGGCAGACTCTCGAAAGCGCCGGCGTCCATTGACCAGGCTATTGCTTGCTCTGGGCCAGCAAAGCCGCTTGGCGTTGCCCGCTCTATGGCGTCCTGGTCCTCTCTGGTCAAGCCGTCATAGACGGCCCGCTCTAGCGCCTCTGGCATACCTTCCCAGGTTCCCGAATCGTCCCACAGGGTCAGCCCGGCCCGGCCGCGCCGCGCCCAAGTCACTTTGACGCCGCGCTGCCCGCCCTTGCCCTCTGTCAGCTCAAGGCCAAGATTGATTGACCGGGTAAGCCTGGCAAGCTCTGTGCGTGAAACGGTCGCGGTCGTCACCTCTTGGGCGTTGGCGTCGCGCCCGGTCTGTAGATGGTAAATCCAAAGAACGTCCGTTCCCCAGCCGGTCACGGCGTCCTGTAGCAGCCGCATGGCCAGCGCCTTGTCACGCCACGCGGCCGCCTTGTTTTTGTGGGCGCCGGCGTCAATCTCGAGCATGGTACCTGTCACAATGGGCGCCATGATAGCCGTGAGACTGTCAATAACGATGGTTGCCACGTCCGCGCCCGGCATGTTTGCACGCAAACGGTCTGCGATTCGCTCGGGCGTCACGTTGTCTGCCGGCGTGTCACTGAGGCGATAGACGCGGCCGGCCAGCTCTACCACCTCTGTAAATCTGTGGTCCGCGTCGATGGCCAGAAGAGGCGCCCGCATCCTGGCCGCAAAGGTCGATTTGCCAGAGCCAGGAAAGCCCACGAGGCCCCAGAGCCGGCGCGGGTAGGGCGTTGCCTCAAGGGTTGCAAAGGGCATTGCTTGTCACCTCGGGCGCGCTGGCCAGCCACAAGGGCAGCTCTGGCGCGTCTTGCTCAAGTATGACCGGGCGCGGCCGGTAGAATTCGCCTTGCACCTCAGAGCACCAGGCCCGCGCCGCCTCAAGGTAGGGCTGTGATAGGTCATACCCTACCGCGTGGCACCCTTCGGCCAGGGCTGCCGCGCAGCTCGTGCCAGAGCCGGCCCACGGGTCTAGCACGGTCATTTCTGGCGCCGTGTAGAGCCGCACAAGCCGCCGCGCCAGCTCAAGAGGATAGGGCGCGGGATGTTGGCAGCGCGTCTGCCAAGGCTCGCGGCCGTTGACTGGCACCTCCCAAACAGAGAAGGTCAAGCGCCCGAATTCGCCCCCGGTCAGGTCCTCGCGGCGCGGAAAGCCGGCCACGTCCAAAGGCCCTGGCCCCTTCTGGCCCACAATCAAATACTCGTGTACGTCCCTCAAGCTGGGCGCGCTGGCCATGCGTGTACTGCCCCAGGCCGTGCCAGCCACGCCATAGCCCTTGAGCCAGATAACATGCCCGCGCAGCTCAAAGCCGGCGCCGGTCAAGGTCAGGCCCACGAGGCCGGCCAGGTCAAGGTATGGCTTGCGCCCGCTGTTGGCTACGTTGACCACGAGGCGCCCGCCGTCTGCCAGAGCGTGCCAGGCTTGGCGCGCTACCGCGGCCAGGTCCTCTGCCCATGCCGTGAGACTGGGCGCGTAGTCGTGTTGGTCATAGGTTATGGCGTGTTCGGCCCCGTGGTAGGGTGGACTCCCGCAGACAAGATGCACGGAACCGGGCGCGATGGGCCAGGGCTGCCGGCTGTCCTGGCAGCGCAGGTCAAACGAGGCGCGGCCGGTCAAGGTTGCACCTCTGGCAGCGCCAGCACAGCCGCCCAAGCATCGTCAAGCCGGGCATAGGTTATGGCCCAAGCCTGGTCAGACGGGTTGGCAACCGCGGCCAGGTAAGCCGCGCCCGTTGCCTCTTCCAGCTCTTCGAAGGTCGCATACTCTGCCACTGGCGCCAGCCGCGCCCACTGCGAATCAAGCTCACAGAAGCGCAGCCAGGCTGCGTGCGCCACGTGGTCAGGCCGGGCAAACTCGAGGCCCCGGCCCGGCGCCTGGCCCAGCTCTGCCAGCAAGCCGTCAAGCCTTGCCGCAAGCTCTGCCACGGTCTGCCGCGCCCGCTCAAAGTCCTGGTCAATCGGTCGCACTCTGGGCGCGGCGTCTTGTGCCAAAGCATGGCCACTGCCGGCCACAAGAGCGCCGGCGCCGCCTGTTTTCTGCCTGCTATCAGGTTTTGTTAGGTCTGGCGCGGGTATTGCGTCGAAGAGGCCCACTTGCTGGCCACTGGCCAGAAGAGCCAAGAGCGCCGCCCTGTGCGCCTCTATCTGGCGCCGTAGGTCCGGCGTCATGGTTCCTGCCGGCGCCCGGTATCGCAGCTTGCCAGACTCTGCCACGAGCACCACACCGCGGCCGGCCAGGTCCTGCAAAAGCGCAGCGCCCGTGCTCATAGTTCGCCCTCTTCGTACAGCATTTCTGAACCTTCCGAACCTTCCGAACCTTGGTTCGGCAAGTTTTCTATACCGGTTTTTGTGTTTTTCTCTATATTTACTTTCCTAGAGAAAGGTTCAGAAGGTTCAGAAGGTTCAGAAGAGGCAGACAATAGCGCCTCTTGGGTAGGTTGGTCGCGTCGAGCAAGGCCGCGCCAGACGTTGCGCCCGGTCTTGCTGTCGCGTAGCTTCTTCCCCTTTGGGTCTGTGTCCACGTATCCCCGCTCACGCAACCGCGGCGCCAAGCGCCTCATAGCTTGTTCGCGTTCACCGTTTTCCTTGCACCAGGTTTTGTAAAGGTCGTGAAAGTCGGTTGCCGTGGTTTCGTAGTGCTCACCTTCGATGAAACACTCCCCGATGAAAGCCGCCAGAACGTCTGACTCTTCCCGGTATGCCTTGGTCGCCTGTCGCACCTTCTCAGGATCGCGCAGGCCGGCCCGTTGCCAGTCCAAGCAGCCGGCCACAGCCCAAGCCAGAATGCCGGGCAGCTCTTCGGCCAGCTTCTCAAGCAAGAGCGCGTCCCGTTCCTTTTCGGGTATCACCACTTCGAAAGGAATATACTTGACGCGGCGCCAGATACCTTCGTCGGTTCCCGTGATTTGCGGCTTGTGGTTGCCGTAGAGCCAGAGCTTGTGCGTTGGGTCAAATTCGAAGGTGTCTTTGTACTTGTAGGAGGCTGCTATACGGTCCCCGCCGGTCAGGTCTTTTACGTCAGACTCTGCCAGCCGGCGCCCCTCTTCGGTTTCGTTGACCACTACAAAGCGCGCCCCTTTGAGCCGTGCCTTGTCGGGCGTAGGCCCCGCGTCGTCACTGCCGCGGCCCAAAGTCACCAAAGAGCGCCGCGCCTTCTGGCCATAGTCGCCAAGCATCGCAAGCAGCGTGTTTGTGAGCGTCCCTTTTCCGTTGGCGCCAGAGCCATGACAGAAGGGTAAAATATGGTCACGGGTAGAGCCTGTGAGACTGTAGCCTATTGTCCGTTGCACAAAGCCTATCACCTCAGAGTCGCCAGCAAAGATACGCTCGAGGAAAGCCAGCCAGCGCGGGCAGGTTCCCCGCTGGTCATAGTCTACCGGCGCCAGCATAGTGCAAAGGGCGCCTCTGTCGTGAGGCTGTAGCGCGCCCGTTCTCAGGTCAATCATGCCGTTTGCCACGTTCAAGAGCCACGGGTTACGGTCAAAGTCCTCTGGGCGCGCTACAACCCCCTTCTCACTTGCAGCCAGCTTGACCATATTTTCTAGCTGGCTCCGCGCCTGGCATTTCTTGGCGTGGTCACTCAGAACCTTTGCCCGCTTGGTTGACTTGTCGGCGCGTTCTTTGGCCGCCCTTGCTGCCTCTTCATTCTCTGCCGCGCTGGCTGCCTCTGCCTGTCTGGTCGCCTCCGCTGCCCGCTCAAGATGGGCTGCCGCGTCCTGATAGAAGCCCAGAGCAACGCGCTTGGCAAGTCGCATCACTTGCCCGGTTTCATCCTTGGCCCAGCGTTTACCGTCCCAGGCCAGCCAGCCCCAAGCCTCTACATAACGCATATCATGGCCATAGAGCCGCACCAGCCGGCGTGCGTTCCCAAGGTCGGTCAGGTCCTCGCGGGTCTCAGGGTCAGTCATTGCCACTGGCCGCGCCGGGTCTGTGCCATTGCTGCCGGGCGCGCCGTGGTCAAGGTCTGGGCTGTGGGAAGAGGCTGCGGGCGCGGCCGGCCAAGTCGGGTCAACTTGTCTGGGCATCTGGGCGCCGGCGTCAAGCCCACTGCGCATGGTTGCCAGGGTCTCACGGTCGCCAAGCCCGATGGCCAGCGCGGTTGCCTCAAGCTGGCTTTCAACGTCTGTTCGGTCCAAGAGGCCGGCGCCCACGAGCTGGCCCAGACTGAAAGCCGCCTTGTTGAGCTGGTCGTTTCGCTGCCCCTCGTGCGCCCTGGCCAGGTCGTCAAGCTCACGGTCAAGCGCCGCTTGAGCATAGGGCGTATACCTGCCCGCCGGCGCCGTGGTCACTCTGGGCGCGCTGGCTGTGCTCTTGGCCACTGTGGGCGCGGCGTCTGTCACCAGGTCGTAAGCAGCCAGAAGAGCTGCCGGCGTCACCTCTGCCGGCGCCAGCTCGGGCAGGTTTCCTGCCAGGTAGGAATAGCGCCCGGCCATGCTGGGCGGCAGCAAAGCATAATGGCCCGTGTACCTCAGTTCAACGTGAGCAAAGCCGCCGCGCCCTGGCCGGTCAATCTTGCCCTTGCCGTCTGGCAGCTCGAGGCCAAGGCAGCGCGTCCAAACATGAAAGCCGCCGCTCAAGGTTCGCACAGCCCAGCCATAATCAGCCGGCAGGCCCAGCGCGGCCAGGAAAGCCCGCACAATTCCCAGGTCCTGGCCGCCGTCGAAGTCTATGCAAACGAGCGCGCCAGATACAGGCCCACAGATGGCAGCCAGGCCACTTGCCGCGCCCCAGGGCAGGCCGGCCAGGTCCTCTGCCGTCTGGCGTGTTTCTTGCCACTGGTCCCAGGGCAGCCGGCCCGCGCCCACCTTGGCCGGGCGTTTATCATCGGCTGTGGGTATGACGTTCACCCCCAGGCCGTGGTACTCTTTTGCAACATGGAAGATGCTTGCTTGCGCGCTGGCCGCGCCCGTGGTAGAATTGGAACCGTAAGCGCCGCCCGCCAAAGCATTGCTTACAGCCCCCATGCCCGGCCCACTTGTGGCCGGGCTGTTGTTTTCTGTCCTCTGGTCCATTAGTTTGCTCCGTTGTTAGCTTCGAAGATGGGCGCGGCCGTCAGGTCTTGCACCGCCGGCAGCCCGGCCAGCACAGCAAGCCGCAGAACGTCTGACAAGCTCCGCGCTTGCACCGCTGCCAGCTCGTGAGCCGTCGCCACTGCCGCGCCCGGCAGCCTTACGCGTACGTCGATAGGTTGCTCAATTCGTGGTTTTGCCATTCCTCAATACCTCGTTTCAGATTTGAACGCGAAAAGGCGCAATGCAAAGGAGGCCGCGGGTTCGGTGTGTCCTCCTTAGACATTGCGCCTTTACAGGCTCGAAACACCAGCCGGCGCGCTTGCCGGTCTGGGCAGCCTTGCGCCGCAGGCCCGTTACGGTTTTGGGCCAGCGTGCAAAGCCTAGTTGTAGACGCTGTGCTCCAATGGAGCACACACGTTTGACATATGGCAATTTTCGTATTACAATTGTCACTACACCCGTCCGTGAGAATAGCCGCTCACAGCGCCAGCGCCCCCACCAGCCGCCAAGCAGAAGGGGGCGTTGTCGCGTCTTGAAAACTTTCAGCCATTGTAGCATAGCCAGCCAGGTTTGACAAGACTTCGGCGTTTCCCACTACCTCTGTGAACACGGCCCGTCAACCAGGCCGCCTGGCCAGGAAAGCTGCCCACCTATTCACCTCTTCCACTGGTATGCTGTGGGCGCCGCCCTGCCCCGCGCCCTTGTCCGATTCGAGCACCCCGGCGCCGGCCATGTCTCTGACAATTCGCTCCGGTATGCCCAGCGCCTCTGCCGCCTGGCTTGTCGTGTAGGTCCTACGCAGCCAGCCTTGCTGGGCTGCCAGCTCGCCATAGAGCGCCAGCGCCTGGTCAAGCTCTCTCAGGTCCCTCGTGATAGTTGACCGTGCCACGCCAAGCAGCCTGGCCACGTCTGCCCGCTTCGCGTCCGCGTCGAAGGCGCCGCCCTCTCTCAGAAGATGCAAGAGCACAAGCCTTGCAGCCTTATTCGTTGTCCGTTTTGCCACGTCCGCGCACCTCGTAATACCAGACCACAGCCGGAATAGCCACAGCGCAGGCCCAAGCCGTGAGCGCCGTTTCAAGGTCGCCGCGCAGGGCCACGAGCGCGCCCACGGCAGCCCAGACAATGAGCCAGGCCACGAGCGCCCAAGCGCGCCCGGTCATGGTTGCACCTCGTTTGCCCCTGGTAACGTCACCAGGCTAGAGAAGATGGCCGCGGCCGCCCCATTGGCTTGCAGGTCCTGCCAGGCCAGGGCAAGCGCCGCCTCTGCAATGGTTGACCTAGAGATTGCCCCGCGCTGGTCAAGAGGCGCCAGCGTGCGCAGGGCGTCGAAGAGCGCCTCAAGCGCCGCGTCACTGGCCAGGTAGAGCGTGAGCCGTTTCTTGCTTGTGGTCATGGGTTCACCTTGAGCGCGGTGCGCAGGTTGGGCAAAAATGGCCGTCTGCCCATTGCAGCGCGCATTGGTCGCAGACGGGCTGCCAGCACGTGAAGCAGACCAGCCAAAGGGCGTGCGCAGGGTAAGCGCCACAGACCTTGCACGCGTCCGCTGGTTCAAGCTCTACGATAACAGTCTTGCTGTCAAGGCTGCCGGGTATGGTCTGGACTCTCGTTGTCTGTTTCGTCATGGGTTTACCTCGTTTCGCGTGCAAAAGGTCTGGCGTCTTGTGGCAGGTCCTGGCCACGTGCGCCCACAAGACACCAGGCTAGAAAAGCCCTACCAGCTCATTTGACTTGGGCGCGGCGTCTTGTGTCAGAGCCGCTGCCGGCGATTGCACAAGACAGCCAGCAAAGCCCAGCCAGGCTATTAGCTCGCGGTCTTTGCCTGACAATGGCTCGCGGTCAATGAGCCTGGCCAGCGCGGCCGCCTGTTGTCGCAGCCGGTCCCGCTGCATGGCCAGCTCGGAACGTTGCCGCGCCAGCTCTTGCCGCGCCCTGGCCACGTCTGCCGGCAGCTCACGGCCCACGTAGGACCGGGCGCCGCTTACCTGGTCGCGCCCATACCAGTAAGGGCCATGCCCTGGCCCGTTGCCCTGGCAGGTCTTGCACGTTGGCTTGCCGCACTTGCGGTATTGCTGGCCGTAGGTTACACCCTCAAGGGTAAAGGTCTCGTGCATGGTTGCCTCGTTTCTTGGCTCTTGTGCGCAGATCGCCGCCGGCGATGGCACAAGACGCGGCCGGCGCCGTTTCCGCTGCCCATTGCGCAATCTTGGACAGCGCGCTGTCTGTGACCTTGCCCTGGCCGGCGCCGTAGATAGCCCACAGCCACGGGTCACGGTTGCGCCGCGATAGGTTGCAAGCCCTGCAAGCGGGTATGATATTGCCGGCCACAAAGCCGCCGCCCTGACTGTGGGCGCGCCAGTGTTCAAGGGTCTGCAATTCGTACCAGGTCCCACAATAGGCACAGGCCCCGCCAAAGTATGCCAGGGTCTGCCCCCACTGGTCAGCAGTCAGGGTATAGGGCAGGCCGGCCCGAAGAGCGCGCCCGATTTGCCCGGCTGCCTGGTGATAGTATGGGCTGCCGGCCCACGTGCGCAAGAGCTGGCGCCGCGTGTAGGGCTGCCCTGGCTGGGCGTGTTCTGAGGCCCAGCGCCGCCAATGGGCGTCTGTCAAGGCCAGGAATTCTGCCAGCCACTGGTCTTGGGTCATGGGTTCACCGTGTTTGCTACTCCAAGCGCAGGCCCAGAACGTCACAAGGCGCCGTGGTAAGGTCTTGCTCGATACCAAGGTATCGCTCTGTGGTCTTGATTGACGCATGGCCTAGCGTGAGCTGGATTTGCTCGAGCGCCGCGCCGCCCTTCTGGGCCAGCTTGGCAAAGGTTCTGCGCAGGTCGTGCGGCGCGATGTCCGCGCCCAGAAGAGCGGCATACTCCCTGACCAGGTAATAGATAGCCTGTGGCGTCATGGACTCGCCCACTGCGATAGAGTCGCCCTTGTTCACAGGATGCAAGACCGGCCCAAAGTCGGGCGCAAGCAGGCCGCCGTCTTGCCAGCCCACAGCCGCGCCCCAATCGTCAAGCGCCGCCTTGCACCAGCTTGGCATAGGCACAGAGCGCACCTTGCCGCGCTTGCCCACCAGGTCAACGATAAGCCAGCGCCCTTCCCGCTGTTGCACCTGGCGCCAGTCCAGACGGGCTGCCTCGTCGCGCCGCAGGCCACAGCCTACCAGAAGAGCCAGCGCGGCCCGGTCGCGCCGGCCCTTGTTCGTGGAATCGTCGGGCAGGTTCAAAAGGGCTTGCGCCTGGTCGCGGGTTAGCCAGTTTCCCAGCCGGCGCCCCTCTTGCCGCAGGCCCTTTGCCCTGGCAATGCCGTTTGCCTGGCCCTGGTCGAGAAGATCATTGTCTGCCGCCTCGTTTGCCATTTTGCGGATTGCCGAAAGCCTTTGATTGATGCTTGAGGCACTCAGGCCGGCGTCTACCAGGTAGGCCCGGTAAGCGTTGACGGTCGCCTTGTTCAAGGTCTGGCCGGGTTGGGGCAGGTACCAGGCCATAAAGTCACGGATAGCCCGCTCATAGGCGCGGCGCGTGTTGTCGCTTTCTACCGCGTCAATCACCAGGCTTACTACCTGGTCAGTGAAGAGCGCCGCCCGCGCCGGCGTCAATTGGGTTGGGTTGGCTGTGGCAAGTGTAGTCATGGCGTGTATCCTCGTGGTCTGGCCGGTAAGCAATCGTTTACGGTAACAGTCATTATCATAAGTGATTATACCACTACACAACACTATACACAAGTTCTTGAGACACTACACGCGGGCATGTCATGGCACCCCCACGCGCTACCACAAGGCCGCGCCCAGCGCGGGCGCGCTGCCGGCGTCTTGTGCCAGGCCCCGGCCAGCTCGTAGCCCAAGAGAAGAGGCGCCGGCCCCAGGTTAGGGCGCGGCGCCTCTGGCAGCCGTTACGCATCGTCTACAGTCACCGCAGGAAACGCCGCGCCGTATTCTACCTCGTGTTCGGTCAACGGCCCTTCGAAGAGGCCAATAGCCGTGTCAAGGTCTACAGGCTCGAGCGCGTCTTGCTCCCCTTGCCATTGGGTCAGGGTCACTGTGAAGTAAGCGCCCTTCGGCGTTCGGTATAGGAAGGTGTTCCTGCCGCGCCGCTCAAAGTTGTGTCCGTCCCAATAGGCGTCAGAGGCCAGCAAGGTTGCCGTGCTCACGTCGTAACGCTTGCGATTCACAATGCGGGTCATGTTGGTTGGGGGTTTCATCGTCTGTGCCTTTCTGCCGGTCTGTGCCGGCTGTGAGAAGAGGTCCGGTCTGTGCCGGTTGTCGCGGGCTGTGCCGCCCGCTCATTGTATCATGCCGGCGTGCGCAATTGCGCAAAGCCCGCCGGCGTCCGTCGCACCTTCGAAGAGCCGGCCCGGTCTGGGCGCGGCGTCTTGTGCCGTTCCTTCGATGGCCAGACCACAAGCCCGCCGCGCCCGCCGTGGTAGCATCCTGGTACCCTTGTTACCGTCCCAAGGGCTGCCGTAACACGTCACACGAGGCCCCAGGGCGTGCCACAGAGCCACTGTAAGCCGTTCTGCCGGGCGTTCTGCCGGTTTCCGGCCCACTATGTCACGTAACATGCGCCAGAAGGCCCCACAGAGCGCCGCAAGATCGCGCCAGCGCGCCCAGAGCGTCATAGCTGCCCGCTGCCGGCAGGGTCTAGCCCAGCAAGCCGCGCCAGTTCGGGCGTTACCTGCCGCGCCGTTGCGGAGTCGGCGTTGGGCGTGAGCCAGCCGCGCAGCTCCCACCGCTTGGCCAGCTTTTGCAGTTGGCGCCAGCTCCAATGCCACTGGCTGCCCTTGAGCGCCTCATAGAGCACTTGCACCTTGAAAGCGCCGGCCAGGTCATTGACGGCATAGCGCACAAGCGCCAGCTCGTGGTCAGTCAGCGGGCAAGGCTGCCGGCCAGCAATCCGCGCCAGCCGTGCGTCTAGCTCTGCCTCTGGCAGCCAAAAGCCTTGTAAGACTTCTGGCGCCGCGCCCAGCCCGCTCACAATCATTCTGCCGGGCGTCTTGTGCGGCAGCCGCTCCGCGCCCGTCATGCCGATGGCCGCCCGGCTCGCGTGCGGCGTGTCAAGCCTCAAGGCCACTTTCACCCCGCATTGCTCGCGCACCAGGTCCAGAACGTCTGACCGGGCAGACTGGCCAGCAAACACGAGACTCACGCCAAGCGCCCGCGCCTTGACGGTCAGGGCCACGAGCGCCCGGAAGGTCTCAGAGCGCACCCCGCCCCAGCCCATGACCAGGCTTACCACTTCGTCAAAGACCACCAAGAGGCGCGGCAGAGGTTCGGCAGCCTTGCGATTGTAGCCGGCCAGGTCGCGTGCCACGCCAGCAAACAGCGCCTGCCGGCGTTCAATCTCCGCGCCCAGCCAGGCCACGAGCGCGGCCGCGTCGTCTGCCGTGGTCGCCACTGGCCGCGCCAGATGCACTAGGCCGCCATAGCCTTGCAGCTCTACCGCTTTCGGGTCTATGAGCACCGCTTGCAGCTCTTCTGGCCCGTGTTGGTCGAAGAGGTTCACCAGGGCCAGGTTAAGGGCTGTTGACTTGCCGCTGCCGGTCTGCCCTGCCATGAGTATATGCCCGGTCCTCTCGAGGCTCTGCCAGACTGCCTGGCCGGCCCGGGTCATGCCAAAGGGCCACGCGTACGGCATACCCTCTGGCCGGTCTGGTAGCTCTGCCCGCGTGGGCAAGGGCGGCAGCTTGGGCGCCGGCGCCAGTATCACGGCATAGGTCAGGCCCACCGAATTGAGCACCCGCACAGGCCGCCCCAGGGTAGCTGCCAGATGGGTTAGCACTGCCTGGCTTTCGAGGTCAGGAATTCGCACCTTGGGCGGCAGCCTGTGCGGGTCAATCTCAAGCAGCGCATACCTATCACCGGCGCGCTGTAGGTTCCTGAAAGATACCTCAAGCAGCCGCCCGTCTTGGGTCTTGTAAGAATAGCCCAGCCGGGTAAGGGCGGCCCGTACCTGGCCGGCCATTGTCTGGATTTCTGCCGCTGTGGTCATAGGTCTAGCACCTCGTTTGAGTCGTCGCCAGTCAGGGCCAAGAGCCGGTCAACGTGCGCCGGGTCAACGTCTACCACCTCCGGCAGAGGCGCGGGATAGTCTGGCCCCGGTCCCAGCATGTCTGCCACGTCCAAGCGCGGCCGGCCCAGCGTTGCCGC
>ERZ761584.332-NODE-332-length-15859-cov-4.686029_pt1 | contig 15859 bp, 16 predicted proteins | sample MGYA00512168_ERZ761584 | MGnify/ENA primary metagenome ERZ761584 (study PRJEB28899, sample SAMN03785564) | bioreactor sludge metagenome | biome: EBPR Sludge; feature: EBPR Bioreactor; material: 0.22µm filtered reactor supernatant | place: Saint Lucia: Queensland...
CGATCCGTCGCCAGCGATCCGCCAGGCAGATACCGCGCGTCCGCCGTCTGCCGGTTCAGCGCGTCGGTCGCGCCGGTTGCATCACCAAGCCCGCTGATGCGCTGCGAGTTGAACGGGATCGTCGCCGTGGGCAATCCAGTGCCGTCGCGCAGGATGCAGTTCGACAAGCCTGTGGCCATGTCCGCGTCTTGGCCGTCGAGTTTCGCGATCTCGATGGGTGCAGCAGCCGACTCGGTGGTCCAGTTGTAGACCGGGGTGAATGTTCCGCTTGAGAATGGCACGATTTACTCCTGGCTCGCGAGCAGCGACGGAATGCGGCCCAATCCGTATAACTGCTCAATTATTTCCTGCTTGGCCCGCGCATCCGCGCCAGCGCGCTCAAGCGCATTCGCCAGTGCTTTAGGACTCGAAAGCTGAGCAGTCATCGCCTGATCTATGGCCGGTTCAGCGCGATTCTTCATCATGGATGCCAACTTGTTAAGCACCATCACTTCGCGTATCAGCGGATTCGGAAGTGCAGGTAACTGCTCCGCAGCGATGTTTTGCCCACCCTGCACATTGGTTCGCTGTGGAGACGCAAACGGTGTGGCCAACGCATCTTCGGCATTCTTGATATGCCGAGTCCTATTGCTGAACACATGCAGGTAATCCCTCCACACAGGTCCAGCGCCGCCACCCTCGATTGCATCGTCAATGGCATCCTTCATCTCGATGAGGCGCGGCACTGTCTGCTTTGGAATATTCTTCGCGGACTCGATGCGACCGCTTATCATGTCATCCAACGTCCTACGCAACCCGTAGATATTGCGGGATGTCTCTGCGTTGGCCAGTTCATTGCGCGCCGCAGTCAGGACATTCTGTACGGCTGAGTTGGTGTTTATCTCGGGATGGGCGGCAATAGCCGCGAACCTGTCTTGTAGAGCGCCTTTGTCGATGTTCGTAGCCGCGTCCAACGCTTTCTCGCGCATCGAGGCCGTGATTCTATCCCTGACGCCCTTTGCCGCATCTATGGCGGTTTGCTGGTCTTGCCATCGACGCCCGAAACTTGCCGACGCGCCGCCGGGCTGAGAGGCCGTAATACGAGACTGCGCAACAATGGGCGATCCCGCCGGGACATTGCGAAGCGCCTGAGATGCGGTCGGCGCTTGTCCAGCGACATCGGGCCGAAACTTCCGCAGCGCGTCTACTACAGGATCAACATTTTGTTCGCCCGTGATTTTTCTCAGGTACTCCGCGCTCAGATTCCCCACGCGATCAGGTGATGGAAACAGGAGCGCGCCAACATCTTTAGCCTTCTTGTAAGCGGCGCCGCCTGCGGCAATACCAATCGGCATGAGACCGCCAAGTGCCGCGCCACTAGCGATCTGTGATGTTTTCTCCGAGCCGTAATCACCATCCATGACAGGCGCGGCAGCGCCAAATCCACCGCCTATCTTGGCTCCCTGCCAAACCTTGCCAAGTAGCGTGCCGGGGACGGCGACGTTACGTAGTGCGCCAACACCCGCAGCTAGCCCGCCAATCGTTCCTGCTATGTCCGTACCTTCCGCACCATGCGCAGCCATACCGCGCCGCTTCGATGCCTCGATTTCGCTCTGCGTCTCGTTCGCCATCCGCCCCACGTCATAGCGTGGATCACGCGCATATCGCGCGGAATCCTCCATGCCGAGAGCGTCATAGATCGGCGCGGCCACGTTCCTGTTCAGCCATGAACCGACGTTCGCGCCGAACTGAAATGGGCCGCCAACGACAGTCTCCGCGGCGCCAAGCACAGTGCGACCAGGTACGCTACCGATAACTTTGTCAGCAGTGGACGCTTCCGGTGTTGCGGCAGTCTCTCGTTCTGCAACAACAGCGGGTTGAGTTTCTAGCGCGCGCAATGCATTGAGCTTTTCGCGCGGAGTCATTCCTTCCATCTTCCGCAGCATGTCGAGTCGTTCGCGAGGAGTCATTTATTCGCTCCCATCGCGGCTTGCTCCCGTCTGGCAAGTTCCTGTTCTTCCTCCGGTGTCAGCGGCACGTCAGGCGATTGGGTGCTGTTGCTGGCACCCACTCCTGCCGATGCGCGCATTCGATTCACGATATCATTCCATGCCGCCTGCCGTTCATCGACACTCAGCATGCTGTTCCCGATGTCGCCAACTCTCTGCATCATAAAATCACGGTCGGCGTTCGATACTCCAGTGCCCAGCCTCCCTCCAAGGAAATCCAATACCGCTTCGGAAGCGCGCGATTTCAACGCCGCTATGGCCTTTGAGCCTCCAGTTGCGATGTTAAACGCGCGGGCGGCTGCGTCTACACCTGTACCAATAGCGCCACCAGTGGACTGTTGTATCAACGTCGAAACATCATCAGAGCCGGATGATGCATCGTAGTTAATCCCATCAAGAAATGATCGCGCGGACGATTCCGACGTCACGGCCGGAGCGCGGTCTCGGTCCGAGTCAATTTTCGCTCTCCTCGTCTCGTCCGCCATAGTGGCGATCTGCAATCTCAGGTCATTCGCTTGTTTTGCAGCCTCGGCTCTTTGCTGTCTATCCAACGCTGAGTTGGCCATTTGACTTTCGTGGATCCTAAACTGCTGTTTCAGATTCTCAAGTCGATACGCCAATGTGGCGGCGTTCGCTGCCTTCCGCTCGGCAATCGCCTCACGCCTATCTGCCGATGCGGCTTCGATCTCCTTCTTCCGAAGCGCACGATCCGCAACTGCGCCTTCATCGGGAAGCAATCTCGAAAGCTGCTGCTGCGCCAAGACTTGCTGCACTCTCTGCGGCTCCATGCCGGACAACGCAAGCTGCAACGCCTTGCCGCGCGCGTTCAATTCCGGTCGTCCTGTGTCGATGTCAAGCAACTGCTGCGGCTCTGTGCCAGCGATAGGCTGCATGTTCTGGTCGAGTTTCTGCGGACGCGGATCAGCGGTCAGGTCGTTGATAACGCCCTCGTTCTGCACGCGCGTCTGTTCATCCGCCGCGTTGCGCGCCTCGATGGCCTGCTTGCCGGCGTACCGAGCTAACAGCGCCTCGGCGAGCTGCGTCAGCCCTTCGCCGATGCCGAATTTGGCCTGCACGCGGCCACCTGGCGCTGGCCCCCTTGGACGAGCCGCCGATTGGCGTAACGCCTGAGCGTATGCCTCTCGGCGCGCCACGTCGTCGTAAGGCGCGCTCGGAGCCGTATCGCGGAAAAGATCGACGATGCGTGCCATAGTGCTTGTCCGCCTTATTTGCCGAACAGACCGGGATTGCCGAGCGCCGCGCCGCCAAGCCCGAACAGACCGCTAAGGAACGAGTTGTTCTGCTGCTGCTTGGCGTTCCAGATGTCCATCTGCTGCTGATAGTTCTGATTGATAAGCCCCGCAATGTCCGTGGGGTTCGTCAGCGAGTTCTGCGCGTTCTGGAACTGCGGCTGCGCGACCTGCGCCGCTGAACGGAGCGCGTTGTACTCGTTCATGGGCTGATTGCGAAGCGCGAACAGTTGCTCCAGCCCCTGAGCGCGCGCCTGATTGCCGAATCCAGCGGCCTGCAAGTTGGCTTGATTCTGTGCGGCCGTTGCGCCCTGGTTGAACTGAGCTTGTGCCATCGCATCCTGATTGGCCTGACCAGTGGCGGCGTTCGAGAACGTCGCATTTGCCAGCCTGGCGTTATTGCCGTAGTTGCCCTGCGCGAGAGCTTGCGCGAGCGCCTGAGCCTGCGCGCTGTTCTGGAACGCTCCCTCGGCCTGCCGCTCGCCGAACATCTGGCCACGGTTCCCCTGCGCGATGTTGACCAGTCTGGATAACTCGTCTCCACCGCCGGCAATAGCGGAATTGCGGGCCTGCCCGTAGTCGAAGGCGCGGCCACGGTCCAAAGCGTCAATGGCGTTGCGGTAGGCTTCTGAGCCCTCCACGACGCCCATATTGGCCAGCCTTGTCCGCTCGGCCTGCTCGCGCTGCTGCCATTGCGGGTCGAGATAGGACGCCTGACGCTGGTAGAGCGCGTCCTGCACCTGCTGGCGCGCCCCCTGCAAGTCGTCTGCGCCGTAGAGCTGCGGCAGCCCTGACGTGTCCAGCGTGCCCCTGATGCCTGGGCCGTTGATGTCAAGTTGGTCGGACTGGCCGGCATTGGTCTGGTATCCGCCGAGTTGCGGTGCCTGGCCGAACTGACCCATCTGGACAGACCCTTGCAGAGCTGGAAGCCCAGACGTGTCCATAGGCTGCCCGAGCGTGCCCGTCACGCGGTCCAGCATGCCCTGTGACGCTTGGCCGAACTTGAGATCGTTCGCGTTGTAGATGTCGAGGAGCTGCTGCTGCTGCGGGTCGAGACTGATGGTCTGGTCGTAGACTGTCGCGCCAGTAGTCGGATCCACGCGGCCGGTGTACGTCTGCTGACCCCACGGCGTGTACGTTGACCCGTGCGTGATGGCGTTGTTGTAGGCTGCCGCCTCTTTCCCGGCTTGCGTTTGCGCATCCGCCGTCTTGTATGGATCTGGCGGTGGCGGTGCCTTACCGCCCTTTTTGGCCATCGCCATCGGGCCGTCGTACCAGCGCCATTCAGACTGCGCGTCATCGGTGACGTAGCTGCCGGCCGATTCGTCCCAGACAGAGACCGACTTCGTGTAGATTTTTATAGCCATCTGCATTCCTCGCGAAGCATCCCATAGACGATCACGTCGTCGTCAGGCATGGCATGCCTCATGTAGCCTTCTTGGGTGAAGCCGATATGCTCATCGAAGCGCCGCGCCGCCGCGTTTTTGGCTGGCACGTAGCCTGACACTCGGCGACAGCCAAGCTGAATGAACGGGTATCGGAATGCCGCTCGAAGGTAGCTCCGAGACAGCCAGTTTGGGCCGACTCCCGCAATGTGCATTGCGATGTCGGCGCCCGAGTAGAGGTTATACACCACCCCGGAGATCAGGTCACCGTCCTGCTCATGGCCGATTGCCACGTACCATTCCCCCCATGACGGGACATGCGGGATAAGGATTCTGACGAACTCTCCTACTCGCTCACGTTCGTCAAGGACCAAACGTCGCATGCTCGTATACCAGGTCTGAGGCCGACCACGAAAGGCTCACATCCAGCGTCTGAGTGCGCATCCGAGGCGCAATCGCTGAGCCGAAACCCTGCGCAGTCCGCCAGCTTTTTACGACCTCCAGTGCCCCACCCCACGACACGTCCCAAATGCCGCCCCACGGGTCTCCAGAACCGCCGCCGACCTGAATGAATGTCGCAGGCTCAACGTCGCCGTAGTCAACGTCCACGCCCAAGGCGATATTCGCCGCACCGTCCGCCGCGATTATCGGGCGGATCATCTGCATCAGGACGTTGCGCCCTCGACCGCCGAGGTATGAGAATGCCTGTTTACTGCTGGCAGTTATGGGGTTTCCTGCGTCGCTCGCCGCGCCAGGCTGGTCTGCTTTGGCAAGCACACCATCGCCGCCCCAATAGAGCTGGTCGCGCACGACATCGAAGCAGAAGCCGTCCCAACCCGTGTATCTGCACCACGCTCCGGTCTGCACGTTCATCACGTACTGGCGTGCCTCCACATCCTCATTCGTCGGCACGTTCACGATCAGTTTGAACCCGGTCGGATGCAGCGTGATGGCCCATCCTTTCCGCGCGCCATGCACCGCGACATCGTTATTCAGCATGTTGCGGATCTTGTCAGATACCGCGACCGTGGAATCTCGCGTCTCTTGGCTGATCGCCCGTCGAAGCGGAAGGATTCCATCCGCGCAGATCAGCAGCGCGTCAGCGCCCCACTTGCACCACGCGCGGTTTCCCTTGATGACTGGACGACCGACCCTGAACTGCGCGGCTCGTGTCCACGATGTTGCTACGGCCGGATCCGTGCCGGTAAACGCCACGATCTCGCCTTCCGTGGACACAAATGCGATGTAATCCGCAAGCGCGTTGGTGGCGTCAGTGATCGTGATGATGCTATTGAGCGTCCCGCCCAACTTGAACAGGCTGGCGAGATTCAGTTCCGTCGTCGCGCCGGTGATGGAGTTCACCGGCAGGTAGCGCACACTGAAGCTGTTTTTGACGCCGAACCACAGCCGCTCTGCATATACCGCAACGGTGAAGAAGTCAGCCGGCGTGCCGCCTGTCATCGTGGATGAGGACCACGTCGTACCATCGTACTCCAATGGCGTGTCGGCCCCGTTCACCAGCGACAGGAATTGCCCGCCGACCGTGCCAAAATTCACGTAGTCGAAATGACAGTCCGTGATGGCCTGCACGGTAGGCCCGCTTCCGCCCACTACGGCAGTGCTGATGGCACCACCAGAACTTGCATCAATGATCGAATTCGTTGAGCCGTCCACGGCCACAAACACTTTCGATGATGCGCCGTTGTACGCAATGATCGACTGGCATATCCCTGTGAACGTCGCAAACTCGGTGTAGCCTCTGCGTACCTGCACTTCCGTGGTCTGCGGGAACCAGTTATCGAGAATGATCGCGTCACTCGCCTTCATGTTGGCGATGGAGTCACGAGCATTGAGGCCGCCAACAGGAGCGGGCAGGCTCACCGCGCTGGACTTCGCAGACCCTCTGGCACGCGATCTGGCAGGCTGCCTTAACCCGAACATCAGCTTCCGATCAATCGCGGAATGGCCATCGGGATGCCGTCGCTGTAAGTCTGCCCTCCGCTGAGCGAGAGTGTCGGTTTCGTGCCATTGCGTGATGCGGCATCAACCACCATGCGCTCGTAGGACAGGAAGTCCTCGCTGTATTCCATGCCCTTTGCCTTCTTCCAGCGCCAGATCAGCCCCATGAGGATGATCTCGTCGTCCAGCAGGAACAGATCCGTGTCGTCCGATGCGTTGCGCCGATAGGTCGTGCCGGCCGAGTTGGTCATCGTGCTGCGCGTTACGTACTCGAACGCGCAGGTCTGTCCGGCCGTCGGTGCCGGCAGAAACAGCAACTCGCCGCCTCTGATGCGGTACTCGCTGTACGGGGATGTGATGCTGACTGCCTCGTACCCCTGCCACGTTCGCCCGGAGCGCGGCCCATAGACCGGCTCGCGCGTCGTGCGGTTCCAGATCGTCTCGTTCACGATATAGCGCAGTTCACGACCACCCGTCAGGAGGCTCGTCACTGTTCCCTGCGACTCAGCCGCGACCGTTGTGAACGTCTGTTCGAACGTCAGTTCCTGCCACGGATACCGGCTTGCCAGTTCGCGGCATTCCTGATTCAGCAATTCGACGAGCTGTACGACCTGTACGTCAGTGGACGCGAGCGCGATACCCGGCGTTGGAATGCCGATATTTTTCGTCGCACGCTGTACCACTTCCAGAACGTTCATCTCGGCTTCTTACTCTCAAGCGCCGCCAACCGTGCCTCCAGCGCCTTGATGCGCTCGTCCTTGTTGCCAATCTCGGCACGCATCGCCGTGATGTCCTCCGGGCTGATACCTCCGCTTTTCGTTTCCAGCCACGCGCGCGCCTTCTGCTGCCACAAGCGAGCGCCCATCCCGATTCGTGCCAGCGTTTCCTCGTTCGCAGCGGCAAGATCCTCGACCGAGGAGATTCCTACCGCAAACATGCTCTCAGCCATCGCACGGTTGACGGCCGCCCACTCCCTGATCGGGAATCCATTGACAGGTCCTTCCATACCGGCCCGCCATGCCTCGTACTGTTTGCGGTAGGACGCCGCCCACTCACGTGGCAACTTTCCGAGCGCGGCCATGTCGTCTTGCTGCTTGAGCCATGGCTCGACAATGAACTCTGGGCCGTCTTTCGATCCGATCTGCCTGACCGTGACCATGTGCTGAGACTTGAGGACCAGGTGCCCAGCCTCAATCGTCGCGGCGCGATCCTCGACCGACATATCGTGGAACCTGAGAAATGGCGGTCTTTCCGGTGCCATCTGTGCCAGTGCCATATAACTAGTCCTCCTTAGTGACGTAAAACAGTGAAGCGATCTGCCGTTCCTCCGACCACTCCACCTTGAATCCGAGTGACGTGAACTTGTCTGCCCACCATGAATGCGGATGTACGCTCAAATGGAGCGGTGCGCCAATGGTAGATTCGCCAAACTCATCAGCCGTGGTGCTGATCTGAAAGAATGCGTGGCAAACAGACGCCATGATACTCGTGATAGCACCATCGACCTGATGCGGCGGGATGTGCTCCATCACATCAGTGCAGAACCCGTAGGACGCGCGGACAGACATTGGCGCCGTGATGTCAGCACAAATGAACGGAAGCGCCCTCGCCTCTACGTCCATGCAGTTGTCAGCGAAGTCCACGCATATCACTTCATGACCAGCAGCACGGATGGCCAGCGCCGCACGGCCTGTCCCGCATCCGAAGTCTGCGATCCAGCCTGACGGCTTGCAGACAGCGAGGAAAGTCTCGACGACGTGTTCACCAGGCGCAACGAGGCGGTAATCGTCGTGCATCCACACGCGACGATATTTCTCCTGCTCTGTCAGCGTCTCTGGCGCGCCATTGTAGATTGCCGGCAGCAACCCGCTTCCATGCACAGCGATCTTGCAGCCCATGCTCTTGAGCGCACGCGCGGTGTCCTGAAATCGCTCGGCCTGCAATTTCATCGTGAAGCTGGTCAGATACTGAACGCCGTTATACGTCACCCATGCACACGGATCGCCTTTGTTCATCGGCTGATCGAATGCGTGACTTGCGGTGCCTCGATGGGACGAATCGTATCCGAAACAGTGAAGTGACCTGAATCCCATCGCGTAGGCAAGACAGGTTGCCGTGTTGCCGACTGACGCCGCGCCACCGATCAAACAGTAGTCATGCTCGTACTTCGGCAGCAGGCTATCAATCCCATCGACTTGCAGATGCCAAATGCCGGCATCAGGCACTCGAGCGAAGCACAGCGGAGAGACTTGCGACGCGAACAGATGCCGTTTGGCAGGGCCGACCAAGTCGGATGTCGCGGCTCTTGCGTCGATGATGACCTGATAGTCCGGCAGAATGCCGTTGTCTGCGAGGTACTTCGCAGCACCGTTCAGCGCGAATACCAGCGCCCCCGCGTCGCGCATGGAGCGAATCTCATCGAGCGTGTCAGCGAGGCTCGGGCCAGATCCGCATAGCACTGCAACGCCGTCGTGAGCGTCAATCGCCCGCTGCCACCGCTTCGGAAGCCGTGAATTGGCGCGGATGTTGCTGTGAATCTCGTCGTCAGGCGTATTGCAGATGACGTGAACCGGGAGGATGAGCGGTTCCGAGCACCCCGGATTCCAGTGCTTGATCTGCGTGTTGTGAAACGGAAGGCGCATCGAGGATGGACGGGCGACCGAGAAGCCGCCCGTCCATTGCCCTTACGTGATGCGGCCTTGCAGATGCGGCCGACTCACCATCACCTGCACGGTCGTGCGACCCGTCGTCGCAGACGCCACCGCAGCGACGAGCGCGCCATGCACCTCGTTGCCGCTGGACGTCGCGATGGCGAGCCCCGTGCCAGTCGATGCCAGGCCGAGAGCCACGCCGGCTGCGAAACTCGTCGCAGACGACTTGGCCACCACGGCCACGCCGCTGATCTGATACCAGCCGTACTGGTTGGCGACGTTGGCCGACATCGACACCGCGAGAGGTCGCGGGATGCGCTCAGCCGCAACGCCAAGCACCGTCTGGAAGGTGCTCGCGTTGTACGACACGAGCGATCCGACCACCGTGCTCGCAACGCCCTTGAGGTAGATGAACTCCGCACCACCATACGTCGGATCATTCGCCCGGATGATCGTCCCGAGCGCATGATTCTGCGTAGTGGAGGTGGTCCCAATCGGCTGTGCGCCGACGTTGTTGTCAGTGACCTGATAAGCCATGTTCTGTACCCCTTACGCCTTGAGGACGCCCTGACGCTTGCGATTGCTGATCGTCAGGTTGCACTGGTGGATGATCGGAATGACGATGGCGTCCTGATTGATCGCGCGCATTTCCGGCATGATTTCCATGTCAGCATCCTTGTGCACCACGAGCGACAGATAGTCGCTGTTGATGAAGTACATGTGGCTGTCTGAGATGCCGGAAGCGGCGGAATCGTAGAACACGTCCGCGTTCTTGTACTTCATCGAGATCATGCCGCCGCGACCAGAGTCTTCCGGCGCGTACCGCTTGAGAGCGGCCTGCGAGTTCTCGAAGTACGTGAAGTAGTTTTCCGACGAGACGATCAGATCCACCACATCGGCTCCGCGCGTCGTGCGCAGATACAGCGGAAGCATCAGCGAGTCCATGACGCCTGCGCTCGCGGACGGAGTGATCGCACCGCCGCCCTGCAACGGCGAAGCAGCCGACTGCACGATGTTCTGCCAGAAATCGAACACCCCTGTGGTCGAGTCAATGCCACCGACTGTCCCGGCCCCGGTGTCTGAAATCAGAAGTTGCAAGCCGCCGATCTGATTGGTGAGCGATCCCGACGAGTAGAAGTCCTCGGAGAGATTGTTCGCAAGCGTGCGCTTGGCGGTGTTGATACGCGCCTTGATCAGATTGATGATCCGGTTCTCACCGCTGTTGCTGCGAATCTCAAGACCGCTCGCGGTCACGTTTACCGCCTGCTGGCGCCACGGGAACTCCGCAGCCGACAGCACGTCCGATGCCGTCGTGTTGAGCGGGTCATACCCGCTGTACCGCTGATACGTCGAGTTCTCGGCGTAGTCCAGCGGCTCTACGATTGAGAGTCCGCCATCTTCGCGCCGGATGCGACCCTTCTGCGTGAGTCGGCGAAAGAGTGCATTGTGCTCCGACACGTTGTCGGCAATGGACTTCTTGTGATTGCGGAAGGTCGTGGTCACGAGTTCCGTGAACACGGTGAAAAGAGTGCTCTGTCCTGGCGATGCCATATTAGGCTCCTGTTGCGCTTACTGAGACATGAGGCGTCGATACTCCTCGCGGATCGTATCTTCCATCGTGCCTTGTTTCGGCGCAGCGGGGGGTGTCCCTCGCTTGGCGACGTTCACCGAGGCGGCTTTTCTGGCAGCGGCAGCCCGAGCCGCGTCCTCCTGTGATCGCTTCTCCGCCTGTTCGGCGAATAGTTGCTCACGGATTTCAGGGACCAACCAGATTGCCTTGTCATAGGCGTCATCCAAGGTTGCGGCCTGACCAGATCCGATCAGTTGCGCCATCGTCTCCTGAGCCGCCGCGAAGTGCTTGCGATCTGCGCGAGACGCAAACTGCTGCACCTCTGACATGGCCTGCTCGGAAGCGGCGCGCGAAGCCTGCTCGGCCTGCTGTCTGACCAATCGCTCGATACCCTGAACCCGTTGTAATACGGGCGCCAGGTCCGGCGATACGGCCTGCGCTGCATCCGATCCTGTGGAGGCCGGTGCTGCGAGCGCGGACGTATCTATACCGTACTGCCGAGCGAGATTCAATATCACCTGCGATTTCTGGTCTGGTGTACCTGTCACCAACACGGACCACGCCCCCATCATGTCGCGGGTGAGCTGTTGGGGTGTAACCCCCATTTGCCGCATGACATCGACGTGTGGCAGCATCTCCTGTCCGATGGCCTTGCCGAACGAGGCAGGCTCCTGGTACTGCCGGATGCCTTCAAGGAAGTTCTGCTCCCGCCGCTTGATCTCTGACTTGATGCCAGGGCTGATCTTGTCCCACTCCGACTGGAAGTCCTTTTTCCACGTATTCGGATAGTCGCTTGCCGCAGATGCGGGAGTTGCAGGCGGTTCAGTCTGCCCTGGCGCTGCTTGCGTCTCGCCCGCCGTCTCGACCTTGTCGGGAGCCGCAGACGACCTCGCGAATCTGCCATCTGCACCGCGATTGCGTTTCAGCGTTTCTGGCGTGTCGCTCGGCGTGACGGAATCGTCAGTTTCGTCCGGCTGAGACGCACCATTTGCGGTCAGGCGACGATATTCATCACGGATTGTGTCCTCCATGCTCTTTTCGGCATTCTCGGTCGGCGCGGGCGCCGCGCTGTTATCGGCATCTACCGATTGTTCGTTGTCAATGTCCATTCAGCCTCCTAGTACCCTTTTTTTGCTCGGCGATAATTGGTGGAATGCTTTGCTAGCTGCGTCATGCAATTCGCTGTCGATCTTCTTGTCGCTGTACGCCTTCTGGCGAGCCGCCTCGGCTTTTTCCTGAACCATCCCCTCCCACGGCCGACAGCCTGAACGCGCCAGGTCATCTCTGCGTGCTCTGCGCCCTTCGATCCATTTCCCTGATGCCGGCGATACGTACCCTGAAATATCTCCACGGACATATGTCGGCCGGATCTCCAGATTCATTGCGCTTCCGCAGCACATAGGGCCATCGTGCCTCGCGTCCACCGCGCGAAATGCATCGGCCTCTTCCCCACATTTGCCGCACCCATAGGCGTAGATAGGCATTACAACAACTCCGATAGCGCGCGCATGATAACCCTCTCGTCATCCAGTTCTGCGGCAGCGCGAAACTCGATCAACTCTTGCGCCAGCATCCGCAAGGACAACTCCAAATCATCCGTGCGACGTGTGATTTTTGCAATGCGTGCCTTCTCCGCGACTCCATTGGCCGAGCGAGTCTGCTTGGCGACCTCCGGGTGAGACTGCACGACAGCCTCGATTGCGCGATCCGCGACGGACGGCTCCTCGACCAGATCGCGGTAGATGCGGCGGATGTCAGCGAGGAACTTCTGCTCCTCGGTTCGCTTGAGTTCCGACCTGCGCCGATCCCACCCGCGATGCGGTGACGGCATCGGAACGTCGTCGCCGCCGATCTTCTCGGCAACGTCACCACCGAGAGTGCCAATGGTCCCTGCATAGAGACGCATCTCGATGCCGGTCAGCGCGACGGTCACGTTTCCGGTAGCAGCCGCCGTCAACGTTCCCTGCGCGGTCGAGAGCGATTGTCCAGTCAGAGCGACGCTGGTTGAAGCGCCAAGAGACCCGCTGCTCGATGTTACCTGGCCGCCGGTCAGCGCCTTCGTGAGCTGCGGTACAAGCGATCCAACCGAGACCGTTACCGACTGACCAGTCAGCGCGACAGTGACATTGCCTTGAGCAGTGATCGTCCCTTGGGATACCGTTACAGACTGGCCAGCAATCGCAACTTGGGTCGCCGGGGACACCGTTCCGGCTGATGCCGTCAGGGAGATCCCCGTCAGCGCCTTCGATATGACCGGGCCGACAGATCCAGCCGATACCGTGACGGATTGTCCCGTCAGAGCGCGCGTAACATCAGCGCCGGCACCGACTGACCCTTGAGCTATCGTCAGCCCGATACCTGTCAGTCCAACACTGGTCGCGTTATCAAGCGATCCAGCCGCACTCGAAACGCTTGAACCGACGAGTGCCAGCGACAGCAGCGGCGTCAGCGTGCCTTGCGAGACCGTTGCGGCGCTACCTGTCAGCGCCTTCGCGTGCGTGTGACCGAGTGTCCCGGCGCTTGCGGTGGCAGATTGGCCAGTCAGTGCAACGGAAACATCTGCGCCGAATGCGGGATCGCCCATCGCATCGACACGCTGGCGAAAGTACCGTCCCTTACTGTACGGCCCGCGCCCTGGTCGGTTGCGGCGACTGGCAAGATCGGACTCGTAACTCGTAGGTGCGGCGACATTCAGATCGCCCATCGCCCATGAGGCCGCGCGGCCAAATGAACTGGAGGCTGCGGCCCAAATTCCGGCAGCGCCCGACGCAATGTTTGCGTCTGTGACCGGGCCGATAAACGTCGTCCCGTTGCGCTGCACGCTGATCGACGTGCCATTGCAGGTGAGGCGCAACACGTCGCCAGCGACACAGGCCGCGCCATCCGTGCCGAGCTGTGCGTAGCTTCCCGAAACGACCCGATAGAGCCGCGTCTCGTTCTGATTCGTCTGCACGAGATAGTGCGTCTGAGCGACAGACGAAATCCGGTATGCGGGTCCGATGCCCTCGTCGCTCGTCGTGCAAACGACGCTGCCGACCACGATCTCGGCGTAGCCATCATTCGGTGCGGCCGTCGCCGTATAGCGGCCTCCGAACACCGCTGCCGATCCGCCGTAGCATTCGTTGCTGATGATCGCCAGCGCGGACTCGTTTGGCACACCGGCCCAATTCGCGCCGAGCCCACCGTCCGCGCGATCGAAATCATCAGCGGCAAGCTGCGTCACAAATCACCCGCGCTAAAATCCGACCAGCCCGCGCTGCCGGCCGTCGCACCGTCCACGGGCCAGAAGCCCATGCCGGGCTGGCCGCCCGTCCATGTACTGTCCGTCACGCTGCCGAGCAGGATGCCGTTCTGCCGCAGCGAAATGACGCCGCCCGCGCTGATTTCCGCGCGCATCACGTCGCCGTCGGCCATCGCAGTCGGCGTGTTCGTGTAAGAGCCAAGACTGCCGCCCGGGTCCCATAGCGCTGTGTAATCGCCGAGCGAGCCATTCCATCGGACGATGAATGCATACGTGCCGGCGGGCCGGATGCCTATCGCGGCTTCGTAGCCGCGTGCTACGCCGCTACTGATACTCCACCGCAGCAACAATTCGCATTCGTGCGACCCGCCACCGCCCGTGTAGCCGCCCGCCACATACAGCGTCGCCTGCGCCCACTGCGCTGCGCTGAAGGCGCGATATGACGTCTTGAGACAGCAGATGTCGTCGGCATAGCGCGAAACAAAGTTGTCCGCGGCACCGACGCACCGGCCCGAGGTCGTCAGACAGTTATGCCAGTCACCGCCGTCCGCTTCACCGTTGAGCCAAATGCCGCCTTCGCTGATCGGGTTCTCGGTCGTGGCGAAGGTCGTCGAGAAATCGCCTCCGCCACCTCCGCCGCCACCAGACGTGAATGCAGACGCGACCCCTGAGCGCCGAATCGGCATGTCAGGTGTAGATGTCGATATGGCCCGCGTGCAGCTGGATGCTGTTCGATGCGTTCGCCACGCTCCACGTCGCGTAGAGGTCGATCAGTTGCGAGACGGAGTTATCGAAGCCTGATCCGACTGCGGGCGCTGTGTTATACGGCAGCATGTGGGTTCCGGCCCCGCCTGCCGTTGGTCCCGAGCTGCCGATAACCGCGTGCGAGCGAAAGCGGCAGCCCTTCGGAAAGAGCGTGGTCGCAGTGCCGGTGCCGAGCGCGCGGGCGACCAGTTCGCCCTTGAGGCTCCAATGCGTGTTCGTCTGCGCCGTCGTATTCAGCGACATCGCGCCCGAGCTGAACACGTCGATTGAGCCGAGGCGCAACGCAAGCGTGAGCGTCCCTGGCGTCGTCACCACCGTACTGATGCGGCCCGAGAATTCGAAGCAGATGCGCTTGCCGAGTTCGTCGAAATAACCTGCCGGCAGCGTTGCGATCTTGCGCGCGGCTGCGAGGATGCTTGTGGCGGTAGTGCTGTTTGCTAGCGCGGTGCCGTCCTCGGTTACTTCGAGGATGCGCTCACGAAAACCCTGAGTTGCCATTCAAATCTCCTTACGGCGATGCCGTGAACGTCGCGATCACCGGCGCGGACTGGTCGAGAATCTGAGCACTCGTGAACGCAGGATCGCTCGCCGCGCCAGTTTTCGGGAAGCATACGAGCCGGAACTCGTACGTCCCGACATCTACGATGTCCAGATCGAACTGCACATCGGCCGGCGCGGGTTGAGCCGCAGTCGGTGTGTAGTCCGGCGCCCCCTGTACTCGCATCGCCAGTTCGTAGTGATCCACCTCGGTCGCCGCGTCAAAGGGTCGGCCCGATTTGCGAGTCGGAACAGTCCACGTCAGTCTCATGCGTTTCCCCTAAAGTTCTGAATGACCGGCGCCGTTCGCCCGAACACGCGCTCGAGAATCCACCACCACCATCTCACGAGCACTGCGCGAACACGACGCGCGGGCGCACTGAGCCGTACCATGTCACCGCTGCTCGCGGAACGGCATAACGTCCGTTGACACTTTGCGATGGGTCACACGCCGTGCCCGCAGGCACCGTGCCCACGGCCAGCAGCGTCACCGCGTCCGTCGTGCCGATGAAC
>ERZ761584.333-NODE-333-length-15857-cov-3.899190_pt1 | contig 15857 bp, 21 predicted proteins | sample MGYA00512168_ERZ761584 | MGnify/ENA primary metagenome ERZ761584 (study PRJEB28899, sample SAMN03785564) | bioreactor sludge metagenome | biome: EBPR Sludge; feature: EBPR Bioreactor; material: 0.22µm filtered reactor supernatant | place: Saint Lucia: Queensland...
GGCAACGCCAACGAGTTAGATTTTTGCGTTCCAGTAGCTAATCCACTAGCCGCGCACGGCAAGGGCTGGCGCAACGATTTAGACAACGATACCTACGCGGTTGCGCGCAGTCAGACTGCGCGCAACGAACGCTATGACGGCGAGACTGAAACCTTTGTGACTCACTCACTCAGCGCCGAAGGCCACGATGCCAGCGAAGACGGAACGGGGCGCGGTACGCCGATTGTCGCCGCACCAATCACCGCGAACTACGGCAAGCAACTAGACAACTCAGACCGAAACGGCGGGCCACCAAACATGATATTTGAGCCGCGCTTTGCCCGCAACGGGCGCCGCGTACCTGACACCATCGCGCCGCCGCTGAAGGCGCAGAACGGCGGAACAGGCAAGGGTGACGGCGCGCCGGTTGTGACGTTTGCCCAAAACACACGCGACGAAGTGCGCGAGATTGGCGGCGCTTTGGTAGGCGCACTTGCAAGCCAACCCGGAATGAAGCAGCAGACGTATCTCAAGATAACGTCCGGCGTCCGCCGCCTGACGCCGACCGAGTGCGAACGCCTACAGGGTTTTCCAGACGGCTGGACGAATGAGCAATCCGACAGCGCCCGCTACAAGCAACTCGGCAACGCCGTGACCGTGAACGTTGCCGAGTGGCTAGGCCGGCGCTTAGTTGCCGCACAGGAGCGCGCCCATGTGGACTGAACACGCGCGGCAGTCGGCCCGCCGCATGGTGCCGACAACCTGCGCCGGCTGCGGCGCGGCGATTGAGCGGGCACAACATTCGCTCTGGCGCGAGAACTATTGCGCGGTGTGCATCCGCCAACGTAACCGCGCCGTGGATAACAAGCGCAAGCGCGAAAAGTACAAAGCTGAGAAGGCCGGCGCCAAGATCCCGCTGGCCGCCCGCCAGGCCGCCGGCCGCGTGGTCCATGATCCGGGGCCGTGGCCGCTGGTGGCTGGCCTGCCGCTGACACAGCCGGAAGTGGACGCCATGCTAAGTATGGGGACTTTCAACGCCGGCACGGTGATTGCTTACAACGGATCGCAATACACCGTGCGCGGCGAGGCCGGCGCAAGGCAGACGCTACAGGTGACGCCATGAAAAAGCCCAAAGTAAATGTGATATGGGTCTGCATTGTCGGGGCGTTCATTCTTGAGTTTGTGATGTTGGCGGAAACTGCGCTCATTATCATTATTAATGTGATGCAATGGTGGAGCGTCAAATGACCATCGCCGGCCACCACAACCCCGGCGCGGCGGCGGAGCGGCCGGCGCGCAACCGTAACCCGCTGGCCGGCGTGCTGCGCGGCGACCCGCTGACGGCGCGGGAGGCTGACTTGCTGGCCGAGCTGGGCCGCGCGCAGTCCGTCACGGCGGCGGCGCGGACCGTGGGCGTCACGCGCCCGCACGCGATGGTACTGCTACGGAAAGCAAAGTACAAACTGGGCGTCAAGACCACCATCGAGGCCGTGTTTTTGGCATCGAAACTGTAATGCCGGCTTAAAGAATTCTCGCGGCTTCCGGCCGGCGCTGTTTTTTGACACGCGCCGGCCGTTTGCTATATGGTGGGCGGGTGAGACATAGCCGACTAACCCGACAACAAAAAGCCCTGGCCGAGATTGCCGCCGCCTATGGGCTGTGCCGCAAGTGTCAGCAGACGGCGCTGAAAATCCTGCGGCTGTGCGGGTGGTGCAGGGCGGCTGATTTTGTGGAGCGCAATAAAGGGCGATGATGACAAAACTCTGGCGCGGCCTTGTCAATTGGTTTGAGAACGGCGACTTACTGCCGCTGATTATCCTTGTCAGCGTGCCGCACTATGGTCACGTCCTGGCAAATTATGACTTCTGGCCGGTGGCCGCCGTCATCGGGGCGCTGGTGGACCTGGGCCACTATCGGACGATCAAAGCGTTCTTGGCCGGCAAGGGCGGCGCGTGGATGATTGTCATGACGGCTTTTAGCCTGGGCTTCCATTGGTCGTTCTACGTGACAGGCGGGGCGGGGCCGTGGGCCGGCTTGTTCTTTGCCGCCGCCGTGCCGGTTGTCATTTTCGCGCTGTCATTTATTGCCAAATCGGAGCGGTTGGCTGAGAAGGCGGCGCGGGGTGTCGCGCCACGTGTCACAGTTGGCACGCCAGATGACGCGCCAAAATTGACAGGTGACACTCCGGCTGTGCCACAGTTGACAGATGGCAAGCCTTTGTCAGCGGTTGACAAATACGCGGCTGAGAATGGCGTGTCAAAGCGCACGGCCTACCGCCACCTGAAGAGACAAGACGCGGAAGTGTCACAGCCGCAGAATGGAGTAGCGCACTAATGGACGCATGGGGCGGCTCGGCCGGCTGGATTGTGGCGCTGGTGCTTTTCGCCCTGCACGTCATCCGGTCACGCTGGCACGGCGCTGTCGTGGCGCAACTGCGGCGCCAGCTCTCCGAGACGGAGCGCGAATTGTGGCAAGCCCTGCGGCGCGCCGGCTATTGGGAAAGCCAAGCGGCCGGCGTGCGGAACGGGTGGCAACTGCCGGTGACGACGATCCCGCCAGACAAAAAGAAAACAGTCTGGCCGCCGCCGTTGACGGGCGACAATATACTGAAACTATGACTGACCTCACCATCTCGGCCATGATCGCGCTCCTACTGTGCGCGGCGTGCGCGCCAGTGAGCGCCGGCCCGCAGGCCGTCCGCCTGGACGATGTGAGCGCCGCCGCCTACCAGGCCGGCCGCACACAGCAGGCCGCACAGACGCAGGACGCCGGCACCGCCACCAGCGCCGCCCGCGCAGACGCCTGGACGGTAACGGCGGTATCTCGGACTGAGATCGCGGCCGTCATCGCCGCCACGCTGCAGGCCGGCGCGGACCAGGCCACGGCGCGCGCTCTGACGCCGACCATGACGCCGATCCCCACCGGCACGCCGGCCCCAACGCAAACGCCAGCCCCCACCTGGACAATGACGCCTGATGCCACGGTAGCTGCGCTGGTGGTAGACCGCGCCAGGGCAGAGCGCGACACGGCCGAGCGTTCCGGCTGGCTGCTGTCCGGCGTGCTGGCCGTGGCGCTGCTGGGCGGCCTGGCGCTGGTGCTGTACGGGGCCGGGCGGCTGTGGGCATCATGGGAGTATCACATGGCCCGCGCCGCCCGTGAGCGCCACATCAGCGCAGGCCCGTACTACGACACGGCTTCCGGGCAAATCGTCGGGCTACTGCCGGCCCCAGCCGCGCCAGCGGCGTCCAATGTGGAGCCGCCCGCCACCGACGCGCAGACGGCCGAGGCCGCGCGTCAATGGGGCTGGCGAACGGCGGTGCTGCAGATCGCCATGTACGCGACTGAGGCGGATAGCTGGGCATACACCGCCCTGGGGCCGGCCGGCTGGGGCGTGGTCACGCGGCCGGGGTGGGATGCGCTCACCGAATACCTGAGCGAGTGCGGGGTTATCGTCAAGCGGCCGCAGGCCCCTACCCGCTGGGCTGATGGGGTGGACGCGGCGGCGCTGGCCGAGCTGGTGCGCGGGCGCGGCCTCCCGCGCGCGTATCCGCCTGGGCCGGCGCCCGTCCTGTCAGCGCCCCGCACGCACAGCGCACAGGGCGCACAGCCCGCACAGGCCGCACAGAAGGGCTTTTGACGCCCTAGCGCCACGCCTGGGCCGTCCTGTGGCTATCTAGGCGGCCTGTAGAACGCAAAGGCTACGGCCACTGTCACAAATCGGAATAAATCGAACAATAACGCAAGGCGCCCCGGCTCATCACCGGGGCGCTCTTTGTTGCGCGAACGGACACTAACATCTGTAGGCTATGCGCTTTGGTCGAACAAGTCAATACTTTTTGTGACAATTATTAGGCTGGCCCAATCGTCCGCCGGCCACGTCTGGAGCGCGTGGGCCAGCGACAGCGGCAAGCCGCGTATCGTCCGGCGTGACCCGTTGCGGAGCGTGATGAGCAAGTCCGCCAGCGGCTCCGGCGGCGCGTCAGGTTCTGGCGGCAGGGGCGGTCTATACATTGTGTCTACCATTACCGCGCCGACCGCGTTTTCGTACCGCGCTTTATCTTGCGACACTTAGAACAGGCGGTGTATGGCTTCCCGTCACGGTCTGCGCCCGTCACCCACTTGTGGCGGCAGCGCGGAGCGGGCCGGCGGTTGGTTTGGGCGCTCATTTCACGAAGCGGTAAAGAAACTGATTTTTGCGGCCCTGCCGCCGCGTGACCACGCCCCGTGACAGTAGGTGCGTCAGTATCGCGTTGGCGCGTTTGCCGCTGACGCGCCGAATTGCCGCAATCTCGTTGACGGTGAATTCCCCCGGCCGTCGCGGCTCGGCCACTGGCCCCAGGTGCCTATCCAGCAGCGCGGCCAGATCAACGCCCGTAACGCGCTCGGTGCTGTCGGGCGGTTTATGGTGAGCGGTGTTTGGGTGGGATGGGGTAAGTTTTGATTTCAAGGTAATTGCTTTCGGGCTTCCAAACTACACAGCCAATAGACGGAATTGAGAACGGTCTTATCTTGGCCCCGAATGGAGTGCCGAGTTGAAATGCCGGGCATACCAGCGCACTTGTTTTTTTATAGACAGCCACGCCGGGAGACTTATGGACGTGATGGCCTATGCACAGATCGGGCGCTGGTTCTTCGTTATCAATGGCGATATAGTGAAACTTTTTTGCCGACCGATATAGGCCGTCAAACTCATTCCACGGTGTGCCGCCAATTTGGTTCAGGTGATGCGCCCACCACAAGATTTTCCCGCCAATTTTTAGCGGGTGAACGTGTCTAACGTTTTCGCCTTTTGCACCCAAGTCTGCGTATATTTCGCGGTCCTCTTCGCCGTCCGGTCCTACGTGATACTCAGTCCCCGGCACGCCATAAACCGCACTCGCCTTTTTTGCCAGCGGCTCAAACATCTCCAGCGCGATATCCCTGTTTGGCTTGCCGGGCTGGTCAACCATATCGCCGCCCAACATCAAAACAAATTCGCAACCTTTGACGGAACTAAAAACGTGAGCCTTCAAATTAGCCCACGTTTCCAAAAGCCACTCTTGACCATCGTTCTGCGGCTTATTAGTTAAGCCGCGTGGACTTCCGCAGTGCGGATCGCCTATAAATACCCGTGCTGGCTCAAGCGATTGTTTGCTCATCACCGCCCTTTGGTAATCTAAGTTCTACGAACATAGAATAGCCGCGCACAACTGCGCGGCTATAGTACCGTCATCCTATGCCTTGGTAATATCGTCCGGCGATACCCACAGCCCGCCGGCGATCCCGCGCCCGTCCGGGTAAATGCACACGCGCCGCCCCGGAACGTCCACGCTGTAAACGTCCCACTGTGTACGCGCGCCGGCCGCCGTGGTCAGCGAGATACGCCGCCACAGCAGGCCCGAAACAAACACAACCGGAACGCTATCGCGCGCGGGATAAACCACGTCGCCCGCAGTTAGCAGTTCCCACCATTCCTTGACAACAATAGGCGGCGTGTTTGGCTTGTACCATTCGTGATAGATCATCGGCGCGGTGCGGTATTCTGTCAGGCCGGCCTCGCGCGCGCGGGCCTGCATATCCGCGAACGTGCGCGCATCATCGGCGGTGCAGATAACCGATAGGTGGGTGTCGTCAGCCACTGGACTACTCCGGAACCACCATCACGCCGGTTTCGATTTTGTCACCGACAACCGACAGAGTGCCAACCAGCCGCACGCGGTATTGCTCGCACGCGGCGCGGATGGCGGCTTGTGCGGCTTCGGCGCGGCGCTGCTTGTCGGCTTCGATGAGCGCGGCTAATTCGGCGGAGCTGGGCGCGGCGGGTTTGTCGTCACTCATGGGGCGGGGTATCCATGTGAGAACGGGAGCGTTGGCGTGGCCCAGGCTGCACAGTAGCGGTACGTGCCGCCGTTGTGCGGCCGCGCTTCGATGCGCGTGCAATCCGCGCCGGGCTGCCAGGCCGCGTCAGGCGTGGAGATAATCGGCGCGTCGCCAACATACGCGGCCGGCGTGGGCGTGGGCGTGGCGTCAACTTCCGAGACAATCACGGGCGCGGTCAGGGCGGAAATCAGGATAACCAAAACTGCGGCAATCTTCGCTAACATGGTCAGCCTTTCAGCTAATTAGCGCAAGTTTGCGCTCGGCTAATTCTAGACGTGAAAGCGCAGATTGTAGCCGGTCGGAAAGCTGACGAATAGCGCCGGTGTGCAGCATGGCAAGTTTGCTCATGTTCACGAAGTGATGGCCGTCATCATTGAACGTCACGAGCCGCGCATCTTCCAGGGCGGCGCGGTTGGTATCCAAAAACTCGCGGAAGTTTTCGCGGATCGGGTCATCTGGCCGGCTAACGTGGACAGATAGCGCCGTCAACAGGTGCGCGTCGTCGTAGGTATCGTAGTTCGTCCACGCGGTCCCCACGTCCTGATGGCTGTCGCCGTCGCTGTCTAAAATAAATCTGACAGTCCCGTTATCCTCAAACGTGATAATGTTTGAGTTAGCGCCAAGCGAAGCAACTCCGGTTCCGCTTGCCAGCCGGCCGCTAACTTCGATTGCCGCGTGTGCGGACGTGCTTCTCGCCGTGTCCGCTGTATATGCAGTCCCGATAATCTCAACCCCAGGGCGCGCAAGCCCTGAAAAGTTTCCGATGTACCCCTCTAGCTTTAGCCCGCCCGAAAGGTTTACCTTGTAAACAGCGGCGAATGTATCCGTTTCGGTTTGCGTCGTCATACCGTGCGCCACGTTTGAGCTATCTTTTAGCGCTACCCGCTCATTTTCGGCGGTGCTATTGATCGTCAGCCCCGCCGTCATGTTGGCGTTGGCGTCATCCCCGATAAACACCTTGCTGGAAGTGCCGCCCAACCGATAGTTGCCGTCGCTCCCGTACAGCGCCCAATTCGTCGAGGCGATGGTTGGCGCGGCGACGAAAATGCCATAGGCCGTGTCAATCGTGCCCGTGCCGGTCTTGCTGAAATTGTTAGCCGCTACCCGCAGGCCAAACGTGGTCAGACCGGTATAGGTGACGGAAGCGACCACGCCGGCCGAGATTTGCGCGAACGTGGCAACGTCGCTATTGGCCGCCATCGTGAGCGTTGTGGAAACGTCCACACCCAGCGCGGTGCCGGCGACGGCCGTCTTGCCCGTGCTTGACCAACGCACGCCCGTTGACGCGGCGCTGTCGCTCACCAGAACAGCCGCGTTTGTTCCAACCGCCAGCCGGCTAATCGAGTTGGCGGCCGTGGCGACGGTCAAATCGCCCTTTGTCGTCACCTTCGCCGGCGCGGCTTCGAGTAGATTGTCCCGAACGTGCGTATTCAGAAGCGCCGCCGTCAGCGTTTCTGCGGCTACCCATGTGCGCGGTGCGGTCCAGGCCATATCATCACCATCCCAATACGTGCGCGCCGTTTAGCGTGGACGTATCCAGAATAAAAACCGTGGCTGTCTCAAGGTCGGGCGCGAGTACCCAGGCGGCGCGCAACTGCTTACCGCCGATTACTTCATAGCTCACGCCATTTATAAAATACGTGGTGCTGAGGCCCGTTACTGTTTCGGTAATCGTCACCAGGTCGCCCGGCTCACGCGCCAGGGCCGCCGTCATCAGCGCGTCTGAGTAGTTAGCCCAAAAGGAAACGCCATCAATATACGTGCGCGGGTCTTTGTAGTCCGCCAGGAAAACATCCGCCACCGATGACGCTACGTGCTGGCGCGTTTCGTGCGGCATGTCCACGGATAAAACAAATTCACCGTAGGCCGTCTTGCTGGTGGCGTCCGTGGCCTGTAGCGTTACAGCGTCATAGTCATACAGGCCGCGCCCGCGAATTTGTAAGAACGTCACAAAGCCGGTGACGGCGGCACCATTGGTTAGCTCAATAATCGCGCTGTTGCCGCCCGTGGTGGCTGTCACCGTCAGGCTGGCGGTGAGTGATGTATCGCCCGGCCCCGTGCCGAAGGTGTAGTCAGTCGTGGCCGCAGGCGTCACCAGATCCACGCCGCCGACACGCTGCGCCCGCTGGTCAGGGTCGCGGTATTGCCCGTAAATAGTGATGCTCTCAGACGGGCCGAGCGCCAGGAGCTGCGCCGCGTCGTATTGGTAGAGTACCGTTGTGGCGTCAGCATCCACGCGGCGCGGGTTGACGCTCACCTTGACGCGGTTATAGATGCGGCTGCGGCTGCGCGATACCGTCATTCCGGCCATTGTGTTTGAGAGCGTGGCTAGTGATGTAGTGGCCGCCTGACGCACGCGCCGGTCATGGTAGACCAGCTTTCCGCCGGCGCTGGTATCCCCGATGACGTACAAAAAACCCAGGTCGCTATTGACTGCCTTTGCAAGCTCAGTCATGGCGCTAGTGGCTTCATCTTCCGCCGTGTCCAGCGCATACGGGTATTCGAGCTGCGCCGCGCTGTAGCTGGTGCTGATCGGCTGGCGCGTCATGTTGGCGACTACGGCGGAGATAATCTCATCGGCGCGCTTGCTTGTCTGCGTGGCGATATTGTTTGTCTTTTGCTTCGCCGCATCGTCCATCCAATCCACAACGGTACACAGCACCGAGCGCGGGCCGCGCGTGCCGGGGATAGGCTCGATGGTTTCCAGTGTGCCGATGAATTTATAGTAGGTGGTGGCGGAGAATGTGAAAGTCATGCGGACGCGGATACCCACCGCCCAGCCGGAGCGCAGATTAGCGTTATCGGGAGAGTAGTATCCAAGCAGGGCGCCGGCGCTGGTGGTGGAATTGTTTAGCGCAAACGTGAGCGTCCCGGTTGACGCTATGCGGTCGTTAGGGCCGTTGCCCTGGATGCCGTAGCTAATCGAGATGGGGACAGACCCCAAAACATCAGCGTCAAGCGCCGTCCAGCCGCCGCCTACGCCGGCCAGTTCCGCCGACAGTGACGAGGTGAAAGCCGCCATCAGGCCGCCGCCATCTGCATACCATCACGCACGGCCCGCGCAATCGAGGCCGGTAGCGACAGCAGCGCCGCGCGCAGGGCTTCATCCTGGCCGCCGCCGTTGGCAACGACCGTCCCACTCTGGCGCGGAACAAACAGCTCCGGCCCTTGCTCACCGACGATATACGCGCCGCCCGCGCTCACCGGCCCGCCCATCGCGCGCATACCGTTTATTTGCGTGTCAGCGCCGCCAGACGATTTAGCCGCGCCCGCGGGCGCCGTCCAGCCGCCGAAATTCTCATCACCTATTTTTGTGACGCTAATCGTTGTACTAACGTTGGTGGGGATCAGGTTTAGCTCGCGCGCCAGGTTCGCGGCCTCCCGCGCAAACTGTGACGCGCCCTCGGCTGCGCTGATTGCGCCGTCCTTGTTGGTGTCGTACTTCTGGCGCAATTCTTCTACGGCTGTGCCGGCGGCATAAGCCTCTTCGTCAATCAGGCCCATCGAACGCGCCAACTCAAGCGCCGCCAGACTGTCCAGGCCGGCCGCGGCTTTGTTGTAAAGCACCTGCGTCGTCAATTCGCCCATGCCGAGCGACAAGCCGGCGGCCATCACAGAAGTATGGTCAATCGCACTGCTTAGATCGGACGCGGCGGGGTAGGCGTCCTGCATCGAAGCGGTCCAGGCGTCAATCGCCATCTGCGCCCCGTTGCCCTCCTCGGCCAGCGCCGCGGTGTAGGTGCTTAAGCGGATAGTCTCATCCCGCAGGTCAACGGCATAATCTTTTGTGGACAGGATGCCGGCCCCCAGGTCTCCGGCCGCCAGCGCCGCGGCGCGGGCCGCGGCTTCTTCGTCGCTAATCGCTCCGGTCAATTGTCCAAACGCGATAGCCGCCGCGCCGCCCACCTTGACCAGATTATCAAAGCCGGTGAAGGCGTCGTTCAACGTTGGGATAAGCGCGTTTCCTAACGCGATTTGCGCGCCTTCGGCTTTCTGCTGCAGGATCGCCAAGCTGACGTTGAACTCTTCGGCCGCGTCTGCGGCTTCGCCCCCGATGACCTTGCCGCTGTTTTTTGCGGCCAGCGTCAGGCGGTCCAGTTCTTCGGTGCTGCGGCCCATGATCTCGGCCATGTCCGCGGCTGACTTGCCGAAATGCTCAAACAAAAAGCGGTTTTTCTCAACCGGGTCTTTTAGTTTCTGGTACTGCGCGCTCAATTCCTTGAGTGAGCGCATGTTTAGATTTATTCCGTCATCGGCCAGGGATTTTAGAACCTTGTTTAGCGTGCCGCCTTTGATACCGACAAGTTCAAACGTCGCCGCCATCTCGGACGTTTCTTCGACGGTCTGTCCCGTCAGCGCGGCCAGGTCGCCCATCTCGTCGCCCCAGTTTGCCGCGGCAGTGATGGACTGCTTGAGAGTATCGGCTACCAGAGTGAGGGGTTGATTGACGGCGGTGAGAGACACGCCAAACACGCCCAGCGCGCCGGCCGCGTCGTCCTTGAAAGCGGCCATCATGCCGCCCGCGCCTTTGGTCAGGTTGTTTAGGTTGCGTAGCGCCTGATCGGTGCGCGCCTGTACTTCGATGTTGACGTTAGCCATCGCGCATCTTTTCAGCCGCAATCAGCACGCGGCTTTGCTCCGGGTTTTGACTTGCCCACTTGGCCCAATTATCCGAGCTGGTGCGGGAACGGTGCGCGGTAATGATGTTCTCGGCCGCGCGCATGCGCCGCAGTTCGCCCGCGCTCATCACGCGCCCCACTACCGCCGCCGCTCCGTAAGCCCTGACAAGCTGCGCCATATCGTATTCACGGGGTGCGTCCTGGCCCGTTTCCGCGTAGTTCAACGCGGCCAGGATTAGGCTTTTGGGATTTCGTCCTCCGCCGTAATCATGGCGGATATTTCCGCGATAACCACGGTCAGGAGCTTGGCCGCGCTCTTGTGCGGCGTGGCCGGGAACGTCTCGGCCGTCACGCTGGCAGGGAAGTTATCAAGCCGCCATTCCTGAACGATCCCGCACACGGCCGGCAGAAAATCCGCGCGCACCTGGGCATCGAAGCCGGCGCGGATAAACGTCACTGCGCCGCCTTCGATGTTTTGGCCGGCCTCGCGGATAGCCGCCTCCCACCTGACTACCTGAGGAGTAGTCAGATAGTCGGGCAGGATAACGACCCCAGGCCAGCGGGCCGAAGGTGATTTGACTTCGCGCGGCATACTCTCCGCTTTCCGCTAGGTCAGGATCGCCGTACCCCAGGCCGGCGTGGTGCCGGGGAAGGGGACAAAGCGGGCGCTGTATTTCTCGCCCTCAACCTGATACTTGGTGCAGATATAGCCGCTGGTGGCGCTGGGCGCCACAATCCCGAACACGGGATCGCCGGAGGCCCAATAGCCGTCAAAGCCCCACATGACGGCCAGGCCGAGCGGCGTAGTAAACGTGGGGGCGCTGACCGGGGCCAAGATGGTATGCGACCCGGAGAGCGTAGGCGCCGCGCCAGTGCCGGCCGCGGCCGCCGCGCTCTCATTGGAGAGCGGGCCGGTGACCTCAATGACCGCATCCGGGTGCGCGGTGAGGTAGCCCTTCACCGCGTCTTGATACGCGGTCAGGTCGGTTTCGTCGTAGGCAAAGCCCACGGGCGACACGCTGTCCACGGGGATTTCCCGCGGCGTGCCGCTGCTGTCGTCAAGCAGAAAGCGCATCCATTTGGTGACGGTACGGGACATAGCTAATACTCCTAGTAAGCGCGATGGAAGCTGAGTACAAACGTTACGCTGGTTGCCGTGCCGAGCGCGATTTGCCAGCGCAGATATCGCCGCACGGTGGCGGTCACGCCCAGCGCGACCATGCCGTGTTGCACAACGGCGCAGTTGATTGAGCCGGTGGTGGCGCCAGACAAGGCCGTGAAAGCCGAATTATTGGCGCTGTCGTCAATCGAGATCGTGGCCGTGCCGTTGCCGGCCACCACCTGATAGACCATGTACCCGCCTTTGGCAGTAGCGCCGCCGGTCGGGTTGTCAAAGCCGGTGCCAGTGTTAGCGCCCGTTTCCGCGCCGCTGGCGTGTACCAGCGCGCCCCACGGCTGGCCGTAGAGCAGGCTGGCCGCGTCAGAGGCCCAGCCGCTGAACTCCGCGCTTAGGACCACCGCGCCGCCGGCCTCCTCTGGCTGGTAGCGTTTCTGCGTAAACTGGCCGGCGAATGTCGGGTCGCCCGCGGCCGGCGCCGCGCCCATGCCGAGCGCGACTAGCACCGTCCGCTTGCTGCCGTTGCTCCCCTGCATTACCGCGTGCGGGCCGCTGGTGGCGGTATCGTCAAGCACCGCGTTCAGGGTGCCTACATTCGCCTGGGCAAAGTTGCGGAGATAGCCTTTCACCGTGTCGGTGAAGGTGGTCATGTCCGCTTCGTCGTGCGTCAATTCGAGCGGCCCGACAGAACGCGAGTAGCCGCTTAGGTCGTAGCCGTCCACATATACGCGGGTGTGTTTTTGGACTGTGCGCGCCATTAGTCGCTATGCTCCAAGACGGTGAGCGTAATCAGCACGCCGTGATAAGGATTATCGGCCGGGTCCAGGATGACGCCGGCTTGCCGCGCGCTGGTGGGCCGCACGTCTACCGCGCCCGTCAGCGTGTCGTTGTCTCGAAAAACCCCCAGGACTGTGCTCGCCGCCGCCCACATTTCAGGCAGGATGATATGCAGGCCGCGGTCACTGCCCAGCGGCGCGTAAAACAGCGCGTATGTGAGCGTGTATACGATGTCCTTCTTGGCGCTGGTCGAGCCGAAGGACATATCATCCAGAGCGGTTAGCTCAAAGCCAGCCTGCGGATACGGCCGCAGGACCGGGCAGCGGCGCGGGTCTACCGCGTCGCGCGTTTCGTCCAGATCCTGCACGGTCACGCCCGGAAACGTCAGCGCCGCAATCGAGTTTGCAACGGTGACGACGTTGAAGGTCATAGGTGCCGCCTGTACATTTCGACAACCGACAGGTACGCCAACGGCTTATCGCGCGGCGTGATGACCACGCCCGCGCCCGTGATGGTGGCCGCCCCATCAGTTCCCACGCCGAAGCGCCGCTTGTAGATCGCCAGCGCCAGCGCCATTACCGCGGCGCGGCTGTTGACAATCGGGGCCATGCTCTCCGGGTCGGTGGCTGTGCGATCCACATATCCCCATGTACCGGCGACAGTTATCACCCCCTCATCATCCCCGCTTGAGTCGGTGAGCCATTCAACGCCGCTAACTTTCGTCAGCTTGATCTCGGAGTAGTGCGGGCCGTTTAGCGGATAGAGCCGGTACTCGCTGCTGACAATGTTGGTCCCGTCCCCATTGGTCAGGGCCGAGATTGCCAACAGCGGCGCGTCAAGTTCCAGCGTGCGCCCGCGTGGCACGTCATACGAGCGCGTTTGCTGATGCGCGTAGAACCAATGACCCGTGTCACCGTCGAACTCGCGGGAGCATCGCTCTAGCAAACGCTCCACGAAAACATCATCAACCGGCTTGTTGCTGTCGAAGTCCGGCAACGATAGAAATTCGTCAAGCGTCGCGTAACTGTTAGTGAGTGCCATTTAGGTACCCGCAACGGTCCCGATACCGACCGCGGTCACGGCCCCCAGGACAGTCCCGGCCAGCCGACAGCGCACCAGCGCCAGGCCAGACACGGCGACTAGCCACATGCCCGGCGCCGCCGTCATCGTCACGGCGTTTCCGCCTTCGATGGGCAGACAGGGCAGCTCGTACCATTCGGAGCCGTTGATGGAACTCTCGAAATACACATCGCCGGCAGTGCCGCTGGGCGCCGCAGACGGTGAGGCGGACGGGGACACTGAGCCGGACGGAGACGCCGACGGCGAGAAAGATTTGCTCACCGAGCTGGACGGCGAGGCGCTACCACTTGGCGAGAGCGACGCCGACGCCGACGCGGACGGCGACGTTGACGCGGATTTAGACGTTGATCCAGACGGCGACGCCGACGCGGACTGTGAAGTCGTCGGGCTGGTTGACGCCGACGGCGAGAGCGAACTAGACGGCGAGGCCGTGCCGCTGGCCGAGGCCGAGGGGCTGAGAGACGGGCTAGTCGAGCTGGACGGGCTGGCGCTGGCGCTATCGGCCGCGGCGTAGCTTACCTGGATGCCCAGGCGCGCCAGCCCCGTCACGTCAAGCGCCGTGCCGTTGCCCGCCGTCTCAGCCGCGTCTTGGAAAACGTGGCGGATGGTATAGGCTTTGGTCATGGCATCCGCCTAGTCATCCATGACGGCATATTCTAGTTCGAGCTGCGCCATGCCGGCCGCGGTCGAGGCCACGCCCGTATGCCGGACGAACAGCGCCTGATCCGCGGCGATGCTGGTAATGAGCAACGTGAGCGCCGTGGAAGTGCCAACGGCTTTGGTATTCTCGTAAGCGGTGGCCGCGATGATGGTAGCGCCGCCCACGGTCACGCCGAGCTGGATAGTGCCGGCCGCAACCGTGCCGGTCGTGGCGTCGGTGTAGACCACGCGCGCGGCGTACAGCTTGAGCGCCTTTGAGTGGCGCATCAGCACACGGTCAATCGTGGTGCCGGCGCCGTTGTCGATGTTGAAAGCTTCCGACACAACGATCTTGCGCTTGGCGTTGGGGGATTTGTAGAGCGGTTCGACTGGCATGGTATGTACCCTTTCGTAAGCCGGGGCGGTTGGGCGCGAACTACGCTTACCCGCCCCGGTGACCTTTGCCGGGTGCCGGTGTCTGAGATTAGACGCCGACGTTATAGGTGATGGCCGAACCTTCGGTGTCGCGCTGCAACAGGCCGAAGCGCATCAGCGCGGTGATTTCGGTCACGTCCGCGCGCGGGATGCGGACCGTCTCGAAGGTCACGCGCCGCTTCCACCCGAACAGCCACTGGTCCCACCGCACGGCCAGGATCGCGCCGGTGGTGTTGTTGGCCTGGGAGGTCAGGTCAACTTTGCCGGCCGTGTTGGCCTTGCGCGGGTTGGTGGTGCTGAGATAGTGCATGAAGAACGAGCGGTTGACCGGGTAATTCCAGATGGCCGAAAGCACACCGTTTTCCAGCGTGGCGCCGGCGAACACATCGCGGGTCTTGACCGAAGCCAACTGGATCACCTTCTTATAGGTGTTCGGATCCAGGATGAAGTCGACCTTCGTCGGGTCGGACCCGATCAGGCCGGCCGCGCCCATCAGGAACACGGTGTCCAGGAAGTCGGTGTCAACCAGCGTGCCGGAAGCCGAGCGGCTATTGGCCGTGGTCGTCACGAGCGGCGACTTGCGGAAGCCGTTCACCAACAGGTAAAACTCAGTGCCGCCGGGCGTGCCGCCGATGGTGTTGATGTTGGACGTCGCGCCGGTTTCGGTATCGCCGTCGATCAGCGCGTGCTCCAACTGCTCGGCCGTGGCCTTCTCCATCTGGGCGCGCAACTGCGCGGCCCACGGGATCAGGCTGTCTTCTTCCATCTCGCCGCTGTACTGTGTCCGGGCGCCGCCCTTCGCCACGGTCAGCGTGTTCTTGGCCGTGCCGAGTTTGGAGCTGGAAACGCTGGCATTCGGAGTGAGCGTGGTCGCGTTTTCGTCGGTGGTCTGCGCCACTTTGTAGAACGTGGGGTCGCCGCTCTCCAGCGGGATGATGATGCTCTCGGTCCCCTGCGGCACTTCCACCTGCGGCAGTTTCGCCAGGGTGAAGGTCATCGCGCGCACGGTCGGCCACAGGCGCCGGCTGTACTCCACGCCCACCCAATCATCGCCGTAGCTGGCGAGGGTCGAATAGTTGACCTCATTGGCCTTCGCGGCGTCCAGCACGTTGGCCGGCTCGATGCCCAGCGCCTTGAGGCCGGCGCGCCCCTGCTCGCCCAGGCTCACTTCCTGGCCGGACATGTCCACGGCGGACGATTTGTCCTCCGCGACCTTGATCGCCAGGGCCTTGACGGCGCTCTCGCTCATGCCCTGCGCGCGCGGGAGATTGCCCGCCTTCGCGGCGCCGAGCAACGTTCCCATGAAAGCCAGGTCGGCCGGCGACATCCCATCGTATTTGCGGGTGTCCCCG
>ERZ761584.334-NODE-334-length-15835-cov-13.575792_pt1 | contig 15835 bp, 18 predicted proteins | sample MGYA00512168_ERZ761584 | MGnify/ENA primary metagenome ERZ761584 (study PRJEB28899, sample SAMN03785564) | bioreactor sludge metagenome | biome: EBPR Sludge; feature: EBPR Bioreactor; material: 0.22µm filtered reactor supernatant | place: Saint Lucia: Queensland...
TGCCTAAATCACTCGACATGCGCACGGCTTCGATCGACGTGCAAGACGCGCTCGTGCATGCGGTTGAGCTGGCATATCTGCGGCGCTACCCGGAAGCGGCAGACGTGGCGGCGCTGTCGGCGGTGGAAAACGAAAACCTGCCCGATCGTGCGCTCGTTTACGTGGTGGCGGAGGGCGTCGTCTATCAGCTCCGCAAGGGCAACACGTCGCCGGTCATGCCACCGGATATCGTCGCGACTCTGAGCGGTAACGGGCGATGGGTGCGGCAGTCGTCGAGCCTCACGCTTGGGCTTGATTTTCGCAAGCCGCTGCACCGCATCAGACAGGGATCGGTCAAGGCGGTCGAAGCGTTCCAGGGCGACATGGACGAGTTTTTACAGCGTCTGGTTGCCCAGCGCCCGGCCTACGGGATCGAGCTGATTGAAGATGATTACCAGTTACGCGCACAGCGTCAGGGCTCGATTTACGACTGCAAATGGAAACTGATTTTGCACTCGTCGTCGTTCAATCTTCGCCACGGAACTGACGCTCTTTACGGGTCAGAGGTCGAGCAGGACAGCGGAATCAACAGCGAGCGCGGGATCTACCGACTCATGGGCGACCTACGCTACTTGCTGGCTGGGTCGAATCTTGGGCTGGGATTATCGATCAAGTTCGCGTCCATCGACGGAAACGGGCGGTTAGTCGAAAAGGATCTTGGGCAGCGGTACTTTCGCGCCGAGATTGACTTGACCGTACACGGAACCGTGCAACGGCTCGATGAGGATTTGCAAAGTCCGTTCTCGGTCTACATCGAGCGGTACGACACAAGCGGCCCCGGTGTATTCGATCCGGCAAACTTCGTTGCGCAAGGCTGCAAAATCGAGACGCAGACAGGGCTAAGCGCAAGCCCAGCGCCCGGCGTGGTCTACATAGACGGTCAAGCTGTGGTGCCATCGACCGGGCTGCACGCATTCGCACCCAACCGCGACACATGGCGCGATCTGCTGCCCACGGGTCAGTGGGTCTATCAGGACGTTGAGCAAGGCATGATCGCGCCCGCTGTCGCAAATGCGCTACGGGTCGGGTACACGCGCACGGATGCAAGCAACATCATCGGCGACGTGCCGACGTGCCATTACAGACTAACAACTGCGCCCGTCACGGGCGACCCCTTCGAGGTGAAAGCATGATGCCATTTTCCCAGGAGCGCGAGCCGTCGCTGGGCGAGCGCGTCCACGTAAAGCCGACCCACCCAGGCGTAAAGATTCAACGCGGCGAGGGTCAATACGGCAAATTCATCGCTGACGAGGGCGACGTGCTCCCCTTTGATGCGTTCATCCATGCGCGCTGGCTAGAGGGCAGCGTGGTCGTTACCCCAATCGAGGGCGCACCGTGATCACAAATCCCGATCTCCCGATTTCCGTGCAGCTTCCGGGCGTGTACGTCTATCTGTCCCTGATTGGGGCAGCACCGACGCTTGCGCCGCTCCGGGTGCTGTTTCTGTCCTACAAAACCAGTGCGGGAACCGCCCCGGCTGGCACTCTGTTCCGCGCCAACGGCGAGGACGAGGTGATCACCAAGTGCGGCACCGGCTCGGGATTGCATCGCCAATTTCGTGCGTTTGCTGCCCAAGGTGGCGCGAATGCTGGCGCAGAGCTGTGGTTTATGCCGATGTCGGCTCCGTCGGGCACTGCACAGACCAAGTTTGTCAAGGTGCTTGAGGCTCCGACCGGCGCGGTTACGGGATCGGCAGGAACCGCTGCGGCTGCGGCGGGCTACTGGACCCTATGGATCGCTGGCAAGCAGTACGACAGCACGATCGCCAACGGCGCAACCTACGCAACCATCATGCAAGACATGGTCGCGCAGATCCAAGCGGATCAGGACTTTTTGCCATGCACGGCGGCGTTTAGCGGCGGACAAATCGTGCTCACCTCGCGTGTTGCGGCGCTTGCCGGTCAGGACTTCTCGGTAGCTGTACGATTCTCGTCGGCAGCGATGAATCTTGCGGCATCCCCAGGCGTGCTGACGGTTTCTGGCGCATCGTCTGGCGTTGGGGCGCTTACGGTTCGCAACTATCAAGACTGGTCTACCTCGGTGGCAATTGCCAACGCGGACTCCGCGACCACGACTAGCGCGGCACTCACGGCGGCGATCAATGCCAGCAATGCGACGGTATTGAAGGCGGCAGAGCCGACCGTCAAGACTGGCGACGTGACATTGTATTACGTCGAAGATCGCCCGCTTAACTTCCTAGGCGCGGAAATCACCAGTACCATCACTCAAACCATTTCAGCGGCATGGGGCACGGCTGCAAGTGGTCTGCCGTCGTCGTCGTCACCATCTCTTGCGACCGTGCTGACGAATTTGGCAGCGTCGCAGGTGTTCCGGCTGTGGGTCACTGATTTTACCGGGCAAGCGGCGAACATCACCACGGCAGGATTCACGCAGCTCGGCACCATCACCGACTACGGTGTGATGGGAACCATTGCCACGTCGCTAATCACGCAAAACGGCGGCGGCATGGGACAAAACAAGGGTCAGGTGCTTCTGTGGGGTCACACGGGCGGTCTGGCCTACGTGGGCGCGGTTCACACAGGCACAAGTCCCAACCTGACCACAACCCCGCTGACGTTCCCGGTGTGGTCGCGGTCCAATCCAATGCCGGCGGGCGATCTGGCTGCGCGTAATGCGGCGATCATTGCCAAAAACATCAGCTACCCGCCGTTCAACTACGCGGGACAGGTCATCACCACCGACGCGCGCACTCCGTGGCTACTGCCGCACCCATCGGTACGACCTACGGACAGCGACACAAACGCAGCAATCGCATCCTACTTTGTGTCTCCGTTGCGGACCAATGACAGCGGCGAGCTTGCGATTGTTAGCGGTCGCACGTCGGCCAAGCCAAGCGCGACGATTGATCGCGGATATGCGTTCTGGGGCTTCATGCTGACGGATTTGGCAGTGCGCGATCGGTTGCTGGTCGCAATGGCGCAAGTCATTCAAGGCAAGACGCTAAAGGCCTACGGCGAAGCCAACACCGAGTTTGTGACCACCACGGACGCACTCAAAGCCGCGGTGGGCGCTGAGATGTTCGCAATGGATGCGCTGGATTGGTTCGACGGTGCATCGGGGCTTGTGGACGCGCTGCAAGTCGAGCGCAACCCGCAGCAGCCCGCGCGAGTCGATGTCAAAATGCCGAAACGATACCCGATGCCGCTTGAACAGCTCAGCGTCGTGGCTCAGTTGGGAGGTTAAGCGATGGCCACGGGACTACCTACAAGCCTTGCGGGGCAAATTGTCCACAGCATCAACTTTGTGCCAGCGGTGACGGCGGTGCGGATGGAAGTCCGCAGCGACATCCCGCTACAGGCGCGCTTTGGATTTGCTGGCGGCATCGGCGTGGCGGAAGGCCAAGCGCCGTTCATGGTCACGCTGACCTTCGCAGGCACTGCTGAAAAAGATCAGTTTGAAATGCTGGCACGACAACAAGGACAGCGCAACGGGCCGGGCTTTTCCTGGGACTTCTGGGAAGGCGTGCCTGGGCTGTCGTCTCACTGGGTCTGCCGCGGCTGCAAGATCGGTCAGTGGAGCATGACAAACGACCCGCAAACCGGTATCACTGACAAGACGGTTTCGTTCATCTCGATTAAAGCCGAGAAACTACAGTAACCACAGATCGGCACTCGCTGCGGCAGACGAACCCCTGCCGGATGTCGTGGCGGGTGCCGGTATCAAAGACAGGGGACCACGATGCAACTTGGACAGCTTCTTGATAACGTCGGCGACCACATCCCGCTTGTGTGCGAGCCGGTCACGTTTTGGTTGAATACACGGGACAGCGAAGGGCGTGTATTCAAGGTTAAGGTGCGCGCCTTGCTGGCTCCGGTCAGCGAGCCGGAAAAAGTCGACTGCATGCGGCAGGCGGAACAGTGGCTACGATCACAGCCGGACTACGCAGAGAAGGACGGCAAGCTTCCTGCGATTCCTGCCATTGCGGTCAGTGAGGAAATTGACATCCGGTTTTTGTGCATGGCACTGCGCGATATCGACAACAGCGCGCGTCCGCTTGTCGAGACGGCCAACTATGCGCGGTTTAGGCTGGGGCTGACCGCGCAGGTATCGTCTGCGCTTCACCGAGAATACAAAGCGTTCATGTCGCGCGAGTATCCCGACATCGTGTCTGATACGCAAATGCGCCAGCTTGAGGAACAAGCCAAGGGAAAATGATGCGCCGTCCGGCGTTGGCGGCAAAAGTGCGCCTGAGCACGCCTCAAGAGTGGTTTGGGTGCAGTCTGAGAGAGGTACGAGACGCAGATTTTTCGCGTTGGCTAGCAGCCAAGCGCGCAGCCGAAAACCTGCTAATGTGAGCAAGTGGATCGCGAAGCCAAGATCAAGCTGATAGCCGAAGGAGCAAGCCGCGCGCAAGCCGAGACAAATCGGACAGCCGACGCGGTTGGCAACATCGGAACAAAAGCGGGTTTGGCGTCGGGGGCGCTTCAAGAACTTGGCCGGGTGGCTTTTCGCATTGCATCCGACGCAGCGAGAGCGTTTAACGACGTGCGTCCAATTGAGTTCGGTAGGGCAGGCGACCAAGCGCGGCAGTTCTCGGATCAGATCGCGCGGTATGCGCAGCGTTTTGGTGCCGATGCTAACGTGATGCGGTCGCAGTTTATGCAGGTCGGGGAAAGCATCGGCGCGACATCGGATCGAGTCGCTGGGTTTGCTCGGTCGCTGTCTGAGATCACATCAACCGATGCCGCCGGGGCAGTGCGCGATCTAGGCGAGTATGCAAACCAGACAGGGCGCGAACTTGAGGAAGTCACCGAGATTGGTGGCACACTCATGGCAAAGCTGGGCGTTCCGGTCGATAAAGTGGGCGAGTCTTTGCAGCGTCTACGCGACATAGCTCAAGATTTCTCAACCGTAGGAGGTAGCATCGCTCTCGAAAAGACGCTACTTCGCGCAGCTCCTATGGTTGCGCAGATGGCCGGTGGATTATCAAAAAACATGGCGGTCATCGGAGCGCTGACTAAGGGGCAGGCTCCCGAAGTGGCGGCAGAGACGGCACAGGGCTATTTTGCGGCGTTTGCGCAAGCCGATCCGGCGCTAATGACCCGCAAGACTCGGCAGCTTCTGCACGACCCAACGTATCAGCCGTATACGGTAGACACGGCTACTGGTCGTTTGCAGCTCAAAGAGGAAGTTCCGCAAATTTTGATGCCTGCGTTTCGCAAGGCAGCTCGTCCGGCGCTGTACCAATTTTTCGGCGGCGGCATGCGCGGAGTTTCAATAGCAGAACGGCTATTGCGCGCGGACATGGGCGCAGCGACTGAACACCAAAAGCGCACCGAGGAAACCCAGCGCGCACTAGTCGGCGAGGGCGCAGTCGATATTAGCAAACTCACGCCAAGCCAGATCGCGCGCATCCGAGAACAAGGATTTCAGGAATTTGGCGGCGCAGCACCGGGCAAAACGGAAGCTGAACGCATTCGGGCACAACGTGCGCGGGTTGATGCCGAGCGGCAAAACGTAGAGCTTGAGGCAGGCGAGGTTGTGCAGCAACAGCGCGACAAGCGTAACGCTTTATACGAGGGAAATCGCAAAGCACAGGCAGCGGTTGACACATTGAAGACGTACATGCCGTCAACCGCAGAGCGCGTCACAGATATTGTGGAATCGGTGGGTGTTGAGGCAATCACCGAGCACAAAGCAGGCCGCTCAGCCGTGCCCACCGTAGAGCTTGGGGCTAAGTCAATTGAGAACATGGCGCGGGCTGTGTCGCGGTCGCCGATCATTGCCAAGCCTGACCAGTCGTCATCATCCAAGGCCGTCGAAGACAGCAAAGCCAAAAATCGCGGGGGGGCTAACTACTAATGCCAGGACTCGACGAATACGCCGCGCTGACAATCACGCCAAACGGGCAGCAAGCCCTAATTCTGCACGGAACTGTGCTGTCATATGATCATGAGCATGGCGAACGTCTGGCGCAATTTGAGTACCTAAAGCGAGACGGCGCAGAGCAAGAGCCGATGGGCGCAAATGCGTCCCGGCTCAACTACAAAATCGTGCTTATGGGCGAGGCTCCGCTCACTGCCGGTGGCGCTCCCATGTCTGCCGGTGCGCGATATCAAGCACTTGTCACGGCGCAGCGCTCGCAGCCCCGGTGCTTGCTGGTTGACCCGCGGCTGGGGCGCTGGCAAGTCGGTTGGTCCTCTATTCGCGCGTCAGAGGAGCCACAAAAGGCGATCGATTGCATCGAAATCTCTCTGTCTTTTGTCGAAGACCAGATTGACCAGGCGCTAGCCATCGAAGCGCAGCCGACGCCACAAGCACGAGCAAATCAAGCGGTTGATGCGTATTCCATAGTATATGCCGCAACGTTTTTAGCGTTCAATGAGCGCACAAATCCAAGTTTTCAAGCGTGCGTGAATGCGTCGCAGCACTTAGCAGATGCTACGGGCGCGTTTGTCAATGCAGCTCTTAACAGTGTGCAAAGCCAGGGCGTAGACCCGACGTTGCGCGCAATGCTGGACTCTGTGCGTGTGGCGCGTGAATCGTATTTTACGGCACTCGACGCAACGCTAGCTGATAGCCTTGATAACCCGGTCAGCTTGGTCGAGTTCAAACACGCTGCATATCTCACCGAGGCGGCATCGGTGGAACTGCTGATTGCAATTGAAAACCTGAAACCGCAGATCTTGGACTATCGACTACCGACGCCGATGTCATTGATTGCGGTGTTGCAACTGATTTATGGTGCAGACGCACAGGCGCATCGTGAGGAAGCCGAGCGCCTCAACCCATTCTCCCCAACGGTCACAATCCCAGCGGGAACTACGCTGCGCCTCGTCGCGCCGACGCCAAGACAATGAACTCGACGACGCGCGAAGATCCAAGCACCGAAGCCGTGATCGAGGTCACGGACTCACCAGAGACAAGCTACGGCGGCTCGGCAGCGCCAAAGTTTGCGCTTGGCAACTTGGCGACCCAGGCGAGCAACACCGCGCTATCAAAAGGCTACGCTCCACCAAAAACCGAGACGACTACCATCGTCAACACAGTTGCGTTTTCGTACAGCAGCGACATCACGCAGCTTGGCGATCCGTTTTCGGTGACGATTCCCGATCCACGCGGACGCTACAAAGACAAGTTCCGTCGCGGGCAAACGATTAAGCTAGGGCTGCGCAACCCCAACGTGGAGGGCGGCGCGCTAACCACAAAAGCGCTTGGACTCATTACCAATCGCGTCCGAACCTGCAATGCGTCGGGGTCTAAGATAGAGTTGACGTGTGCTGATCTAGGATGGCATCTGCTCAATTGCGATGCGCCCTACTGGTACAACCTGCAAGAGCCGACATGGAGCCAACTGTTAGCCGATCCAAATTGGATTCACCCAAGTTGGGGCATCCGTGGCGTGCGCGAGTCGAATGATACCAACCGGCTGCTAAAACAGCGACTAAACGTCGGACGCGCAGCCATTCAAATTGAATTGCAATCGGTCTTAGGCTCGTTTTTGTTCATCCAGGCGGAGCCGGGAGACAAAATAGCCGATCATTTGGCTACATTTGCGCGTCGTGCCAATTTGTTGCTTAATGTGTCATGCGATGGGTATATCCAATTATGGCGGCCCGATTATGCTCGCGACCCATTGTTTAGCATAGAACTACATGACCTGTCAGACCTAAATCGCAATAAAAACAACGTCTTAGACGTGACCATAAGCGACTCAGTGGACGATATTTACACTGAAGTCAATTGTCTTTGGGATGCAATCACACCTGATTTGCTGGCCAATACCACCGATCAAAACTTCTACAAGGATGTCGGCTCGTTTTTCAATCCGTATGCGTTGCCGTTTTATCGTCGTTTTTCGTGGGCTGACGGCGACATTTATGACAACAAAGACGCAGCACAGCAGGCGCTTTGGCGCTATCAGAAGGGCGTGTTTGATTCGTGGCAGGCGGTCTATACTGTCAAAGGGCACTGGCAGAAACCAGCAGGCGCGCAGCGTTCGTACTGGTGGGAATCTGATCAAATGTGTTCGGTCAATGACACAGTGAACGGGCTCAGCGGCAATTTTTACATTGCATCGGTTCGCTGCGATCGTGATGATCGTGGCGATAGGACGATCGTGACACTGCGTAAACCGTGTTTACAGGCAAACTTTGGCGAGTACAAGCAGCCGACGATTGACACGGGCGGAATCGTGGATTTTCGCGGCGTGACTGAGACAACGGCGCAGCACACCAAGGTCACGGAGCGCGCCAAATGAGTCAAGCGCGGTGGCAGGTGCTGACGTGGGCTGCGCGGCTCATCAAGGTGGCCAAGCTGTCGTCGTGGTCACAGCGCTTTGGCGTGGGCTACATCGAAGGTGCGGCAGTCGATGAGGGGCTAGGGCAAAAGCCCAGCCAGCCCAAGATCACGTTTTACCAGTGGCAAGGCTTCCGGGTGAAACCGTCCAAGGGAGCCGTCGCGGTAGTCGTGGCCCCGCGGGCAGGCTCAACAAATGCGTGCGCAATCGCGTGCGACGATCTGACCAGTGGGCCCATGCCAACCGAGGAACACGAGCCGGTCATTTTCGATGCTGTAGGGTCGAAGATCCAGTTTTTCGCCAACAAGTCGATCAACATCGAAAGCGCTAACGGTGCGGTGTTGCAAATCGACGCAAACGGCAATATCTACGCAATACCGGCAAGCGGGAAGGACGTGCGACTTGGAACCGGCATCAACGCGCAGCTTGACAAAGTGGTGACACGTCGTGAATTACAAGCAGCGCTTGATTTAATTGCTGTGCATCAACATCCCGAAACCGGAACGACCACCGGAACAAGTCCGACGCTGGCACCGCCTGCATTGGATTTGTCAGGCTCGCCAAACGTGTACGCAACAAAGCCAGGTCCTTAACCATGTTTACCCAAGCAGGCGCAGACATCGCACTAGTTCGCGACCCGGCCACGGGCAAATTTGACGCCGTGATTGAAACCACGGGCGGCAACTTGGGAAATCCTAAGTTTGAGGACACGCGGGCGCATGCCGTGCTCACCACGCTGATGTCGCACAAACGCGGGCAGCGACCGGGCGATCAAGTGCAGGGCGGCGGGTACTATGGCGACGCGCAGAACCGACGCGGTACGCTGCTTTGGACCGTGACACAGGATCGCACGGCTACCGGGTCGCAGCTTGTGGCTTACGCTGAAGACGGCGGACAGCAGCTGATTGAACTGCGCTATCTGCGGTCGTTCCAGGCCCGTGCGACCAAGCTTGCCCCAGCAAAGTGGCGGCTTGATTGCTTGTGGACATTGCCCGACGGAAGCAAAGGAGCGGTTGACCTGTGACAGTTTACACCGAGGACCAGATCGCAGCGTCGGCGCTTGCGTATTTCAGGATCACGTTTCAGAACAGCGCCAAGCCGGTCGATTTGTCAGACCGTGGCTTCCTGGGGTTGCTAGCGCGAGCGTTTGCTCGTTTCTTTGTGCTGTACCAGTCGCAAGTGTTGCAGGCAAATAACGACGCGATTCCTGCCTATCAACAGGACGCAGACGGCAATCTGCGAAGCAAAACCAGCCGAGCAGTTCTTGAGCAGTGGGCGTTTGTGTTTGGGTTGCCGTCAGACACGCCGGGCGTTTACGGTGCGCGCGGTCCTTCGCTGGCAACTGGGGGCGTAGCGATTCCAGGCGCGACCCTGCCGGCGGTGCTAATTCCGGCGGGCACTCAGGCACGAGACTCGACGCAACAGATCGTTGTCGAAACCGTGTCGGCAGTGACGACTGATGGCCCACCAAACACGCAAGCCATCCAGCTTATCAGCGTGACCAAAGGCGCAAAAGCCAACCTGTCAGCAGGTTCAATCCTTACGTGGATTGCCCCACCTGTTGGGCTTACCACGACGTTTACGCTGACCACGGGATTATCGGGCGCCAAGGACGCGGAAACCGATCTTGAATTGCTTCAGCGGCTTCTGCGGCGCATTCAGAACCCACAGCGCGGCGGGACAGCGGCGGACTATCGCTTTTGGGCAGAAAACGCTTTCAACATCCTGACCGGCGCAGCGTTTGGCGTTGTTCGTGCTTACGTCTATCCGCTACGAGACGGGCTTGGAACGGTCGATGTGTGCGCAACGGTGGACGGTTACGACTTGGGGCGCGATCCAGGCGCAACACTGAGCAGCGACTTGCAAGACTGGCTTGACAAGCAACGTCCGGTAACGGCGGTGGTCACTGCGTATCGTCCCGAGATGTCAGCAGCGCGGGCTTTGCGTCTGCGAGTTATTGCGCAGCCGTCGACAGTCAAGAATAGCACGTATGTGTACGACTGGGATGACCAGCGGCTATCGACGACGATTACGGCGCACACAAGCAATAGCGTTACAGTCGCAGCGATTCCGCCGAAGCTGCAAGCGGCGTACACAGCCGGCAAAAAACCGCGCATTCAAGTGATCATTTCAACGGCTGGCGCATCGCCTATTCCGTTCGTAGCCCGTGTCATCAACATCACGGGGCTTGTGCTTACGCTGGATACGGCATTCAGCGTGCAGCCGACGAATGCGGTTGACTACTTCTACGCAGGCTCGTCGACTGTCGCACCGATTGCAACGCGGCTGCGCGATTACGTCAAGCAGCTTGGACCCTCGCGTGCATCAGGAACGGCGGACCCTGACGACCCGTGGGAAGATACGATCCGACTAGAGAGAATCGTCGATATCGTCATGGAAACCAAAGACACCGACGGCACGCGCATGGTCACGTCAATGCAGCCGTATGCGACGTGCGTGCAAACCGCGATAGGCGCGGGGGCGTTTGCGTCGGTGGATCGTACCCCGCGCGATATCCGTGCTGGCGTCGGTCCAGAGTTGCTGTTCTTGCGCGCCGGAGGAATCGAGGTCATCCAGTGACGCAGGACCAAATCAAGCAACTGCTGATCTCGCTGTTTCCTGAAGGCAGCGCCGACCTTTACAAAACCGGCAACGATGATGTAATCGGCGGTTGGCTCAACTCGTTAGCAGGCTCGCTCAAAGACGTAATGGCCGATCGGTTCGATGCGTTTGTGCGCAACATGAACCCGGCGACGATCGACGAGAATATACCGGACTGGGAAGCGGCCACGGGCTTGTCAAATTCCAAGCTCGCGACGTTTGGCAACGATGCCCAGCGACGAAATGCAGTGCTTTCCGTACTGCGTATGCACGGTGCATTTTCGCTCGACGACATTCGCGCCATTTTGCAGCCGTACTTTCTGTATGCGGACCCGTCGCAGATTGAGATTTTAGAGCCTAGCCGTCCGCAGCAGCGCACCGCGCACACCTACACGGGCGGGATTTTAGGACCGGCGGCGCTTGTCGAAGAATCAGTCATCGTTGCCGACGATCCGCGCGTGTCACCGGCTGGCGTGATTTTGGAGTTTGAGATCACGACGACACGGCTGGATTCGGTCGTGGTGGCGCTTCGGGCTCCAAACGGGCAGACCTATCAGAGACCTAGCGGATACCTAGACACCGAAGCGACAAGCGTTACCGCCGAGTCATACCGGATTTGCTGGCCAGAGTTTGCCGGACTGCCGATTAAGGGCGATTGGCGCGTGCTTTTTGCCAGCCAAACCGGCGACAATATCACCATCGGAACGTGGTCGATTTTCGTCGAGGGTATCGGCAACGTGTACGACGGTTTAGGCGGCGTGGTGTCTCAGGGACTTGGCGCGGCTTTGTTCACGTTCACGGCAGTCGCAGACCTCACCAAAGTGGGCGCGGACTATGACATTGATGGTGGGCTGAAAGCGCTGACTCGGTGGAAACCTGCGCACACGCAAGGCGGCATCACGACGACAAACGCGCTTGGCACCGCGTGTGCAATACCTGACACCGAAAACGCTATACCCAACAACGCGATTCCGTGCTAACAGAGCCAAGGGTAGGACGCATGACTCCGCAAGATGTCTATCTAGTCAAACTGCAAGCGCTGCGGCAAGCGGCGGCAGACTTTGCGCACCGTTTTGCGGAAGCTGAGCAAGCCGGACGTGGGCTTGTCGAAACCGACGCGACCCAAGAAGCAGGCGCTCGGGCGCATAGGGACGTGCATGCGGTGATGAAACAGCTTCGAGATCACATCCCGGGAGCGCGCGAAATCTTTGCCCAGTTTAGCGAGGTTCCGTAAATGGCTTGGCCAAGTACGCCACTCACAACCTACAGCGCGGGCATTGCGCCGGCTATCCAGGCATTCGATCTGAATGCTTTTCAGTCGGCAATCAATGGCATCATCAACGGCACGTATTCGCTGAAAGCGGTCGTGGTCGATGGGACTGGCGGCGCAGTCGTGGTTCCCGTTGCGGGGACGACGAAGGTAAGCGCCAATTTGCTGGAAGCCACGGTTCCGGGGACATCCAGAACCAGGGGGACAGATTGTATTGGGACGCGCCCATGGGGGATGGCGGTGATCACTGGTTCTGGAACCTTCAAAAAGGGGTTCAACTGCAAGAGCGCCTCTCGGACTGGAGTGGGGCAATACCAATTCGAGTTTTACGGACTCCCAAGTGACCCAACGTGGACCAACTGCACGGGGTCTGCATCCAGTCCTGGAACGGCTTTGTCGCTCACGTTTCAAACAGCTGCGTTCGCTGGAAACCTTCTGGTTTCTGTTGATGTGCGCGACGGCGCGAATGCTCTTACAGATGCCCTTGTCAATATGCTTGTTTACGCGGAGTAACCATGCCCTGTGATATCAAAATCTCTGTAGGATACCGGACGAACACTGGAAGTTTCACAGGACTCCCGAATCTTTCAGTGATCGCGGTTCCGAGCGCAAACACCCAAACCTACAGCTACGCAGGGACGTGGCGTGAAAACGTGGTGTCCAATCCTGGGATCGTTGGTAACGCGGCGCTGAATCATGGACAGATTGCCGTAACAGATGTCAACGGCGAATGCACGCATACGCTTCCGTATTCGTCAGGGGAAACACACCCAGCGAGTCCAGAGGCCAGGTGGTCATTGCTATTCCCAGATGGACAGATTCTGTCAGGAGAAGTTCCATCTGTGGCTGGCCCACTTCGTGTGGATGATCTCGTGCAGACCTATGGGTGGTCGTGGTCTTCGTCTGTGTATGTGGCCCCGGTGACGCCGGGAACGCTCGCTCGTGGAATCGCGAGTTTCACTGGATCAAGTAGTTCTGTGACGATCCTTTTCTCGTCTCCCTTTGTGTCATCTGGCTACGGTCTGAAGCTTGCTCCATCGTATGATGCAGCGACGGAGCCGAAAGTGTACTATTCAAACAAATCGGCGACGGGGTTCGATATCGTTGTGAGTGATTCCGCGTACGTCGGAACCGTCGATTGGGAGGCCACTCTGTGATGCGTGTTCGTCTCTGTTTGTTGTCTCTGCTTGTGTCTGCCGCGTCTGCGCACGCGGATACCAAGCTCATTCTCACAGGTCAATCCAGCGCGCCTACGTGTCCTGGTTCGGCTGTGTGCTTGTACGCTCTGACTGGTGCGGGAGTCGCCTATCAAAAGGGGCCTGGTGTGCCCTCTCCGATCCGAGTGGGAGACGCCCTTGGGTTCCGGTCGAGTGCAAATTGTTCTGCCCTTGGTTCTCCCGCGAACGGTGATGTTTGCTTCGACACTACTCTCGGTTACTTCCGGTATTACTCGACAGGGTGGTGGACAATGGTCAAGACGGTATCTTTCCCCTTGTCGCAGAGCGGACAAACGCTGTCGATTGCTCCCTCTGGTATTGTGTACGCGGTGCCAACGGGGGCAGACAAGGGAGTGCTACCCGCTTCGTCAACGCATTACCTCGTGGCTCCAGGCCAAGCTGCCACAGGAACCACGGAGGCGGTTCTTCTTGTCGCTCCACGAGCCGGGACAGCGCGACAGCTCTACTGCTACCTCGGAACAGCGCCGGGTGGTGCCGACAACATAGTGATCACAGCGCGCAAGAATTCCGCTGACCAGGCTCTCACTTGTACGATTGCGGCGGCGGCAACCAATTGCAGCGACGCGACGAACAGTTTTGCCGTGGCCGCCGGGGATCGCCTCTCTGTCGGATCAGCAAACAGCGCCACGTCCACGGCGGCGGATCTCACTTGCTCTTTCGAGGTGACAAACTGATGACAAAAGGGTTCATAGTCCTCTTTGCGCTATCTCTCTTTGCGTGTCAGGCGGGTGGGCCAAATCCTCAGCCTATTGAGGACCTGGCAATCAAGGATCTCGCAAATCCAGCGGACCTGTCTGCGGCGAGTCCTGATTTGTCTATTGACCGGTGCTTGGAGTGCGACCCACTCACAGGGGCACCGCACTGCACCCCAAGCAGGTGTGCGGGAACCGGGATCGGACCATATTGTTGCGTAGGGGGACAGTGCTCAATCGCCGGAGAGGAGTGTGTCACGAAACCGTGCTGCTACGGATTCTCCTGCTACGCGGGTGCGTGTACGTTTGCGAAAAAGGACATGTGACGATGCAAGAATTTCCACGAGGAGACCTTGGAATTGTTCTGTACAAAGAGGGCACTCCTGTCTCAACCTACACAGACTGTTTGGGCGCAACGCAAAGCTCAAGCGCGCTGACGGGAGCGTACACGGCTCACACACCAAATGACGTTGGGGCGCAGAACACGGCGTTGCCTCACGTTGGCGCAAAAGGAGGCCTGAGTTTGTGGGTCACGAGTTCGCTCGCTGGCGCAACGGATATCAAGTTGAAGTTGCAAAGTCAGTACAGACACGGAGAGCCGTGGGCTGACATGCAAACCTCTCGGCAGGACACAGGCTCTGTTTCTGCTGTACAGACGTTTACGGCAGACGGAACTGTCTGCGTGCAAACAGGTAGCGGGTTCACAACAGGCAGGATTCGCGTGGTGGCCCTTGCGTCTGGCGTGATTGGCGCTGGCACGGCGATTGTCGTCAAGTCGAGGACTGTGCCGTAATGTCTGCGGCACAGAATAGCTTTCCGACTCTTCCGTCTGCCGGGTTCCCATACGTAAGGGAACAACTCGCCATGCTCGACGATCCGCTCGGTGGGTTTCCTGTGTGGTTTTCAGGAGGGTTTATCTCTATCGGGTCAGCGAATAAGTCCTTTTCGGCGTCCTCTTTTGGAGATCACGCGCTGTGGTCTGCAACGGGATCTCAATCCGTCCTTCGGCGCTGGACAATCGAAACCAGTTCCGCCGCTGGGTATTCCTACAACGTCGAGGTGTGGCATCGTCCAAATGGAGGCGCGGCGGCTGCCACCGGAATTGTGATTGCCGTTGGTGCCGCCGATACCCGCGCCCAAAATATAGTCAATGAGCTTGTCGTCGGTGATGGCGACAGCATCGCTTTTGTTACTGACACACCTGTGAGCACAGTCTGGGTCAGCGGATACGCCGACAGAACAGACGTTTCAATCTGAAAGGACAAGAAAACATGGCTACGACGATTTCCTGTGCGGACAAGCAGCAACCCTTCAAAGCAACGCTCGCGGCTGGTGGACCCCCTGCCCTCGGAATGGGGCAGCCCGTTACGTTCACTCGGGTCTCGTCCTCTGGGTCGAGTGTGCCGTCGGTTGTGGAGTTGTGCGCAGACGGCGCGCAGCCGGATGCGGTGGTGGGACGGGTTCCCGTGTCCGAAACGAGCCCTGGCGACATCCACCTGATCGGATCTCCAGGCGCTCCGGCTCGCCTTGGCGGCGCTGTCAAAAAGGGTCAGGCCCTTGTGGTAAAAGGGGGCCTCTTCGAGGCGGGCGCGGCGGCGTCCGGGAACAAAGCCCCGTTCTGCGCTGCCGTTGACGGAGCGTCAGGCGACACGATCGCAACTTGTCCCCACACCAAGGTACTCTGAAATGCAGCCAGAGCCCGGAATCGTCGCGGAATTGATCCGCTGGCTGCTCG
>ERZ761584.335-NODE-335-length-15822-cov-4.212976_pt1 | contig 15822 bp, 39 predicted proteins | sample MGYA00512168_ERZ761584 | MGnify/ENA primary metagenome ERZ761584 (study PRJEB28899, sample SAMN03785564) | bioreactor sludge metagenome | biome: EBPR Sludge; feature: EBPR Bioreactor; material: 0.22µm filtered reactor supernatant | place: Saint Lucia: Queensland...
CGTTCTTAGTCCAGAATTTCTTTGCGGGCACGGCGATTAGCGTCGGAATGTAGCTCAACAAGCAGTTCCGCCGTCTTATCACAGTATTGAGGAGGAGCAGTATCTTCAAACGTTTGTTCATCCTCTTGAGCAGTATCCCCGTCATGTTTGGGCTTACTCGCTGAACCCAGAACGGCAATACCACATTCAACGTAAACTTGGCGAGCATCCACCGGAGCGCCATCTCGCCCCATCTCAGCCTGCTTCTGATTAATTTGCTTAATCGTTTCCAGACACCACATGATTATTCCTCTTTCCCAAAATAAGGCATCAGAACCTTACGACCGTCTTCCGTATTACGAAGGTAAACCCTCACAACACGCCGCTTCTTCTCATTCCAAAAACAATGAATTACTTTTTTGTCTTTAGTGGTAAACCCATGACTCGCCATGTAAAGGGCACCATCCCCGCCCTTCATATCATAAAACAACTGAGCTACTGTTGTTGCTTCCGACTCCACCCATTCTATTGCATCATCTTCTTCCATATTCCACCTTATTGTGTTGCGTGCGACAGACTAGGAACACAACTCATGTGTTCCTAGTCCAGAAACTTTTACTCACTCATCTTCGTCGTCGTCGTCACCAAAATTATACTCATCGTAATCATCTTCCTCATCATTTTCATAATCAAAGTCGTCATATTCTCCGATGTACTTACCATCTTTCCAGTTTTCTTCAGCCGTCAAAACGGCTTCGGTATCATCGGGATTGAGGGCGGCACGAAGCAACGACAAAGGCCAATTAGCGGGATTCGACAATGGCATATCGGGGTCTTCCCCGTTCTCCAAAGCATCATACAGTTGGCGAAAGCAATTCAAAGCAGTCTGACAAGCCTCAGCCAACTTCGCCTTGTCCATCTTCTCAATATCCATTTTGTTCTCCGTATTAGGTGACTCGCAATATAGGAACACAACTTATGTGTTCCTAGTCCAGAAACTTTACTTCGGATATAGAAACCGGATAACGTATCGCTCACCGGTTTCTAGCTTTTCTTGCCTTGCAATCCATTCTGTAGCTTCAGCTTGCGTTTCAAACGGCCCATACATGGAATCAGTGAAGCCTGAACGGGTTTCTAGTGCGACGACGTACATGATTGTCCTTATTTGAAAGTAACTTGGTTGATTTCTTTCAGAATGAACTCAGCCGCCAGTTCTTCAGACTCGAAAGAACGGGATGCCCGGTGTTCCTCATCACTCGGAATGCCAGCTTCTCGATAACCATACGTTGCGTACACAACCATTGAATCGCTGTTGCGATATTCAGAGAAGGTGAATGTGGGGATTTCGCCCCCTGCAAACTTAATTGAAAAGCCTTGTTCCCGTCCATTGTGATAAGTTTCAAGATAAAACCAATCACGTTTCGGATGCTTGGCAATCCCCTTAGAAACAAGGTCAATGACCTTCAGGGCACGACCAATTTTGGATTCGTTGAGAAGATTGAACCGGGGCTTGCGTGTAGTCTTCATTTTATTTTCCTTATTGGGTGTCGCAATATAGGAACCCGACAATCGGGTTCCTAGTCCAGAAACTTTATCGCTTTATGAAAGCCCATTCGGGAACATATTCTGGCATGTTGCCGATCATAAAATCCTCATCCCCAATCATGCCTTTTAGTTTGAGAAGGGCGAGACGCCGAAAACTTACATATTGAAAATCTGAGCGTGCATCTCGGATAGCATCCCAAACCCGGTAACACTTTTCACAATCCTTGATTGCAATAGTTATAACATCTGCACGATCATTTTCCCAAATCAATCGTTCTTCTAGATGCTTCTTAAAGTCACGGTTAAAGCTAATCAATTCATTGATTATTCGGCGTTCAGGAAGTCGATTCGCTTCCCACAACTTCGGAGCGTGACGAAGGATTTCATTTCGATTACGAAGAAAACTCAAATCCTTTTCAAACTCTTCGATTGTCGTCATAAAGTAACGGCATTCTCGTGGGTCCATAATCTCACGATCAACCGATACAAAGAGGATTGCATCCCGAATCTTTGTCCAATAATCCCCGTAATCAGGGACAGGCGTACTACTATCCAACAGCATTGACGCTGTTAGAATATCTGAAGGTAGTGGTTCGGACTTTTTGGGAGAAATTTCTTGTGAAGGAATTTCAACCTTAGTTGGTGTTTGAGCGGGCGAAGCAAGAACCAGAGAGAGTACCAGAGTGTTCATTTTAGTGTTCCTTATCAGGGGGCGACACTATAGGAACACCCCTGATACCTTCCTAGTCCAGAAACTTAATTGTAAAACCCTTCAGTTTCTTTACGGGGATGCCGAGCTTCATCAATCACAAACCCAAACCGCTCCCTATTGCCATACTCAGCATCGGGAACGACAAACCAACGTTCTTCACCCGTTGCCGTCTTTACTGCACAAACATTCACCTTTGTACGATCTTTTTGATCGTACATGGCAGAACGAACAACAAAGTCGTTCTTATGTTGTTCTTTCCAGTTTTCTTCATCTTTCTCACGGGACTCGCCCGGTTGAAGCACTGTGCCGGTATGGGCTTCCCATTCTTTCGGAAACCAGTTCTTGAGTGTCTTTTCTACGTCTTCCTTCTTACTCGCCCACGTCGGCCAACATTGCGGAAGGAAATAGATTACAATACAACAATCCAAATCTTCCTCATACCATCCGCCCTGACGACGGAAAATCTTCGGAATCATTGCATTGTGCTTGCGGTCTAACTTCAAACCGCCATGTCCCGCCGTCGAAACACAATCAACCCCATCAGCATAATTATATTGAACTTGAACCTTACCCCACGGACTTTGTTTGATCGTAACCGGATACACATAACGGGGTTGCGGTGTGTCAGACATGATTTTGTTCCTTATGGTAACGGGCGACAGACTAGGAACACACTTCATGCGTTCCTAGTCCAGAACTTTCTTAGTTCAGGCCGAAGAGTTGTGCAATGCGTTCCTTCATTTTGGCTTCATCAGCGGCTTTATCGTCGCCGCTAGAGCCTTCAATGTGGTCGGCCCATTCGCCATTGTAAAAATCAGCAAATCGTTGTTTGAAAAGAGTATCATAAATCTTTTCAACCATTTCTTTATTCTTTTTGGTCATTTTTCACCTATTTGCCAGAAGGATAACGGGCGTATCGGTTGTTCCATCAGTCAGCTTGTCCTCATTTACTTCGCTAATGCCGAAGGTGGAGAATGGGACGCCTTCCACTAGCCCATACGGAAAATCCATATAAACTAATGCTTTTGGATTCTTATTCTTGAGAGTTGCAATCAAACCCTCAACCGTGAAGGTACGGGGATACTCAGGTGCCGGGGCTTCTAGGTCAGTGACGTTTTCTGATTGAAAGTCAACCAACCAGCAAGTGCCCAACGTGTCACGGAAATACCCACCGAACAGCGAACAATCCCGACGAAAAGTATAACCCTTGTCCTTGCCCCACTGCATTACTTCATTAATAGTGTTCACAGTGGCGACAATCTGCAAATCCATAATGGGAGTATCCTTCTGGACAGCTTCCCAATCCATCAGACGAATCAGATACTTCATTTTAATTCCTTATTGGTGTCCGCAATATAGGAACCCGATTGTCAGGTTCCTAGTCCAGAAATTAATCATGATCTTCGTAGCGTTCCTGAAAGTCAGCCCGAAGCAATTCAGCAAGTTCTTCAACAGGAACGATATACCATTCCTTTGTCAAATCTCGCTTTTGCTGTTCGGATTGAGCAGCGAACTCAGTGGGAAACTGCATAATTTCCCATTCGCCACTAACCGACTCATAAGGACAAATCAGCAAACACCACATATTATTGCCCCTCATCTACAAGTTCAACAATCAACGTCCAACCATTCTGAATCATTACATAATGCTTAAAGTAATCAATTTCAGTTTCTTCACAAATCCCACGGTTGTCACCAGTGAGACGAATCAAATTGATTACTGCTTCCCGAACGCTGTTGGCACGAATGGAAACTTGACCAGCTTCGGGACGTGTCAAATTGCTAATCAGGTAGGTGTTCATTGTTTTCCTTATTGGGGGACGACATACTAGGAACGCACTTGCTGCGTTCCTAGTCTAGAAACTTTCACTTAACTTCCCAAACGTAATTGCCTTCTTCACCAAACATCGGAGAACGAATCAATCGAACATAATCATACTTATCGTATAATTTATTCTGAAATCGTTCAGCTTGCCTCAGCGTCGAATAAGTCTTAGCAATTGTTTTCATATTACTTCTCCCACGGTGCTTTGGCCTTTAACGCCGCTTCAACGCTCAACGGTTCCATGCGTTCCCTCATTTGCTTAACCTTATCAGCGGGAACACCGTGACAGTTTTCAAACTGTCCTTCCATTCGGATGAACACAACCGGAATGTCGTATTCCATTGCAATTTGAACGTAGGGCTTTACTTCCCAATTTTGCGTATTGGTGTTCGGCACGATTACCGAAAGCCCTTCACGAAGACAAACCGCTGCCTTCTTCTGATTCTCTTCGTGGTACAATCCAAGTAACTTGGGGTTGAACTCGTACTTTCCACGAACCATGAAATAATCATCAGTGCAACAAATAATCAGTTTCGGCCAAGACTTCTGCAAAGCCTCAGCGAAAGTGGACTTGCCAGAACCGGACGGACCTTGAACGATGAAGAGAGTTTGCATTTTGTTTCCTTAGTGTTGTCGCAAGTATAGAACGCCGGGCGATGCGTTCTAGTCCAGAAATTAATCCTTCCAATACTTCCGTTTGCATTCGATACGAAGTTCGTTAGTCTTTCCCACAAACTCAACCGCTGCGTTCCGTTCTTCTGGTGTCATAGACGCCATTAGTTCCTTAATCATTGGATGCGACTCGAAAATCTGAGTCTTTTCAATTTGAATGCAAGACTCGATAGACAACTGAGCGTACTGGAAAAGTTTTTGATAGTCCATATACTTCCTTATTGGCGACAAGTATTGAACACATCCATCCCCATCCTAGTCCAGAACTTTTCTGTAATTTCTATCGCTCTCACAACGTCAGACTCACCAATGCTCAAATCAGCTTTAGAAATATTTTCTAGTTCGGTCAGCGTTGCGGGGCAAATTACTTTATATTCCATTTCCGGGGCATCGTCCCTAAATGACGTAACTTGCTTTAGATTTTGCGGCCCCTGAACGTCGAAATACTTTCCATTAGGCAAACATACCCAAGCATGACACAAATGCCACTTGTCATGTTTAATTAAAAGTAAACCTATTGGTACGTTGTACTTGTGATGGAGAGCCGCCGCCATGAACATACAATACCCGTTCATGTATTGTTCAACGGCTTCTTGATATTCGTGTTCCATGTCACATTTAAGGTACAATCCTCTAGAAAGTGCGCAAAGAAAAAGAGCAAGTAATTGTTAGTTACTTGCTCTTTTGAGGATTAGTTACTGAGCGGGATGTGAATGGCGTTTCCGCCCGCTTCCATTCCGAGCTTCACACAGAGATTGATAAACCAATCTTGGAAGTCTCGGCTGTTGTCAAGAGCGCCCGTAACATGGTGCCCCAATTCTTCAAGGGCAACCGCCATTAACTTCTGAGAGAGCGTAGCAACACTCCCACCCTTCGCTACCGAATCAGCAGCAATATGGGAACCAATGTAAACCTTGCCTTCTCGCCAGAAACCATTCGTTACTGTCCCGGCATCCATCGACTTATGGAAACTAAACACCGGGGGCTTCTGACGGCCATTTGTCAAATTAAGCCGTTCAATCACACCCCACCAATAATCACACGCCGCTTGTGCGTCGGGAGTAGCCGGAACAATCTCCAACCCATCCCTATCATCCTGCGACAATACCTTGTCTGCGGTGCGAACCCCGTACTTCTCAGCCGCCTTCACGAATGCCTTTGGTGCCTTCACAACCTTGTAACCCTTACGGGTCAAGATTTCATCAACCCCACCGCCGTCATTCGTAATGACTGCCTCAGTCCCGGCAATCTTGTCAAACGCCTCAGCCCAAACCTTAGCACGAGCTTCAGACTTCGACAGCGGATCATTCCAAGGTTCAAGAGAGTATCCATCAAACTCATGTTCCCAATAGCTTTCTTCAGAAAGGAAGGTTTGCATTAACTTTGCAATAACTTCCTTGCCGCCGTCGATAAGGGCAGCGCCAGCAGCATTGCGAACACGCCAATCGTCAACCTTCCGAGCCTCATCCATCTGAAGATCGTTCAGATTATAGTCAAACAGACTCGGCACTTCACTAGATTCAAACTCACGGACACGGACGCCCCGACGATAAATCACCGCCGCCTTCCGACCGTTAAAGTTACGATTACGCTTCGGAAGAATCGTTTTGTCCAAACTCTCCGGTTCGCTGAAGTGAAGAAACCACTTCCCGATATTGTTGTAAAACTCAGTAACCTCAGCCGTCAGCGGAACAAAGACACGAGTATGCCCCGACTTTGCACGGACTTGGTTTTCATTTACAATTTCTACAACCACATCCTTGTAAAACTGCGAACCCTTCCGAAACTCCTTCATCGCCACATCAAACTTGCTCTGATCGTCATAAGACAGTCGGCCATTCACAGCCTGAATGTCATTCTTCTTCAGCCAGTTACCGGCGAAGTTGTATTCGGCTTGTTCCTTAGCACGATCAAGCGAATTAGAGACAAACTCACGAAGGGCAAGATCGACACTACCCCAATCGCTCGCCCCGTATTCCAGAACAAAGCCCAAATCTTCAGTAGAAGAACGATTCTTGCCGGATTCGTCCTTGCCACCAAACTTCACAAGGACACGGTTAAAATTACTTTCACGAAGACCATCATCCACAATTTGCGGACGGGTTGAAAACTCCATCTTCAGATTGCCAGCAAAGACAATCGGTGCCATGTCATTCCGAAGAAGAACGGCAACACCATGCTTATTACCACTACCAAACTGACCAATAGTTCGTTCGTCGCCACCCCGCTTCGTGCTTGCGCCAAGCAGCGTAAAAGCCTCAGCGGGAGCAACACCGGGATTCTCAATCTTCAGGAAAGCAGCCATTTCATTTCCCCTTATGCGTGATTCGGACAATTGAAGAACACAACTCAATGCTACCTAGTCCAGAAACTTATTCCTCATCCTTATATTCTTCCAAAGACTTGATTAAGTCATGGATTTTAATTACATCCTTGTTGAAGTAAGCCGCCATGTCTGGACTCAACATCGAAATCCTAATTTTCAAACCTTCCTGAATCTGCCTCAGAGAAAGAACAACAAATTCTTGCATCTTAGTCCCGATCAATTCAGGGGTTTGGGTTACAGGCTTGCCTTCAGCCACTTCCCAAGCAATCTCACAATAATTTTCATTGACAATTGCAAGATAACGCCGTTTGAACTCTTCACAAATCTCACTGTGAATCCGTTCAGCCTCAAGCATCAACTTACGAACCCTTGCAACGTCCGGTGCTTCTTGTTTGAAGGCCGGACGTTCTTCCCGAACCCAAGCAGTCTCATTCATTTTATTTTCCTTAAAAACTAGGATCATGATACCGACGACGATGCCCCAACGACACCGGGCGACCACTTCCCCAAGTAGTCCATCGACCACGCTTATTTTTGTAACAAATGTACGTTTCGCCCTCAGTGTCAGTTTCATACTGCCACTGTTGCTCACCACCAGCACAATCACCCTTAACGAGCGTTGCCTTGTCTTCCTGAATTACAACCCGACCGTTCGCCTTGATTTCAACGATAGTGGCAGGAAAAGAATCGCTGCCGATGTGATACGTTGCACCATCCCCAACAACCGGCGTGTATTCCTCATTCATCCTTATACCCTCTTGTGTTTCGGACAAACTTAGAACACAACTCACCCTATCCTAGTCCAGAAACTTTTTCGCAGCCTCATGAGACGGACTTGCGACTAGGTGCCGTCCCACAACCTTTAGCGGACTCCCTCCGCAGCGAATGCCCATTGGAGTAACCCTCCGTGTTCGGCGTTTTTCTGTTTAGTAAAAAGTAAATTAATTTCAACGTAAACTTACCGGGAAGCCCCCAACCCGCACCCGGCAGAACCGACCAACCTTCGACGTGAGGAGAACGCCGGTTGTCGGTGCTTACCTCAATATCTCAAAATCAATCTTCCACAAACTCATCCCAATCCGGGTCAGCATTATCAGCAAACATCTGCTTCCAACCTGCGGGGCTAATCCCCGAAAGCAAAAACTCCCGATCATCTGCACTCATCTCAGGGAATGCATTCTGAATCATCGCCCCCTGACGATATGCAAACAAACCCGCCCTCGGCACCTTCACAACATACGTCTCACCAGTCACCACACACGGACCAGTGTAAGTATATCCCGTAGCGTCTTCAGTGTAAGTGCAAGCACGGTCAGCATACTTCATAACCAAACCTCTTATGTTTAAGTTTCCCGCAAGTAGAACGCCGGGCGATGCGTCCTAGTCCAGAATCTCACAGAAATTGATTTGCAACCGTCTCTATCGCCACTTCCAAACCAGCAACATATTCCTTTGAATCAATCTTCACACCAGCTTTTGCATGTGCCAGAATCAAAGACTCAATGGCATCAATGGCAGCATCATACTCAATATCACCACCCTCATTCACCGGGTCGCCATCCTTCAAATTACTCGTAATAATCGAAGGAATACCCGTACTCACCACAATCTCACCAATCGGCAAACGATAAATCATAACTTTCTCCCTATGGTTAATTCGCAAGAAAACGGCCAGCGGGGGGTATAAAAGATAATCCCGCTGGCCGTCAGATGATTACGCCTTGATATAAGCGTTCACACCAACGGTGATGGGATACTCAGTTCCCTTGTACTCGAAAGTGCAATCCGTTTGCACGTTGCCCTTCGACGTAGCAACCACCTTCGTCTTGCCCGAAGCACTCGGCACAGGCGGGTCATTCAGCGGAATGCTGATAACAAGCATGTTGTCCTTGACTTCCACATTCATAGCGTCATTACCCTTAGCCATTTTCAAATCCCCTTACAAGGTTAGGTTCTTCTCGACTCCACCACTAGAACACCACAGTTAGCATCCTAGTCCAGAAACTTTTCAGTGTCAGAGGCGGGACTTGAACCCGCACGCCCCTTACGGAAGCAACAGATTTTAAGTCTGTGGTGTCTGCCAATTCCACCACTCTGACAACTTTCACGACGCATGTTGCCTTCGTCGTTGGTTTATTTCCAGTTTTAAACCTGATCCCCTGCCAAGAGTAACCATATAGATTACTTTATCTTAGCCACCTTCAAGCAACGGGTCCAGTGCCACCGGTCGGACTCGAACCGACAGTATCCCACACAGGGAGACAAACGTTTTTGAAACGCTCCGCTTTGCCATTTAGCGCACGGTGGCAAACTCCACAAAGAGCAACCAATCACCCAACTCCACCACGTCCGTTCCTAGCTCTCGCTCCCGGCTTATAGTGGCTTCAACATTGAATTGTTTTTATTCTCTTGTGGAATTATCTTCAGTTTCTAAATCTTCCGCCCAAATACCAGCCTCACCTACAGCACGACTCCCCGACTCTGCCGCTGGATGTACCTTGCCATTGTCAAGAATATCGTAATCATTACCATCGTCACAACGCACCATCAAATACCCCGTCATTATACCCACCGACACATCACCCATCTCATAACCATACACTTCCGCAATCCGAATATTCTCACCAGAATACATCTCCAACTCACGACCAACCAACTTATCCAACTGACTCATTTCAAATCCTCAGAAGGGGCGACATACTAGGAACACATCCCAACCAATCCTAGTCCAGAAACTTTTTCACCACTCTTCATCATCTATCCATTGCACATTCGTCTTTTCTTCATAACTCGGCATTCTAGCTATCTGGAATAGCGCCAAAACACCCACCAACTCAACAACCACCACTAACCACATATAAGGTTCATTCCTAAAACAATTTACTGCACCATCTAACCACTCCATATCTCGGTTCCTCCACCTTCTAGGGTACAATCCTCTAATACCCCATACAAAAGATTGTACACCAAACCACTTCCCCTGTAAAGCGAATCACTCGCTTGGCAAAAAGATTAACAAAACCAATAAAATTAAAACTAAAACCAAAACACTCAAGCAACACCAAACGTTGAAAAAATCGTCTGGTGTCAACCATTGCATTTCCATTACTTTTCCACCTTCAAACGACTATTATAAGTCCATGCAAATGGAACACATGAAATCAAATCCCGACGCTTCCTATCGATGTTCGCTTTAATCGGCCTCTCACTACGCTTATTCCAAAAATAAACCCCAACATACTTACTCTTCGTATAACCCTCTTGCCGAATTGTTTCCAAAATACGCTGAAGCGTTGCACCACTCTCCATAAAATCATCACAAATCACAAAAGAATCACCCAGATTCCCCTCAACCAAAACCTCACAATGCGAATTCTTCTTCTCTGCCTTCTTACGAACAATTACCAAATTCTTCTCATACTCGTAAGCAAGCACCGGACCAACCGCTGTCCCCGATACCCCACTACAAACAATACTGGAAAAGTTTCCAAATGTCCCCTTCTCCACAACCCGACCAAACGCCTTCACAATCCTTTCAATTCCCCGCTTTTCAAAAGCCGGGGCCAAATAATTAGAAGTCATTTTCTACCCTAAAGAAAAGAAATAGCCAACAGTGCCCACCTAAGAACACTGCTGGCTAAAACCTAGTCCAGAAACTTTTATCATTTCATCCTATTGATGGATATAATTAATTAGGAGGATAAAATGAATAAACCATCTTTTTCTGACGAGGCTTTGACATTAGCTGTTTCAAGCAGTCTTTCCGCAAGTGAAGTAATTACAAAGTTAAATCTTGTATTAGGCGGGGCAACAAGAAAAACAATAAATAAACATATAAAAAGACTTAAACTTGACACTTCACATTGGGACTATGGACGGCGATCCAAACAACCGCTTCAAGACATTTTGGTTGAAAATAGTAAATATAAAAATTTAACTTCTTTGAAAAGGATATTGATAAAAGCTAAACTTTTAGAATATAAGTGTTATGAATGTGAACTTTCTAGTTGGAGAAATAGACCAATAACACTTCAGGTTCATCACGAAAACGGCAAAAGAACAGATAATAGATTGATAAATATAAAATTACTCTGTCCTAATTGCCATTCTCAGACAAAAAACTATGCAGGCAAAAATAAAAAAATTAAATATTCATAGCTACCGAACCTTTGTGTGAGATATTTCGCCTTTCTAGTTCTTTCAAACCTGCCGGGGTAATGGTGTAACCACGATTGCTCACCGTTACCATCGCCGGTTGATCTTCCGTTTCTGTCAGCAACCACGGCATAATAAACCGCTCACACTCTTCCATCTTGCGACCCGCCACATTCACAATCCGATTCTTAGCCACCGGACCCTGACCCAATGCCTTCAAAATACAAAGATGCGTCTCATGCATCCCGTAATCATCAATACCCTCATCCGTAGCCACTTCCTTTGCTATCGTTACCCAATCCTTCTGATCCATCTGACGAGTTAACTTCATATATCGAGCAAACTCCAACGCCTTACGAGGAATACGACTGTTGTAATGTGCAACTAAATCACATACCTCAACCGGCAAATCAGAATTAGCTAACTTCACAATTCGACTAATCTCTGGCTTAGTCAAATACTTCAAATTAACCGGACTAAAACGTGTACGAAATGCCTCAAACAACTCACCCTCATCCGTCGTTGCAATCATCCAACACACATTAAAACAATTCAACGTCCGACCACTCTCAGTAACAAACTGAGCATCGTTATACTCAGTAGCCTTCAGCAAGCCCTGAATAATGTAATCATTTAATGCGTGAACCTCATCAATAAAAATAATGCAAGGCGGAATAAAGTAATACTTAGGACGTACCACTTCAATCAACGGCAAACGCTCATTCGCCAACACCCGCTCAATTTCCTTAAACACATCATCCAACGTCTTCACAGACTTCGGTGAAATCTCAACAAATGGCAACTCCACAATCTGAGCATACTTTCGAGCCAACGTAGTCTTACCAGAAGACGAAGGACCGAAAAATGCAAATGCAATCTCACGACACAAATGATCGGGCTTACCCAATGCATCATACGCCGCTACCTGCAACTTCTTCAACGCCTTGTCATTCCCAACAAAACTAAACAAAGGCGACTTCTCATTACTACGATCTACCCGACTCCGACGCCATACATCAGAAGGTTCCTTCTTATTAGTAGGATGTTCCTCACCAAAAAATACCTTGTACAACTGCATCAGTCAGACTCCCCTAAATGACACAAGACTAGAACACCATACACGGCGTCCTAGTCCAGAATCTCACCAAAAATCTCAATCTGACCTCAGCCAATCAAACAACCATATAAACAACATTCCCAAAATAAAAATCCCAACCGGCATCAACATCACCATCAACAAAAACAATCTCGGACCATCCATTATTTTCTCCAAATTACACACGCATAAACAAAGGGCACCGGAGACATTTTTCCGGTGCCCTTCGTGAATTACGCCGCTACAGCCGGTCGCCCACGCTTCAACTCAATCCCGGCTTCCTTTGCCAGCTTCCCAAGCGTAGGCATTGAAACGCTCACGCCCTTCTCAGCCAGCACAGCCCGACCACCCGTAAGACCATTCTTACGAATAGCAGACACAACCTGACGCTTCAGATTGCCCTTGAAAACCACCGGACGACCACGAAGAACTTGCTTCGCCATGACAAAAACCCTTATTTAAGGTTAGATTCCCGACTCTGATAACTTACCAGTTTGTCGGACATAATCAGAACACAAACCAACCCACCCTAGTCCAGAAACTTTTCAAAAACTTTCCTAAACCCTTACCGATGCTCAAAATACACCTGCATCGCCCTCAGAAAACGCTTCTGACCCTCAACCGTTGACAAACTATATGGATTCCTTACCCGACGAATACCAATTTCCTTAACATCATTCAAATCCCCTTTATAATCTGCAACAATTTTTGCAGCTTCGGCAGGATTTAAAAAGTAAATTGGTGTACCCTCACCCCAATCAGGCTCACCATCATAAACCAATTCCTCACCAGATTGCTTTACCAAATAAACATTAAACATCCACTCATTACTTTCCATTACAAACCCCCATAAGCTACCGACTCTTCCCAATCCCTCGCCGCTGCATCATCCGCCATCCTATCCATCTCAATCCGTGCCAACATCGCTGCATGTTCCTTACACGCCGCCTGCGCCGCCAAACCAATACCCAAATACGAACCCAACTCAACCACATCACCAGTAGGCGGAATACCCACAGACACTTCCCAACCATCTACCTCAATCTTACGACCACCAATCGTCTGACGAGGCATCTTCACAGGCATAATATAAAATAAACCTACCTCATAACCCTCACCATTCCACTCTGCCTTCAACGGTTCCCTAAACATACCAAAAAAACGCTCAATCACACGAACATTTTCTTCCGTATTCATTCCTTCTCCCTTACTTCAAAACAACAAACAAAAACAATCACCAACGCAATCCAATTCACACAACAAATACCCCAAACCCACTGCGGCAAACCCAACGAATCAGAACTACTACCACACGCCTTCGACATACAATCCAATACACAACTAATCATCGCTAAAACTGCCATTAACTTCATCATTTCGGTAAACTCGCTGGTGGACATAAAGGAAAAGGCGGCAAAGGCTTACTCAAGCAATATGCCAAGTAAAACCCCGCCGCCAACGACAAAACACAAACTAAAACCTTCCTCACACCTTATACCCCAAAGAACGAAGAACTACCTTCCCATTCTCATTCAACTTCCAACGAGAATCAGGAAATCCATTCGTCCGAATATCACGCTGAACTCCCGACCAATCCCACACCCCACCAAACGTACCACTACCCAACACAACACTCCCAAACTTCAACACAATCAACGACTTACGGCTCTTGCCCTCACCCAGAACCGTAACCGAACAACCCAACTCACACTTGACACTAGCCATATCAACTCTCCGTTTTAGTGGTGTTTCGCAAGACAAGACTAGAACACAAACCAATGCATCCTAGTCTATAAACTTCTCACCAGAAACTTCTCAACACCAACGCAAACCCAAAAATCAAAACAGCATTAACTAAATATTCCAACCAACTCACTCGTCTCATTGCAAAATCCCTCGTAACCACTCAATCTCTTCCCTAATTGCTTTATCATAACCATTCGTATAACTTGGCGAATATGGATCAGCCCACTTGCCAGATGCCAAATATGCTTCCAATTCAGCCAATCGAGCAATTAGTTTTTCTTTCATACCTTCTTTTCCTTAGCCACAAACGCCTCACCCCCAATACGCTTCAGAATGGTTTGCATACCCTTCTTCAACATGACATATTCCGGTGTCACGAAAATACCACCACCCTGCACAAAACCATCCAAATCATGCTTCATCGCCCCCAACATCCGAGCTACCCACGCCATATCCTTCACACTCAACGGAACTTCCTTACTAAACAACATATCAACACGACCATCCTCTACCCTACAACCATTACCACTATAACGACAACCCTCACCATCATCCACATCTGACTTCTCACGAACCGCAAACTTCCAATTCTTATAAATAAACTCATCCACTTCCTCCCACTGAGACTTACCATTCAGTTGAAGAAAATAACGATTAGACATCTCAAATACCCCAAATTAAATGTTAATCACAAAACTAAGTGACCCATACGGGATTTGAACCCGTACCACTTGATTGAAAGTCAAGCTGCCTGCCGTTAGCATAATGGGCCAGACAAACTAGGAACACAACTCATGCGTTCCTAGTCCAGAAACTTCTCAAGAATTGTCCCGAACAAAACGATCAACCTTATCACGATTCGTCAATTCATTATAACCCTGACGAGTCTTCTTCTCATTCTTATAACTACGAACAGCCACAACACCACCACCCTCTTCTACCACTACCTCACAACTCGACTCACACACCACCACCCGATACGAACCAACATACTTAAACTCACTCGTTACCGTACTCATCTCTACTCTCAAGGTTTGAAAAAAATTACCAACACCACCAGAACACAACACAACCAACCCTAGTCCAGAAACTTCAAAACTTTTAACATCGGCACCAAACTAAAACACACAAAACATAATGCGAAAATACCCAACAACACCCAATCCCAGAACCCCATCTCATTATGAGAGTTATCATGCGACGACATGATACATCCTACCACAAAACACACCGTTGTAAATCCACGCACCGTTTCAAGTACAATCCTCTAAAACCAACACCACCAAGTACAATCCTCTAACCAAATCATTAAAAAATCAGCCTCAATTAACTTTACTTTTCAAAATCAACCTCGTTACAATCCAAATCAACCTAAATCAAAAATAATCAGCCAAATCAACTACCTTCACAAAAATCCTACCAAAATCACCAAAACACTTCACAAAATCCCCAAAACAAAACACCTTCACAAAAACCCAAAACAAAACATTTCCCAAAACACCTTCACAAATTAAAAAATAATGTTGATGATTATTTTTTAATTTGGCTTGATTAAAAATAATGTTGATGATTCTGCAAGTTAATTCAAGTGCTTCACAAAGCGTAGTATCCATCATGCGATAATTTTAATTTGAATTTCGCAAAAATATGATTTCAATTTGACGTAAGATGATATGTGGATTAGACTTAACTATTTTGGAAAATATAAAATTTTTGGAGTGGTACGAGGGGAAAATGAAAAAGTAAAATTTAGGTTGATATAAGTC
>ERZ761584.336-NODE-336-length-15821-cov-13.082900_pt1 | contig 15821 bp, 15 predicted proteins | sample MGYA00512168_ERZ761584 | MGnify/ENA primary metagenome ERZ761584 (study PRJEB28899, sample SAMN03785564) | bioreactor sludge metagenome | biome: EBPR Sludge; feature: EBPR Bioreactor; material: 0.22µm filtered reactor supernatant | place: Saint Lucia: Queensland...
GGAAAGGCTGCCGGTGCTTCCAGCCTTCAAAATCTCATCGACAACGGCGGGGTTTGCGCCAATGCTTGCAGCGTACTTTTTGAACTCGGTCGGGTCTTTGAACGAAGCGGCCTTTGACGCCAGCTTACCGGCGTCATATTCTTCTTTGGATACGAGCCCACCCTTATAGAGCCCTTCCCAAATCAAATCGGTGGACTTCTCAAGCATTTCCGGGGAGTCGCCGAACTTCTCGGCCATGATTGCAGCGGTTTCGATGTTCTTGGCGAATGCGGCATCCTGCATCGCGGCTTCAAAGGTCTTTTTGTCCATGCCAAGGCGCTCGGCCTCGTTGGCAATGGACGCCTTGATTTGGTCGGATTGCATTTGAACGCGCTGCTTATCCAAGCCGAATTGGGAAAGGAATTGACTGTTTTCCTGGGCCAATCGAGCAAACTCGATCTTGTCTTGGAATGCCCGGTTTCGCTCGTTTTCGATTCGGTCGGCCTCAAGGCGGGATGCCTGTAAAGCCTGGTCCTGGGTGTACCCTTGGCGCATCAATTCGGATTGCAAGGCCGATTGCATCTTCGCCATGGATTCCTCATGGCTGAACTCTTGGCGCATCCTCAAGTCGTCGTACATGGCCTTCTGGCCAAGCATCATTTGGTCGTATGCGTTTTGCTGCTCCATGGTTTGGAGGTTCAAAACCTGATTGCGCTCCATTTTTGCAATGTCGGCTTTTTCTTGTAAGCCCTGCATCGCAACCTCATGCTCCTGGCTCGACAAGCGTTCGCCGCTCTGCCATTTGCGCATGATGTCGTCTTGATTCGATTTCCAAATGCGGTCGGCCTCGGCCTGGGAAACGTCCAATTTCTTGGCCCAAGTGTCGAAGGCTTCGCGGGAATCAAACTGCCGGATTTGCTCGGAAAGCTGGGCCTTATCCAGTCCCAATTTTTCCGCAAACTGCGACGATGAAAGCGCTCGGTCGAGTTGCCGCTCACCGGAGTCATAGGCCCGCTGTTTATCGGCCTCGGTCGCGTTCCAAAGCCGCGCCTTTTCGGCGTCATCCAATCCGGCCTGAGTCGCCCACTTGTCAAAGGCTTGTTTGGAATCGAATTGCCGGATGGTCTCGGCTATTTGCTGTTTATTCAGACCGATGTTTTCCGCAAACTGCGAGGCATTCAATGCGCGGTCCAAGGCGCTTTCCCCGGCGGTGAATTGACGGTTTAAGGCGTTCTCGCCTGCGGTGAACGCTCGGCCTTTTTCGGCCTCTGCGGATTGCCATGCGCGGTTTATGGCCTCTTGGTCATAACCCAACCTGGTCATTTCACGGGTAAAGTCTTGCTGGCTTGCAGACTGGCTGGCCTGTTGCGCTAATTGCTTATCGGCCTGGGCAACGTCAATTTGCTTAAACCTCTCACTTTGCGCCATTGCGGCCCGTGCAAGGTCGGCCTGGGTTTGAGTTGCCCGCGATTGCTCACCAAGCTGTTCCATGCCCATGAACTGATTGAAGCCCTGCTGCTGGCGCTGGTTGTTCCTCTCGGCATCGGCGGCGGCGACTTGCCCGGCGGCATCGGCTCGGTTGGTCATCAGGCGCTCGGAAAGGCGCAAAGAGTCGCCCACGCTTTGACCCGTTGCGAGACGTCCACTTAGGGCCGATTGCTCCTTGAGTTGACGCGCTTGCTCGGCTTGCTGCTTGTCCAGGTCGGACAATGCCCGCTGTCCTTCCGCGCTCGGTTCGGTTTGGGGTGCCAGCATTTGGCTAATCGTGGTATTTGCCGCCGCCAAATTGGCTTCTCGTGGAGCTTGGGCCTTGGCCAACATTTGGGAGAATGACCCCGGATTTACCGGAGTCGCGCCGGGAATCGTGAACGGGGATGATTTAGCGGGAGCCCAAGGGGAGGCCCCGGTCACGGCGTCGGATTGGGTCGGCTGCGCACCTTGCGCAACATTTTGCGCACCAAAAGACGGCGGCTTGGCCGTGGCGATTTGACCAGCAACCCTTCGGGCCGGGTCATCTTTCCATTGGTATTGCGCGTATTGATTCGGGGCTGAGGCGACGGCCATTATTGGACCCTCAAAATAAGGTTGGCCGTGGCATTGAACGCTATGAGCGCATGAGTCGGATTTCTCCAAATGACCTTGACGCTCACATAGTTGTCAGCCATGGCAACGAAGATAGACCGAGGCAAAACCCCCAAGCCGTGCATTATCGTGTACTGTGTGCCACTTGTGACCGATAGCGGGATGTCTTTGGCCTTTGAAAGCACCTTGGCATCTTGCGGCACATCCTTAGACAACCCAGGGTCTATGATCTCGGTCTGGTTCATTGCATTTGGTATGCTACGGTAAATTCGTTAGCGAATCCTTTTGTTCCCGAACTGGTCCAGCTTCCGGTTCGATAACAAGTCATGTCTCCGCTTATGTTGACGGCGCAATAAACCCCACCAATGCTTTCCAATCCGTTGTCGGTTGTAAACGGGACCGCAAAACTTTCGGTGAATGATGGCCTCCACCCTACCGGGATCCCTGTTATCGTCATGCCCGCCGTGTTTGATGTCGCGGTCATAGCACCAAACCGCATTACCACAAGATTACCGACCTTGGTTGCATGTACGGACATGGACGGCGTAGTAGTCCATCCAGTTGTCCCGCTCATGACGAAAGAAGTATCGCCGTAGACAAACGCCTCTCCACCCCCGGATCTCAACGTTCCTGCCAAAACCTGCCCGCTAAAGTTTGCCGCTGCTCCGGTGAGCGTTCCCGTTGTCGTCGGGCTCGCACTCATCATCACGTTTCCCGTGCCCGTCACGGCATTGGTCGTCAATGCACTTGAGCCGTTGGTGAAGACCGGGAGCGAAGCGGTCAGAGGGGTCGTGATGGTGCTCGAAAACGTCGCGGCCCCCGTAACCCCCAAGGTACCCGGAACCGTCACCGCGCCAGCCGTCGAAATGCGCAGGCCGTTTGTCGCGCCTCCTGGCGTAGCCGCCGGGGTAATCACGAAAGCATCGCCGTCCGAATTGTCCAGGCCCGTCGACCAGTTCACCACATTGTTGTTGAAAAGCACGAACGGATCGCCAGCGCTCGCGCCTGTCGTGCTGATTTCCAGGCGCGCATGCGACGCCGGGTCCGTACTCTCCGAGTTCCCGAGGCGCGCGACAACGGCGCTGCCGGTTATAGACCGCAATATGTCCAGCGTGTACGAGGGCGAGGCCGCGCCGGAGCCGATCCCCAGGCGGTCATTGGTTGCGTCCCAATAGAGGTTGTCCTGGGTGATAAGGCCGCCCGTTGAGGCTACGGGAACGCGCCCAGAGGATAGGTAGGAGAGGCTAACCGCGTTAGGAAATTCAGCCGTCGTCGTCCCCGTGGGGACGCGCATCACATAGCTGCCTATGCCACTAGTTCCCAAAAGTGAAAAGTCATATGAGCTTCCAGCCAATGCCTGTAATGCCAAGCCTACCGTTGACGTTGTATATATTCTTCCCTGTCCGCTTGTACCGCCATCCATCGTTATCCCGGCCAGCGTGGATTGGCCCGTAGTCGTCACCGCCGTGAACGTCGGCGATGCGCTCGGCAATGTGAACCCATTGGGTATCGAGAGAGTTACCCCGCCGCTGCCGTTGCTGGTGCTAGTGATCTGATTCGATGTACCCGCAATCCACGCCGTCAAGTCGGCCACGCTCGCCGCCGTGCTCCCCGCATTCGTCGCCATCAAGCGCGATGCCGTGAGCCCTGAGATTCGCAGGGTCGCGGCTAGAATGGAGTCGGAAAGGGTGAGCTTGGTTCCTACCCCATTACCAAAGGCCCGCCACGCTCCGCCTTCGCTCACTCGGTAAATGGTATCCGTAGCCCCGTTCTGCGTGATGAACCACGCATTGGTCCCGTTGTTGTCGGAATCAATCGTTTGCCGGATGTCTCCGGTCGAAGAGTACGCCGAACCCGTGACCGCGCCGCCCACGTTGTGAAGGTTGACCGTATCAATCACCTCTTGCAGTTTGTCCAATAAGGCCTCATCGTTGTCATCGACATACGAAACCTTTGGGGTTGCCGCCGAGTCAATCACATGGGGCTTTGTCGCCGTGGAAATAGCGGCATTCGCAAACGATGCAAGAGCCAATAAAATCAAAAATATGCGTTTCATCGCTTGGTTAACCTCCGCGCTCGATGCGCTGTGAAAAACAATGCAAGGCCGATGAATATGTATTCAGGCGTCACATTTTCAATCTTGATCTTGATTTGGAAAAACCGCCCGCGCACATCGCGACGGATTGGGACGGTCGAAAGGAATACCGATGTCGCGCCCCATGTCTTATCCCAAACCTTATCCCACGTCACGGCCTGGGCATATCGCGGGATTGTGATCATGGTCTGGTCAAATGCACCATAATCGGCCTCGATGTCCATCACGCAATCGACGTCACTCAACTGCAAGATATTGCAATGCCTGATGGTCTTGAGGATGGTCATTCCCCTGGCCATCATGCCGCCCGTCCACACCTTGGCGGGGATATTGGTCGATGCTCCGTTCACCGTGTCGGCATAGCCTGACGATGATCTTTGGAGTATGCGCCGATTCCGGTTGTCGAAAAGCAAAAGGCCACCGGCGCGAAGCGGGACGAAGAAGGAGACACCAAGGCCGGTGCCAGTCCACGACGTAAAAAAAGCCGTGCCTTCTGGTTTGGCCTCGTATGGGTTGAACCCGTCAAGATCCATCACCAAAGCCTTATTACCCCAGGTCGCGGAAGCCGAATCCCGAAGGGTAATCAATAGGCGGTTTTCATGGATGGCCAGCGTGATATACTGGTCGCCATTGTTCGCCGAAAGGTTCCGACTCCCGCCTCCGAAGAAGTAGGCGCGGACATGCGGGCTTATGACCTTCGGCTCACCCTCTGGGCCAAGGAACTCAAGGCCGCGCCGGGAGACGAAGAAAAGAAACCTCCCCCATTGGGTGACGGCACGATCAGAGATCGGCCCGGTCTCAAAGGATATGGGCTCAAGCACCCCGGTCGGGTCGGCACCGCGAAGGATATAGCAGGCGTTCGGCTGGCCCAGGAAAAGGTCTTTTGCCGCGTAGTCCTCATCCTTGGACGAATACCCGATAGCCGCCGTGACAGGCCCAGGGCCAGGCAGGTAGAACTTGTGAAGCCCGTCTTGCGGGTAATACTCCATCTCGTAAAGATTGGTCGCGACAATTGAAAGGTGAACAGCCTTGGCCGCGTTCGGGTCGCTCGCGTCCGTGAGCTTGGCGCAAACGGCCCGGCCGCCCGCCTGGGTGATGATGGCGGAAATCGGCATCACGCCGTTTCTCGCCAAAGGGTCAGCGATTTGGGCACTCAAGGCCGAGTCCGCCGTGTTGTCGGTGTAGGTCGTTCCGGCCTGGGTCGTGAGCAGGTAAAACGGCGTCCCTTGGCCCTCCTTGGTGACGTAGACCCGGTATCGGTCCACCCTGGTATCCGTGCTCGCCGTCCAGCTTAGGGCCTGGTTTTGGGCGGCCAGCGTTGCGGTCACATAATTGCTATGGTCGCTCTCCAAAATGACATTGCCCGCGCCATCACGAATACAAGCCGTGACCATCCAGATAAAAGTCCCGGTCTTCGCTCCGCCAGCATTGGCACCAAGGGTCAAGGCCGTGGCCACGATAGGAGCCCCAGCGACACGCCAGGTCGCCCCGTCTCCGCGCCTGGGTGAATTGACTGCGTTCTGGTGAAAGCATGCGCCAAGCATCTGCATGAGGCTTGCGCGCGAGTCTACTGTCAGCCCGGTCACTCGGTCGGCATGCGAGGCCTCCGCCGTGTATTCCAATACCTTCCCGTCCTCGCTGCCAACCACGATTCGCGCCGTGTCGGTCGAGTCGATGTACTCGATGGCATTGGTCATGATGTCCGGCCAGGTCTCCGTAGAGTAGGCCGTAAAAGGTCGGCGACGGGCCAGGGTGCGCCGCCTGTATTCCATGTTCTCAAGTCTTTGAGCGAACCCCTCGGGTATCACCGCCAAATCATCGACAACATTTTCCCCAAAGGGTAACCTGTAAAGGTCGTCTCCGCTTTGCGGGTCGGGCCATTGACGGACAATCACAATTCACCCGAGAATGCGCAATAAATCGGGTTCCCGTTGATGTCCAAAAGATTCCGCGTGTCCGGCCTGGTTCGGCCCTTGCGCTGCAAGGCGATTTCCCGCTTGATCAACTCCTCAGAGAGATTCCAAAACGAATCGGCGGCGGCCTTCAAGTCGTCGTTTTTGTTGATGGCGTAGAAGCAAGTCCGAACCCGCAACGCCCGTTTGAGCCAAAGCACATCGGGCCAGTCAGCCAGCGCCGTCAAGGCATTGCAGCGGGACAAGTAGGTGAAAGTCTTGTCACCGCTGCCAGGGTTTTCAAAGAACTCGATGGTTTGCGCCACCCGGTTCAAGTTGATCGGGTATCGCTTGCCCAAGGCCCCGTCACCAATCGAAGGTGGTACGCCATAGGCATCGTATGCCCAATACTTGTTCGATTTTTCCTCAAGCGCCAAAGCCTCGAAATCAGACGGGACGGCATACCCGGTTAAGGTGCCGTCCACGGTCGTGATAGTGCTTTGCTTGATGCGGTGGTTCCATTGGTGCGCCGCGTCAATATCGACCATGGCATCCAGCAATGCGCGTTCTAAAAAGCTCCCCGAACTGGTCTCAAAACTCCCGTATTCCAGGAGATCAGACGCAATATCGTTGAGCAGGAACGTGCTATTGATGGCCATGGCTTACTTGGTCTTTTGGTCCAGCAATTCCCGCAGGCGCTCCAACTCGGCATTGGCCGCATCGCGCTCTGCCTTGAGTTGGTCATTCTCGGCTTGCAGCTTGACGTTCTTATCGACCTCGCGCCGGGCCGCAACGGGAACCTCATGGTTTCCGAACTCGGCAATCCCGCACATGGGGTCACGCTTGATTTGGGCCAGGATGCGATCCTCATCCTCTTTGGTCGGAGCCTTCAAGCCTTCCGGCATAATCTTCACCGGGTCGCCATTCAACCACTTCCAGTTGACGCCAGCCTCGGCGTATTGGATGCGGGACGGGACGAAGGTCTTGGGAATCCAAACGGGAGCAGAAGCGGTTACGGTCTTACTCATTGAGCCCTCAAAGAAAGAGGGGCGGCATACCCCGCCCCGGTGGTGCTTATCGCTTCATCTGCTTTTTGGTCCAATAGAAACGGCATCGCGATTTGTCCTTGGCCGTGCCATTGTTGTTGATCATGCGAACCCGCACGAACCTATCCAACTGGCTGCCCAAGGTAATCGCGGCCGTCGCCTCATTGACCGCACTCGAAGCGCTTGCGGCGTCAATCGAATAAGCCGATCCCAAGGTCGCCCAGGTGTCATTCTTGCCTCCCGATTCTCCGGTCTGATAGGGATTGGTATTATCCCCGGCATACTGAGAAACGTAGAGCTGAGAAGTGACGTCGGTCGAATCGGTCACGGCCGCGCTGTCGCTGATGTCGTAGCACGAAACAATGCCGTTACCCGCTCCCAGATCGGGAACAAGGGCGGCGTCTCCGGTGCCGGTGTCGCGATAGTTGACGGGCAGCTTAAGCAGGTCAATGGGTCTCGAAAAGGCCGTGTCACCAGGGCCGATTTGCACATCCATGACCAGCAAAGAGAACCCATCGCCAGGGATGGCTAAGGGGTCACGGGTGCCCGTGCCTTGGTAAAACGTCACCGCCGATTGAGCGGTGACCACGAAGGCCACGAGGGCCAGCAAAAAGGACGCGATATACTTGCGCATGTCCTTTGTCCTTCCTTCGGCTTAGGCCGACTTCTTGATGTTGGTGTGGAGCTTGATGGACTTGGGAGCCGAGGCGAGCAGGGCTTCGCAAATCATGATGGCCGCACGTTGGCCCAAGACGTTGTTCAGTTCCAAGCCTTCCATGTACTTGAGACCCAACCCGCGAAGGTTGCAGATTTCCAGCATGTCGGGCATGAAGGTGATCATCTGACCGGCGCGAACCTGGGTATCCATGGAGTCGCAACGGATGAACTTCAGGATGCCCGCAGGGGTCTCGAAATTCGTGCAGAGAGCCTTGTACTTCTCGGTGTCCTGGGTGATGCGCATTTGCTCGCGCATGATGCCGGTCAAGGCCGTAAGGGTTTGCAAGCCGCCCAAGGCATAGACCACCGAACCGCCGCCGACTTCGCGGGCTCCGGCCATGTGGACATTGACGAAGTTCTCCCAGTTGATGGCACCCTGAGCATCGAGATTCGGCACCACACCGCCAGCCCATCCAATCATACCCTTGGAATGGATGATGCGGGTATCGCCGGAGCCTTCGGTGTAATAGGTGGGCGATAGGATCAATTGCTGCTCGCGCATTTTCTGGAAGTCGATCATCTTGAGCTTTTGCTCGCGCTTCCAATCCTGGTTCGCGCCGTCGCCGCCGGGGTTTCCGTAAAGCGCAAGGTTCTGCTGGATGATGCCTTGCGACATGGCCATCCAAGAGAATTGCAAGCCGTTCACGCGGTTGATCTGCTCGCGATAGGTGCCGGTGCCCACGGTCGGGGCATCGGTGGACGCGTGGTTCAGCTTTTCCAGGTTCTTGACGCCAGCCGCGCCAGCGGTCCAGGCCGCGCCCGTGGCGCTGTAGATCACCTTGATTGCAACATTGACACCGGACACCGAGGTGATGCGTGCGGCTGCACCGACTTCGGGATTGTTCAGGAGCATGCCCTCGGCCAGTCCTTCCGAGCCGTCCAGGGTCAGCGTGGCGGTGTCGCCAACGGCCAAAGCGGCGGTGTCAGCGGTGAGACGGAACGTGGTCGGGGCCACTTCGTCGTCATAGATTTCAGGGGTGAGGGTCGCCACTTCACGCTTGGAAATGACGGGAGCCTGGTCGCGGACTTGTCCATCTTCGCCGGGAACTTTGTCGGCAAATAGGGCCAGGAAAGAGAACCTGGAAGAGGTGATCGCGTTTCCGAACTTGACGTCTCGGGCCTGACGTGCATCGCTTACGCCTGCGAGCTTGCGGCCAGCGTCCCAAGATGCGGCGGGTGAAGATTCTGCCATGATTGGCCTCGTTGAAAAAAGGTTTAGGTCAGGAAAGCCAATTCAACGGGGCTTAATTCGCTCGCCGCTGATTTGCTCGCTCCGGTTTTTGGTTGCTTGCCCGTACCGCTCGCCACGGTTGCAGTTCGTCGCCGTTCGATTTCCGCATTGACGCGGTTCTCGACGATCTTTTCCAGGTTCTTGAAAACGTGAACGGCCTGGCCAAGCTCGACAAGCTGGGCCATTTGTTCCGGCGTTTGGGTCGCGTCGATGATGTCGATGTTGAGCGAGTCGAACAGGTTGCCCGGCTCGAAATAGCTGCTCAATGCGTCAACATGCTGTCCGGCTTCTTGGTTTCGTGAAACGATGTCACCAAAATTCCGGCTTGAGCTTGCGCGGCGGTTTTCAAAAACTTGTTTGGCGTCCGGCCCTTTGTTTTCCGCTGCCTTGGCACGCTCGACCAAAAGGTTTTCGCGTGTCTTGGTGAGCATGGAATCGAGCTTTTGCAAGGCGGCTTGGTCATTCGGATTGCTCAAAAGCGCATTCACGCTTGAGACCAACTCCTCGTGTTCCTTGAATCGCTCTTCGGCGGGCCGTTCGACTCGGATAGGCGGCAAACCCTGCGATTGGCGGTACTGATTGATGGAATCCACGTCCCCGCGCAGCCTTGCAGCATGCGCATCGCGCGCCGACTGCACCAATTTGTTTTCGCTCTCGCGGCGCTTGGCATAAGCCTCGGCCTCTTGATACGATTTCAAAACGGTGGGGGCGAATGTCGGGTCTTTGGGGTTCCACTTGCGAGACTCTAGGAGTCCCTTGAAAGGCTCAAGCTCCTTATCCTCAACGCCTTTTCCCTCTTTCGGGGCCTTGGCCTGGGCTCCGTCTTGGGCGGTTGTGTCTTGGCTCTGGTCGGCCTTTTGTGATTCCGGCGCTGTCCCACCTTCACCGCCATCTCCACCAGGATCAGGCGTCTTTGCAGCTTGGCCGGAGTCTTGGGATTGAACGGGATCGGGTGCGAATGCGAGATCGAAATCATCCATGCCTAAAGGCTAGGAGGTTTCACAAATCAGATTCGCTCCATTCTTGGGTACTCTTGGCATTCTCTTTAGATGCCTTGAGGCTTGCGGCCATGAGCGGGAGGCGGGAGAGGAACCTAAGCACATTCGCCTCGGCTGCAGTCTTCTTCTGGGCCTCAACCCATTCAAAATGCTTGGCCTCACTCTCAAAGGCCGGCACCTTGCAAAGCTCGGATTCCTTGCGGCGAAGGTAAAGCATGATCACGCGAAAGACGGCTTCGTGCTTTTCGTATCCATCAATCATTTCCAAGATTAAAGACTCTTCCTCCGTCTTTTTGACGGCGCGAATCATCTTGACCTCGGGGTAATAAATCACCACGGGCTCACGCTTGAGCCATTTAAGGAATCGCTTCAACACTTGGCAAACCTCCTTCGGTCATTGGGTTTTCCTGGGCCATTGGCGGCTGTCCAGGCATCGGGGGCATGCCTTCGGCTACGGGTCCGGGGATTTGCGGCGGCATGGGCTCCGGCAATGCCTTGTTGATGATGTGCTGGGGTATCCCATTGATGTCGGCGGCGTACCGCATGATATGGACCGCCGCCGAAGGGTTGGACAGGCCTCCGACCATTTGTCCGACACCTTGGAAAAACCCGGTGATCTTCATCGCCTCTTCATTGCGATCTCGGGTGATGGTGTCATTCACCTGGACATTGGCACCGTTCAAATACCACGCGACATGCGCCGGAGTGATATTGATTTCCTGGCCAGCCGAGAAAATGCGCCGCGCCTCTGGCTTGCTGTGGACCAAGGAGAGCATGACGATGTTCTTGATTTGCGGGATGATGGCATCATTGCATATCCGCTTGACGATGGCCCTGGTTTTCTTGGTAGCGGCTGTCGCAAGCAATCGCGCACCCGTGGCGGTCTTGTCCTGAGTTCCTCCCGTGACGCCAAGCTCTTGGTCAGCCGCCCCGGCCCTTTGGCGGTCGCGGTCGAGCATCAAGAGGATTTCCTTCACATCCGCAAAGGCCCCGTTCCTTTGTTGCCCTAGCAGTACTGGCATTTGCTGGCCGGTCATGCGCAAAAAGGCATTCAGGCCCTTCGGGTTATAGAAATCATTGGGGTCGTCTATCTGGTCCTCCCAAACGGCCCAATGCTTGGTGAGGTTGTCCACAACCGACTCCATGGCCATATTGGTCATGAGGTCGGTGAATTGTTGGTGAGGCTTTACGGGCTCCAATAGCGACCTGGAAAGCGGGTGGTCGTGGACTTCATGGGTACGCATGTCGGTGAACATGGTATGACGGTCGGCAGGGTTCTCAATCCACAAAAGCAAATCGGTCCGGGTGAACTCGATGTAATACTCGTTTCCATCCTCGGCTAATTCGGCGTCGTTGACCTCATTCAGAGGCCCATACATGCGCACCACGTCCACATAAGGCCCGCGCTCGCGGTCATTGAATTGGACATCACGGGCAGAGCTTCCACCAATCTTTACAATATCGTCGGCGTCCTTTTCGCCCTTGAGCATCTTGGCCTTGATTTTCTTCAAGGCATCACGATTGTATAGCGGCTTTCCATCCTTGGTCTCGCGCTTCTCGGCTGCAATGACATCAGAGAGCGTCCACCGCTTGACGCTGCCTCTTACCGTTTGCTCCCAAGGGGCCGCCCAAGAACCGAAAAAGCAATGCTCCGGCCTGATGGTCTCGCAAACCGGGCCATCGTTCAGGACGTCCATTTCCCGGCCAAACTCAAGCCCCTGCAAGCCAGGCATGTAAGATGCCGCATTGGCCTTTGTCGCCCAACCCTCATTGAATCGGTAGTAATCATGCGCAGGGCTCCAACCATAGGTCGGGAGAATCAGAAACCTTTGATTCAAATGGCGCTGGTAATCGACCGACCGCGACCGCAAAAGGCGGTTGGTGTAAAGCTGCATGTCGTGGGCAAACCTCGCTTCCTCTTCGGTCTCGCCCGAGAATGTCACCAAGTCGTCCACGTCGAAAAGGTCGCTGAACGTGTCGATATAGCTATCATGCGCAGCCCTCATTAGGGCGTGGCGCAACCCGAACCGCGTAACCTTTGAGCTACCCCAATCCTGGTCTACAATCTCGCGGATCTTCTTTGCCTTGTCGAAATACTTGATAACCTGATCATTGCGGAACCACGAGTCCTTGACCGAGTTTCCGTAGGAAATAATCTTTTGATGCTTCGACGCATCCGTGTCACCAAACCCACGCTCGCCATTGATTGGACGGCGCTCTTTTTTAATCTCTTCGTTCATAGCGATTCCGCCAATCTTTGCCCAAACCCGTTGGGCTTTTGTGCCTTTGCCATCATTTGCCGCAAACTAACCTTGTTCGCGTTTGTAAACTGGTTGCCTATCGGTATCTCTTGGGATGCCGACCCCGAACGCTCCGCCACATAGACCAGCCCGGCCAGCATCATTACAAAGTCGTCATGGAATCCCGTTGACGCCTCGGGGTTTATGTCGTCCTGGTCCTGGTAGGAGAAGTATTGCTGCTCGTTGTAAAACTCGCATTCAGGAATCATTATCAATCTGTTTTCGATTTGATTCCGAAGGTCGGCGCAGGCCTCGCTCTTGATCCCACCTGTCCACAAGTGGCCATAGCTGTAAGGGTCTGCGATTTGCTTGTCCACCTTGTAACGGTAATGGAGATTCGGGTATTGGAGCCTTTGCAATATAGGCCACCACTCAGCCCCGCTTCCCGTCCTGTCCCAAGAGAGCAGGGCGTTGCCGTAATATCCCGCCATCATACAGGCCAGAGGCGCGGCAATCTCGGCTCCCATGCGCCCATAGGCATAGGCCACAACCTCGCGGGTGACCCTGTCAAAGACGCCACCGCAATCAAAGTCCCCATCCGGGCGGCCTTGTGCGCAATCCCAGAATGAAACGTATCGGTTACGCCATCCTTTGGCTGGCAATCGGTGTACCGTGATGCGGTTGGCGTTCGATGCCTTGATTGGCATGTACTCGCCATTCTCGGCCATCTTTAGGCCCATAACAACAGGCTCGGGCATGGTATGCTGCGCCCATTGCCTGACAATCGAAATAGTCTTTTGGCTAAAGAACGCCCCGCCGGATTCCTCGAAAGCGTCTTGAATGGTCGCCGGATACTCACGTTTGAAGCGAAGCTCGGGGGTTATAGTTGACCCTGCATCACGGCCAAAGTCGGCAACCTTCGACCGACGCCACATGATGCGCTCGGGAGTCGCCCCGAGGTTCATTAGCCGCTCTTCCTCTTCGCTCTCGGTCTGGAATCCACCAATTACAGGCTTAACATATTCCGGGTGCTCGATAAAGCCAAAGAAAAACGCGCGGCGGTCGTCCCATGCCCACACATTTTCTTCAATCTCTTTACCGTTTTGCATGATGCCGATGAAATGCTGGGAGAAGAAACCACGTGGGCCGCTTGACGTTGACTCCATAATCATTTCACCATAGTCGGGCATGGCAATGCCACCAATCAGGGAAGAAAGGTTTTTGATATACCCGGCCTCCGTGATATGCGGATAGGCTTCGACGCCAGAACGTCCCTTAGCGTCTGCGCTTGCAGCGGTCTTTCCCGCCGTCATGATTCGGATAAGCCATCCCGTATCTGCGTAGTCTATGGCCTTGGCCGCGTCGTGGTGCTTTTTCCCTACGAAGGCCGCAGGCAAATTCTCATCCATGAACCGAGCATGTCGGAACATGGTAGGCGCGTCGGCATCATCCTTGGTATAGATGGTCGCTTGCCGGTTGCGCAACTCGGGGAACATGAGCGCTAAACGGGCTTGCGCGATTCGGCGGGCAATGGACAAGACCGAGAACCCTTGCTGCCGAATCTTGATTACATCGTTGACGCGGGCCTTGTGCTTGAGATACTTGACCTGTGAAGGCCAAAGCTCGAAAGGCTTGGGCTCGCCGGTCTTGGTCTTGATGGTAATGAGTTGAGACAAGGCAAAGGCCTCATCATCCCTCATGCGCTGCAAGTAGGCTGTTACGTCCTCGGTCTCACTCGACGCGATCACGGTCTTGGCCGCCTATGATGTCGAGCATGACGAAGCCAATATCCATGACCGTCCGGCCTATGGCCTTGGCATTGCTCACGGGGGCGACGGTGTAAGCCTTGGTGGGCTTGGCCCCATTGGTCGCGAAGAACTCGGGGACAAGGTGCTCAAAGAAATAGGACTCACGGAAATGACGGGTTGCCGACTTCGCGGGGTCCGCAAAGTTTTCGTGGCGGGTGTACAATTCCTTGGGCTCAAGCAATCTTCCGCGCTCATCGCGGTTGGTGCCGTTGACCCCATAATTTTGCGTCATGCGCGTCATCGCATGGTCCAGGTAATGACGGCGCGACGGGAAAGGGAATAGTCACCGGGTAACACCTCGGTTTCCCCTTTGCCTTCGATTGTGATTATCTCGCTGGGAATGCCACTCTTGACCAAGTTTCTTTTGATAGCCTCGGCGCGCCGAATGCTTAGGGCCATGTTGTAGGCGTTGGTGCCAAGGGGGCAAGCGTGGCCCGTTACGGTGATTCGCTTGGCCAATAGCAGGTGGTCGGTGTCGATGTCGCGGGTGAGGCGGTCGGAATCGAGACCAAAGTAAACCGTCGCCCCTTGGCGCTGTTTGGGCTCGGTCTTGGTGAATTGGTGGCCACGGGAAACAATGGGCGAAGGCTTGGCAACCTCTTCCACGGTTTCGAAATGGGGCTCAGGATCGATAGGCTTCACGGTCTTTTTTGAGCAAGCCACAATGGCCAGCAAGGCCAGCGCAATCAATAGCCGCATCAAATCACCTTGCCCCAATTTTGCAAGACCACATGGGCGAACTTGTCCATGCGCTCGCGAAGCTCGGCGAGCTCGCGGCTCAGGCGGATATTGTCGCCCTGCAAGAGGGTGATGGTGTTTGGCGTTTCGGTGATGTTGCCGCCACGGTCTTCAAGATTGGCTACTGCCGATCCGTGCTCACTCTCTTCAAATCCTGGTTGCGAATCGAGTTCCGCGCGCATCAAATCATGCACGCGCAAAGCCGCCGCCACAAACTCTTCGTTCTTCTTTGCCTGGGACTCGATGAAAGCCTGATTGGCGGACGCCATGCCGTCGATCAATCTCTCATCAACACCGATGCTATCTGTGGTGGTAAGCGGGTCGGTACTCGGCCCTTGAGCCCTGGACTTATTCACTTCAGCTTTTCGTCCCATTTTTCCCTCTGGTATTCATGAGTTGGACCAAGGCCGTGAATCGGTCGTCTTGGACCTTCTCGGCCTCGTTGTGCCCGTCCAGCTTGGCGAGTTGTGCGGCGGCATTGATCTTGTTTTTATAGCCAGCGTCATCAGCCAATATAGCCCCGCGATAGGTGTAGCGGATTAGCTCCTTGTCGTCTTCGTGGCGGTGCTTGTCTTTGTTTCGGTATGCGGTGATAAAAGCCCGCATGTTAGGATGTTTTAGGAGCGCCGAAGCGCTAGCCGCTGCTGCTGGCCCTGTTTTCCCATACGTTTTCTCGTAAGCCTTCCCTTGGTGCGGGTGCTCTAGGAAGGCCAGGGCGAATGTTTGGTGCTGGAAATTCAGCTTTGCGAATAACCGATTAAGCTCATCGTCCCAAAGCGATTCAAGGGTATCGGGTAGAATGGAGTCGGTGCCTTCCACGGTCAAACCTTAGCCCGTGATGCCTGTATCTCTTTGGAGATTCTCGCGTACTCTTGCGGAGGGAAGCGACCTATTGCCACTATGATGGCTTGTTTGAGGCCGGGGAACTCTTTTCCGATTTTGCACCATGTCCGCTCATATCCTCGACCCGTTGACTCAAGGCGATAGGTCCACTT
>ERZ761584.337-NODE-337-length-15783-cov-5.733087_pt1 | contig 15783 bp, 17 predicted proteins | sample MGYA00512168_ERZ761584 | MGnify/ENA primary metagenome ERZ761584 (study PRJEB28899, sample SAMN03785564) | bioreactor sludge metagenome | biome: EBPR Sludge; feature: EBPR Bioreactor; material: 0.22µm filtered reactor supernatant | place: Saint Lucia: Queensland...
TCCGACATCAATGAAACATTAAACTTTCTTTCTGATAAAATAAGCCACAAAGAATTTGAACAAGCACAACAATACTACCTGATTCTTTACAAACAAGCTGTGCAGAGAAAAAATAAACCAAAGAAGTAAATGCAGCCCATATCAGCCTGTTTGACAAATTATAATCGTTACGATTGGACAATAAGGGCCATAGAGCAGATTATTGATGATAAAAGAATTTCGGAAGTAATTATTTCTGACGATGCCAGCCCTGATGGTAGCGGCAAAATGTTGGCTGATTTTTATGTCAATAATCCTAAAGTGAAGGTGGTAATTCAGGCAGCAAACAGGCAAATGAGTTTGAACAAGAAAATAGCGTTATCCTATGCCACAAACCGCTTTGCGCTTTTAGCGGACAGTGATAATATTTTTACCCCTTCTTATCTTGATGCCTTAGAGGCAATGGGGGAATTAGATAAAAATACAATCTACCAGCCCTCATACGGCCAACCCTCCTTCAACTGGACTAAATATCAAGGCATACCAATAAGCAGGCATAACATAGCAGCGTATATGGGTGATGCCTTATTCCGTTGTTCACTTAATGGGGCGAACTATGTTGTTTGTCCAGAATTATACTGCAAAAGATATGTACACAATCCTGAAATAGATGCGGCCGATACGATACATTTTTTATACCACTGGCTGTTACAAGGTGGCGATTATTTTATCGTTCCGGGCATGGAATATCTGCATACTACGGGCGACCATTCAGGCTTCTTGAAGAATGTAAATAAAAATATGTCCGATGCGATTAATTTAGAAAACAAAATAAAAGAATTAAGATAATGGGATTAATGTCATGTAACTTGTTAGGCCGCCAAGCGAATCAAATGTTTATCATTGCATCCACAATTTCTTATGCTTTACGCCACGGCTTAGAATACCACATACCAGCACACACCTTAAATGATAGTGTATGGAAGCCAATGTTTACTCATCTTGAAAATCCCAATTGGAATCCTGCATTGCCCACAATAACAGTAAGAGAAAGAGGGCATCAATATCAAGAAATAGGCACTTTTGATAACGCACACGATTTTAATATTATTATTGACGGGTATAGACAATCCTTGAAATATTTTGAAGATTACCTACCAGAAGTAAGAAAGGCTTTTGGATTTGATTATACGGTCTTTAAAAAAGACACGGTGGCTTTGCACCACAGGTTAGGTGATTATAAACTTTACCAAACCAAACATACTATTGTCCCTGATATTTATTTTGAAAAATCATTGGCTATACTTAAAGATAAAGGGTATTCAAAGTGCATTGTCTTTAGCGATAGTATTGACGAGTGCGAAGAAATAATAAATTCAGAAAAATATCCGGGATGGGAGTTTGAATATTCAAAAGGCAAAACAGAACTTGAGGACTTTCAAATTATGTTACAGTGCGGCAGTTTCGTTATAAGTGCAAGTACCTACTCTCTTATGGCTGCAATACTATCTGAAAATGAAGATAAGATTTGTATTAGCCCTTCAAAATACAATTGGTTTGGGCCAGACAATTCAAACCTATCCACTGAAACTATTATACCTGATAGCTTCGTTCAGATAAAATACTAACAAATGAACGTGTATTCTAAAATAGAAGGAACAGGCTTTTATAAAGATACCGATAGTAATTATTGGAAGCCAGTTTACGATGAAAAACAAACAGGTTTAATGCAAACACAATTTCAAAAAATGACAAAACTTGAATTTCTAACAAGCCTTGCAGAAAAATACCCTTCCGATATAAAAGGTCATGGGTATATAGAGCCACTAAGCAAGCACCTGCCAGATACTTGTAGGTCTATGCTGGAAATAGGTATAGCGCAAGGATATAGCGCACAGATTTGGACAGAATTTTATGGTGTGGATAATACCGACTTGCATTATTTGGATTTGTTTGAAAACCCCGATTTTGTTTCTGCCAGATGGTGTCGTAATAGAGGCATAGTTCCTCATGTTGGGTCGCAGGCATCAATGGCAACACTTACTGCAATAAAAGACCAGTTTGATGTAATACTGGATGACGGAAGCCACGCCGCCGCCCACATGTTGATTTCCTTCAAACACCTTTTTATAAATAATTTAAAAGCGGGCGGTGTTTACATAATCACAGATACTCATTGTAACAAAGATAAATTCTATTGGGGCGAAGGAGTTGTTGAATATGAAGATACGCCGTTGGCTATGTTTAATGATTATCTTGAAACAGGTAAAATAAAGAATTACTTATTCTCGGAAGGTGAAGCAGAAGTGTTTCAAAATTTGATAAAAGTAGTTCACATTGAGGCTGATGAAAAAATGATTGTAATTTATAAAAGATAACCTATATTTGTATTGTTCATCATTACTCATGCTAAAGAAATCATTCAATTTACAGTCCCAATTTAGATGCACTATCTCCTTCATGGTGGTAATGATGAACCTTCTATTTTGGGGCTTTTTATTTTATGGGTAGCCAAATAGATTTGTTAGGCAAAGTATTTAATAAACTTACCGTAATTAGGAAGGCGGGAAAGAATAAACGGAATTACATATTATGGGAATGCAGGTGCGAGTGTGGAAATATTGTAGTTAGAACCTCATCTCATATAATTAGTGGGGCAGCTAAGTCATGTGGATGTGCTGCAAGGTTGAGTATAGGTATAGGCGCAAGATTTAACAGGCTTGTTGTGTTAGAATTAGATACCCCTTACAAAGGGCATACAATGTACAAGTGTAGGTGCGATTGCGGAACTGTTAAATCAATAAGGGCTTCCGCTTTACTTAAAGATAACACACTTTCTTGCGGCTGTTATAATATAGAATTAATAACAAAGTTGGGCAAGTCTTCTAAGATAGAAGGGGTTAGGGATGAAAATAATAAGACAACTACAGAGTATCATTCTTATGCTCACATGAAGGGTAGGTGTTATACTAAAACAAACAAAAAATATAAGAATTACGGGGCAAGAGGTATAATTGTTTGTGACAGGTGGTTGAATTCTTTTGAGAACTTTTTAGCTGATATGGGGAAAAAGCCATCTCCTGATTTAAGTATTGAAAGAGTGGATGTGAATGGCAATTACGAGTTGTCTAACTGTATATGGGGGACAGAAGAAGAACAAGCAAGCAATAAGACAAACTCTGTTCACTTATATTATAATGGGACAAGATATACACAGGCTTCATTTTCTAGATTGTGCAAGGTTACGCCTCATGCAGTTGAATATTGGTTGAATAAGGGGTTGTCTGCGGAAGAAATATTTAATAAGTATAAAAATAAAAAATGCTAATACCTTTTCCTGAATTAATAAAAAAATATAAAATAAATCCACAGGGGGTTTTTCATGTTGGAAGTAATACAGGTGAACCTGAATGTAAATGGTACTATGACAACGGGGTTAAAAGAACCGTGTGGATTGAGGCTTTGCCAGATGTGTACAAGGAAATGAAAGAGATAGTTTCTAAGTATCCAAAATCCATTGCTATAAATGCTTGCATAAGCGATGTTAACGGAAAAGAAGTAAACTTCAATGTTTCCTCTAATCACGGCGAAAGTAGTTCCATGTTTGAATTTGGAAGCCATGCAGTAGCGCATCCCGATGTCACGTTTACAAAACAAATAAAACTAAAGACAAGCAGAATAGACAGCCTTGTAATAAATAAGGGCATCAACATTCGTGAATTTGATTTTCTAAATATTGACCTTCAATCTGCTGAAATGTTAGCATTGAAAGGCATGGGGGATATGCTTCGATTGTTTAGTTGGCTGTACATAGAAGTTAATCGTGGCGATGTTTACATTGGGTCGCCACAGTTTGAAGATATATGTGCGTATGTAAAAGAATTTGGCTTTGAATTGAAAGAGGTTAAATGGACAGGGGCAAATTGGGGTGACGCATTTTTTGAAAAAAAACACAATATGAATAGCGTATTTAGAAGGCAAGCAGGTAAACCAGCAATGAGAGAAGGCATAGTGCAGAATGTGCCGCAAGAATTTATGCAGCCTATTCGCTTTCCTTATCCCCCCGACAACGAACTTATTTTTGAAACGTGGTACTATCACAATTACAATCATTCTTCCGAAAGACTGTATCTACCTATTCAATGGACAGGTACGCTCGTTAATCACAACTTTGGTAATGATACCTCAATAATAGAAAGGCTGCAAAAGTATGTGGACGGATTGGATAGGTCGAAAAAATACTACACCATACACCAATTTGATTTAGGGTGTATGGTTGACTTTAAAGATTTGGAAGTTTTAGTATTTGGCATGGCGGGTGGTAGGATAGACTACTGCCTGCCTCTTTTAAGCCAGCCTCATAAATTTGAATTTAATAATCACAGGACTTTATTTGCAACATTTGTTGGCCGTAAAACGCACCCTATAAGAGAACTTGTATTTACTAACCTTCAACATAGACAGGGGTGCTATATCAGTGAGGCTAAACATGATTTAAGTGCTTATTGCTCACTGTTAGCATCTTCTGTTTTTGGTATTTGTTGTCGTGGTTTTGGGAACAATAGTTTCAGGTTGCAGGAGTGCTTGCAGTATGGGGCGATACCTGTTGTTGTATCTGATGTAAGATTAGAGCCGCACGGCATACCTTTTGAAAATTACGGTTATTATATTGATGAAAAAGATGCTGATAGGATTTACGAAATACTGCAAAACAAAACAGTTGATGAAATAACCGAAAAGCAATCAAAATTGAAATATTACTATGATAATTTCTTTACTTACGACAGTAACAAGCGAATCATACTTGAACAACTAAAAAAATAACAATGCCTATATACCAACCAGTAAAACCAATTCGATTTAACGACAACGAATTTCCACAAAAGGACAATCGCCCCGTAGTTTTGTTTGTAGGAATATTTTCTCCAACCTTTGACAGTACATTCATGGCTAAAGGATTTGAGGAATATGGCTACCGTGTGGAAACATTGGATTGGCAGAAGGTAAAATTCAATGCAACCGAAACTATAACGCAGGTTGTAAAAAATGAAGAAACGGGGGAGTTTGAAGAAAAAAAAGTAAAGCAAGATGGCAATGCAGTATTGCAGGACACGATATTAAAAAAGGCAATGAAGTGCAACCCTGATTTAATATTCCTTCACATACAATCAGAAGGGGTTTTAAATACACTAATCGTTGACCAATTACAAAGAATAGCCGATACGGTAATATATAACTTTGATTGCCGTTCAAAAGAAAAAACACAGTGGCTTTATGATTTAGTTCCTTATGCAAAATTAGTTTGTTTTTCTAATTTAGACGATGTGGTGGCTTGCAGAAACAAAGGGAACTATAATGTTATGGTTTTACAATCTTCTGCTGATTTTGAAGTGTATAGGCCGCTTCCTAAAAAAAGCGATATACCAAAGGAATTTAAGCATGACATTGTATTCATTGGGAATAGGTACGACAATACAAACATGGAGTTTCCCGAAGCAAAAATAAGAACTGAAATGGTGGAGTTTTTGCAGAAAGAATTTGGTGGCAAATTTAAGGCATGGGGAATGGGGTGGCAATATTCAAGGCTTGTAAACAAACAAGAAGAAGTATTAATATACAATGGTTGTAAAATTGCCATTACTCAAAATAATTTTAACAGGGCAGATTATCAAAGCGACCGGGTTTACAGAATAATGGGATGTGGGGCTTTTGCTTTGATTGAATTTTTCCCTAACGTTAATCAATACTTTAGCAACGATGTTGCAGGGGCTTGGTTGAATTTTGATATGTTAAAAGAACAAATAGAAAGGTACTTAAATGATGAAAAATTAAGAGAGCAAAAAGCGTTTTTAGGAAGCAAGTTTGTTCGGTCAAAACACAGTTGGGGCAATAGGGTTGAACAATTATTAATAGCACTTAAAAATGTAAAGAAGGATTCGTTATGACCGTAAAAGACGTTAGCCGCATATATGTTATTTCTTTACCAAATTCAGAAAGAAGGCAAGAAGTAAAGCATGAAATGAACAAGCATTTTATTTGGTTTAATTGGTTTGATGCGATAGAAAATAAAGAGGATGGTGCAAATGGGTTAAAAGAAACGTTCAAAAAGCTATTTACTAAATGCTTGCAAAAAGGGCAAAATAACGTGATGGTATTTGAAGATGATGCGATGTTTCTTTGTGAAAATGCTTATGAAGAAATCGGGAAGGTGCTGACTGACGTTCCTGAAAATTATCGAATTGTGAAGTTTGGTGCAAATTTACTTGCCCCGGTTCATAGAATTACCGATAATTTGAATGGTATAAAATTGTCTTACGCATTACACGCTTGCCTGTATTCTAAAGAAGGTATGGAAAAAATACTTGAAAACATTGACAAAACGGACGAGCCTATTGATGTGATAATTGCAAAATTCATTGAGCCGTTTAGTTGTTATGTAAGCAGTAAAATGCTGGTAACTCAACGTCCGACAAAATCAAGTATTTTTGTGTATGATGAAAATAAGCATAGAAACATTGGCGACTTGTACGAAAAAGAAACAGGCATAATAAGGTGGGATAAATTAATGAAACAGCAGTGGGAGAATAATACAAAGCACCTGAAATAATGGAAGGTACATTAAACATAGACTACCATATTAAAAGGTTGTTGCTAATTGCCAAAGGGAAATATAAAACAGAAAAAGAACAGGCGGAGGCATTAGGCATTTGTACAAAAACACTTTGTAAGTATAAAAAGAAATACAATCTATGACACAGGAACAAATACTGCAAGACCATTTAGGCTCAATAACATTAGCTATTGGCAAAATTGATAGCACGGTAATGGCCACGCACAAAATGGCAACAGACGAAATAATAAAGCAGCGTAAGCGAAGGGTGGAATTGCAGGATGCAGCAGAGTACATAAAGTACCTTCTTTTTAGTTTAAAGCAACAGGAAGAAGAAAAGTCAGGCAGCATAATAAAGCCTGACAATAAAATTATAACAATGAAACAGTGAGTGTATTTTTAAAACATAAACCGATGAAACCAAAAGGACACGAAAAAGAAATCCCCTGCAACCAGTACCACATGATAGATGGAAAAATACCGGAAGTAAAAGGGGATATACATTCAATACAGAACAAAGATTTTATGAGCCGCACCTGCGATTGTCGTAAAGCGGTTTACTCGGAAGGTATGTGTACCTGCCCCGGCGAAGACAAGCACTGGCAAATTATATGGCAACCTAATCCTAATTACTGATGGCCGATAAAACTAAGTGGGATTTGGAAAATGAGAACTTTACCCACTTCTTTCACAAATTAAGTTCAGTAATGACGGAGGCGCAAAGAGAGGTGCTTCCAAAGGACTTGTATTTTAAATTATTTAAACGGGGGGGCGAATACAACACCAAAGACACCACCAAATTGTCTTTCTTAGCCAAGCTATACATTCTTATAAAATCCCTTAAAAAAAGGGTTGTAATAATGGTAGAGGACGATAAAGAGGGCATGGACGAGGAAGAATACTTCAAGTACAAAAAGCTACTTTCAAAAAGGCAATTTACTGTTTCCGGTGCATCTGACTTGATAGAAGATGCTGTTTTTGTTTTAGGGAATAAAGAACTGTTTGAAACTTTTAGCCGGTTAAATGAACTAAGCTGCGGCAAAGCATACAACTATTTAGTTAAGTCTAAAAATCCCATACCCAACAAAACCGCCAACCATGTAGAGCAAATGAATTATGTGGCAAGATTCTTAGTGAACTATGAAAGCAATCGAAAAAGAATACACATGAACAGCGGCCTAAACATGAGCGAATGGCTTACAATGATAGCCTTGTATCATGGCGAAGAAATGGAAGGAAGCAAAATTTACAACGAAATATATAAACACTCATTTAATAGCAGCAAAACAAAGGTAAAGGTGGCTTTTGGTACACTTGAAATAAAAGGATATATTGAGAAATTTGGCAAATCGAGAGGGATGAAAATGAGAATCACACCGTTAGGTAAAGGTAAAATCAACGAAATTATGAATAAGTATGTTGTAAATTGCTGATAATCAATTGGTGCTTTTTAGATATATTTGTTATGTTAAAATAGTTCCACGTTCCACATTAATGTTCCACGCAAAAATGAGAATAAGAAGACCAAGAGGTGAGCGAAAAACAACTTGTTCAAAGTGCAAGAATCCATTGGAGCAGAAAAGAGTGTGGAATTATAGATATTGCAGCAAATGCCACGCCGAAAGCATGAGAAAATATAGGAGTAAATAATGGGTGAAATAATAACCATAGGCAGCGAAGATGTAGCTCAATATTGGAAAATATTGAGCCTTGATAACATAAGGTACATTCATCCCGACACCGAAGAAGAAATGGAGGAGCGGTGGTTGCCAGTAGTGGGATACGAGGGGCTTTACGAAGTAAGTGATTGCGGCAGGGTGAAAGGGCTTAGGCGGCAATCGGCAAAAAACAAAAAAGGAAGTTACAGGAATCTGCCAGAAAAAATAAAGCCATCTTTTGATGATGGGAAAGGGTATAGAAGGGTTGAACTTTCAAAAATGGGTAAAAATAAAAAATGGTTTGTACATCAGTTATTGGCAATTGCATTTATTCCTAATCCTACGAATAAGCCACAAGTCAATCACACCAAAGGCCAAAAGTCCAATAACGTAATATGGCAACTGGAATGGGCTACTAAGTCAGAGGATAGACAACACGCTATAAAAGTATTGGGTGCTGGAACCGGCAAGCCGTGGAAAAATTGTAATCCAAAAGACCATCCTATGTTTGGCAAAACGGGTAAAAATGCCCCATCGTCAAGAGAAATAGTATGTAATGAAACAGGGTTGAAGTACGACAGTATAAAAGATGCTGCTGATAAATTAGGGTATAAAGTTAGCACATTGAAGTATGTCCTAATGGGCATAACTAAAAAATCAAAAATTCAGTATACTTTTAGGTATGTCTAATATTATCAGCTTGCAAGACGGACTTTATCAGTACGAAATTCCATTAAAAGAACCTTCGGACGAAAAAGATATAATCAACTTTGATAAAAAGAAGGGCGAAGATTGGTGGCATACTCCGGTTATAAAAAATGTAAAATCACTTTCACAAAAAGATAGGATTGACTATATAGAACGGGAAAGGCAGCGATGGGTTGAAGGGTGCTATGTGAAAATAAACGGAGATTTGGTGTACTTGACAGGCATGATGTATGACCACCTTACATACATGACTTTCAAGGGAAGTAAAGCAGAATTTTTCAGGCATCAGGTAGAGGATTTTTATTTTAGGGATTTAACAAGGCGTGACCCTAAATGCAGGGGGCGTGTATTTATGAAGCCTCGTAGGTACGGCATGACGATGGAGGAAATAACCGAATCCACATATTCACTGCTCGAAAACTTTTCCAATAATGTAGGGCTTCAATCCGATACAAAAGAGAAAGTAAAAGATACTCTTTTGTTGCCTATAATCCAATCCTATGTAAAGCGGCCAAAATTTATGCGCTCGGATTACTACAAGCCAAATGGCAAGCTATTGGTCAGCGAAATAAAACTAAGCTCAAACCTTGCGCCGGGGGAAGATGAAGAAGAAAAAGGCGATTATATTTTAGGATGGCTCAAAGGATTTCCCACATTGCCACGTTCTATGGATGGTAATGAAATGGTTTATATCGTAATGGATGAAGCCTTTAAATACGAAGCCAGCCCAAAAGAGATACTTGAAAGTAACATTAAAGTTTTGATGGGCAGGGGCAGGGCTGGCATTGTCAGTATGCTTTCAACAATGGGTGATTCCGATGATTATATTAACGCTGTAATGGAGGCTTGTGATATAATTTCTCGTTCCAATCCAAAGATAAGAGATGATAATGGGCAAACATTAAGTGGGCTTTATGAATATTTTGTTTCTGCTATTTATTCCTTTGATATTCCACCTGATGTTTTTGAAGTAGATAAATTCGGTCAGGTAAATAAAGACAAGCATTTACAGTACATACAAAACAAAATAAACAAACTTGACAAAAATTCTAAAAGTTATGTGTTTGAAAAAAGAAGGTTGCCGTTATCTAAGTCAGATGCAATGCTTTCTTCTCAAACATCAACCAATTTTAGGAGGATAGTAATAAATGACAGGCTTTCTCAATTAAGGGGGATGCCTAATGATGAAAAACCTTATGTAAGAGGCAATCTTGTTGAAGATTCAAAAGGCAAAGTTTGGTTTGAATCGGATGCAGAAAGACAGGCGGCGGCTGGCGATGTGCCAATTGATAACGGTATATGGCTATGGAGGGTGCTGCCTTATTTTTCAGCAGAAAGAAACATTGATACCCGGAATAGATTTAGGGTAGTAAGGGGAGTTTACTTTCCACCGACAAACGCAGAAGGCGCAATCGGCTATGACCCTATAAATTCACATAAAAATCAAACAACCAGCACCCACTTATCAAGGGCAGCAATAGTAGTAAAAAGAAAGTTCAATTATTATCAGCCAAAAGATGACCCGTATTATTTTGAAAGTGGGATAATCGGTCTATGCTTATTCAGGCCAGATGACCCACATGATGCAAACAAGGAGGCGATGAAGGCCGCAAAGTTTACAGGCTACCCGGTAATGCACGAAAGAAGTGTATCGCACCCATACGAGGATTTTAATGACGCAGGCATGTTGCCCTTTCTTCTAAAAGACGATGCTGAAATATACGGGATGTCGCCAAGTGATTTAAAAGCAAAAAGGGATGGGTTGGCTATGCTTCAAACAAGGTATTCTATTCCAAAAGACCCAACGCAAACAGATGAATTAGCTGAATACCCATTTGAGGAAGGATTGATGGATTTAGATAATTTTGATATTGGGAATACAACTCCCTTTGACGTTACTATGGCTGAAATATATGCAGAGCATGGGCTAAAAAAAATACATTTTACTAACGTAACCGAAACCACTATTAATAATTCCTTAAAATGGAAGTCTGAACTTATACCAAAAAGAAATTAACCATGAAGCCACTAAGAGATTTAATTTTTATCCAGCAGGAAGATGCAGTAAAAGAAACAGTAAGCCCCGGAGGTATTGTTTTGTTATCAACAGAAAATAACCGCTTTCAAATAGGCGACCAAGAAACAGTATTGCAGGAGTTAATAAAAAAGCCAAAAACAAACAAGGGTAAAGTATTGGCAGTAGCGGATGGTTGCAAAGTTTACAAAGAAGGCGACACTGTAATTTATAAAAAGAAAGCAGAAGTGGCCAATGTAGAAGAAAATGGGGTTGTTGGGGTATTAGTGAAGGAAAACGATGTGCTTGTATCTTGTATTGGAAACGCTTTCAATGTACACCCTGATTATGTTTTGATAAAAATAAAACGTGAAGAAAGGGAAGCGTTGTACAATAAAAAAATAAAGCGTGACGATGGGCAAGAAGTCTTGTTGTTTATTCAAGGAGATAAAGGGAAAGACGATGCTGATGCCAATTCAATATTTGTAGGCTTCGGGGAAATAACAGCAGTGGGCAAGAATTTAAAAAATATTGAGAAGGGAGATATTGGTTTGATAAGTTACTTATGCGATAACGATGAAAGCATAATAGTAGGCTACGATGGGGTAGATAAAATAATTGCAGTAAAAGCCATCACTACAAGGCACAAAGAAAAACTAATGTCCTATGCCAGCCGTAAACCAGTATTGGATAGCAAAGGGAAGCAAGTTTTTAAAGATGGCAAAATACAAACATACAACAGGGATAGAATAGTTTTTGAACGGGGGGATTATGATGAATTAAGTTCTTTATATGGAGTTGTAAGGGCAAATGTGTTGCTCCCGGTTGAGCCGTATGTATTTCTTGAACACAAGGAAACAAAAATTATGAAAGTAGGCCGTGGCGGCATTATTACCGAAGAAGATGAAAAAATAATTGAAAGAAAGGTGCTTGCGGTATCAGAAGAAAGCCAAAAAAGAATGAATATAAAAGTTTCAGATACGGTACTTGTTGACGACTACGATGTCTTTAGTATTGTTGTAGGCACTTCAAAAATAAGTTGCATAAATGATATAGATATTATGTGTGCCTAAAAGATGGCAGAAGAACTAAAAAGTCCAGATTAAATTAAAAATATATACTTTTATGGAAATTTTTTCTTAAAATGGAAAATAAAAATAAAGGCAAAAATGCTGGAATAAATGCCCCCGTTCAAGATAAAAGCTGGTATTGGAGTGATTTGGTTACGATGCCAACGGAGGCCAAAATGTCGTCAACGTATATTTCCCAGCTCCTTTTTTTTATGAAGATGAATAGCAATGTCTTAGTGGATTTAAAAAAAGCCAATACATATAGGCGCAACAACCTACTTGATATTGATAGCGCACTTTACAGGCAGATGATAGACCCGCCAACTCCACTTTCTGCAAATGGACAAGCAGCGTACTTTGCTTCTGATTTCAAAGCCCTCCCGATAAGCACCCACCTTAGAAATATCCGTAAAGCGAAATTGGATAAGATAGGGCAGATAAATAAGCCGCAGGTAAATGAAATAAACAAATACTCAAAATCACAAAGGCAGAAAGACAAAGACAAAATAATCCATCAAAGGGTATTCCGTCAATTGATTTCTGATGTGGCTAAGGATTTAGGGTTGCCACCATTGTCAAAAACTCAAACACCGGAAGAATATATTTCAAAATTAGAAGGCAAAGACAATGGAAAGCAGCAAGACGATGTAACCCGTATAATGGAGCAAATAAAATTAAAGATAAAAGACGACCAAGATTACGCCCTTTATGAAAGGTATGTTTACAAAGGTGAAATAGAAAGGGCGTTTGAGTTAGGCATACAGTATTACTTAATTGAGCAAAATAAATGGAGGGTGGTAAGCCAGTTATTCAATGAAGATTTAGTGAACTTCAACAGGGCTTGTGGGCAATGGTATGTGGACAATACAACAGGCAGGCCAGTAGTAAAATACTTTGACCCTGCAAGGCTTTATACAAGCCCGTTCTTAATGAAAGACGGTGAAGATATTTTGTATTGGTTTTATGAAGCCCCTGTTTCATTTGCTGATTTTATAAGGGAATTTGGAAGCACACTAACAGATGAACAATTAAAAGAAGTTTTCCTTATCAATAAATCAACAGGCGGCACACACGGTTTGGATTGGGATTGCGGCACACAGAGAAGGAACAATGCAATGATAATGGTAGGATATGCTGCTTTCTTATCACAAGACAGCAATGACTTTGAAGAAATAAATGCCGATAACGGCAATGTGCTTTGGACACCACAAGTATCTACATGGAAGCCAGATAAAGAAAGTTCAGTACAAAAGAAAAAGATTTACAACGTTTGGTATAGTTTCTCATACGTTCCACCACCGGGGCAATACTACACAAGGAATATGCAGGCTGATTGGGTATGGCAGTCAAGGTATATATTCAACATACAGAAGGAAACGGATATGTTCAGGTTTGGTGTTGACAGGCGCTATGCAAAATCATCATTGGTAATTTGGAGGGATGATACCCCAAGCTGCACAGATATTGAAGAAGCGATACTGCCAAAGATTTATACGCTATGGCATAAACTACAAAACTGTTTGGTAAATGATTTTTCCGGCGTGGCAATTGACGAAGATTTCTTTTTGGGTATATTAAATGCCGTTGACGAAAGCAACCCTACAAACCCTAATATGCCTGATGGCCCAACGGGCAGCAACGGAGTAAATGCAGGGCTTGAAGCGTTCCGGCAAATGAGGCAAGGAGGCGCAACCATGTTGAAATTCAGGGATAAAAACGGCAACCCTATACCCAACATGAAACCTTCTGATTTTTTCGTTACTTATGATAACAAGATGCTTGAAAAAGCAGAACAATACCTTACCCAAATATTGCAGCATTACGAACTGCTTAAAATATCATTAGCACAATCTGATGTAACAGAAGGTATAGGCGCAAAGCCCCGTACAAATGAATTAAGCATAACAGCATCTATTGAAGCAAGCAATAATGCCATTTGGTTTGTAGAATTTCCTGTAAGGGAATTTATGGTAATGTATTCTGAAAGATGCGTCCAGTACATTATCAATTTAGTAAAAGATAAAAAAGTTTACGACTACACAGAACGTTGGGATAACTTTGAACAAGTAGTAGGTTTAGCCCAAAGTTTAATGATTGAAGGCATTGCCGATTTAGCGCCGGAGGATATTGGTATTTCAATTTCACTGGAAGATACAACAACGTTACAGGATTGGATTTTCGCATTAGCCAATGAAATGGCAAAACAAAATCAAGTGGCATGGGATGCAGTAGGGCTTGTTATTGATGTAGCAAGGTTTAATTGGAAATTTGCGTATGCGTTGCTAATGATAGCAGTGAAAGAAAGGGCAGAAGAAAATGCCGCCAAAGAAGAAATGGCTCACCAACAGGCGCTTGAATTACAGCAAGGGCAACTACAAATTGCATTGACATTACAGGGTGCAAAAACACAAGGATCGTTGGCTGAAATAGATAAAACAGGACAGGTCGAAGCAATGTTGGCAGAAATGGTTAATCAATTGAAATACCAAACACAAAGTATGCTTAAATCACAAACAACACAAAGCCGGAAAGAGGAAACAGATAATAAATTACAAAAAGAACACGATTTAAAGCAACAAGAAAGTTTAGTTTAATTTGGTTGCCCATTTTTAGATTTTTCTCTCATTGGTATTAATTTATGCTTTATAAAATCCCTCCATGAGAGCGGGTCTATGGCAAGTTCGGTGTCTGTAAATTTAGTTCCAAAATCTTGTTCTGTACGGTGGTTAAGATTTACATAATCCTTTTCGATTTGAAGCATATATTCATCGCAAATTTTTCTATGGTTTAGCCCCTCACGAATATACTTGCCTAATGCTTCTTTTGCTTTAATGACTTTATCGTTATCAAGTCCTGTAAAATCAGGATTTTTTTCTTTTAATGATTTAGAATGAAAATCACGGCTACGCATAACTTGAGAAAACCTCCAATCTGGTTGTAAGTCTAAAAAATCGCCAATAGCGTTATTAATATCTTCATTTGTCAAATCAATAAAGTTTTGATAATATTCAATACTCATATCGGCTTTTAGCCCTTTGAATATATTTTCTTTATCTTCAAAAGAAGTTTTTTTCAAATCGCACCAATTGCTATTTGCATCATACGAATAAATAATAGCACATATCAAAGTGTTGGCTACCTTATTTTCTAATCCCATGAAATATATGCTATCAAATGCCGTGTGAAGATTATATTCTTCCAATACATGAGTTGCATCTTCATCTAAATTCTTGCTGATTATTTTTGCTGCTTGTATTGCTTTCTGCATTATATTTTTCTTTTATTTTTTTCACTTTGGTTTAATAAGTTAACCCCCGACCATTTTGATTTAGTTTCTTTAAACAATCCTTTCGGTACTTTTACTTCTTCATCTTTGCTGTTAATTGTTGTAATCTCAATACCAGCGCATTTTAAACAAGGCCTTGAAGATATTCTTACTACATCCGAAACGCAAAGGTTAGTAGAGGCGACAATGTCTATTATATTTTTAAATTCAGTTGGGCTTGTCCTTATTATGATAATGTTTGAGTGCCGGACGGGGATACCCTTGTACACTTCTACTACTGGACTTTTATTTGCCATTTTATTTTAATGTGGGGCTTTAGTGCTATACAAATCTATTAAACTATTTTCAATTATATCCACTTTTACAACAGAAAAATAATTTATGTCTTTCAAAACCACATTTTTATACGAAGCAGATGCCAACGAAAATGGGGGCCTTGACGCTGCCGTAAATAATGA
>ERZ761584.338-NODE-338-length-15722-cov-4.486373_pt1 | contig 15722 bp, 19 predicted proteins | sample MGYA00512168_ERZ761584 | MGnify/ENA primary metagenome ERZ761584 (study PRJEB28899, sample SAMN03785564) | bioreactor sludge metagenome | biome: EBPR Sludge; feature: EBPR Bioreactor; material: 0.22µm filtered reactor supernatant | place: Saint Lucia: Queensland...
CCCCCCTCCCGTGGCGAAGCGACCTCGGTTGAGCCGAGGCCGTGCACGACGGCGCGCAGCACCGATCCCCTGCATGTCGTCGACGCCACGAAAACTGGCAGAGATCCGCTGGATTTGCCCGATTTCCTCCGACGCGCGAATGCAAGCATCGACGATGCTCCGGCGCCCCGTCGGCCGCAGGAAACTGCGGAAAATCAGGCTGCAGTGCACGACGGTGCGCAGCGGGCGCCGTCGACCCCGAAGCGCGGCACCCGCCTGCCGGCGGACTGGACCCTGCCCGACGACCTGCGGGCCTGGGCCATCGCCGAGGGCCTGGCCGATCCCGACCGCGAGGCCGCGAAGTTCCGCGACCACTGGACTGCGAAGGCCGGGAAGGACGCGACGAAGCTGGATTGGGCCGCGACGTGGCGGACGTGGGTCCGCAAGGCAATCGATTGGCAGAAGGAGGGGCGTGGCAATGGCCAAGCCGAGCAAGCCCAGCGTGGGCACGACGATAGCCTGCTTGCGCGAACGAAAGCTCTGCTCGCAGAGCGAGATGCTCGCCTTGGAGCGGGCGATCCTGGCGGAGCTGCTGACGCTGTTCTACCCGCCGTTCCGGGCGGACGATGACGCCGAGATGGCAGCGCTCGCCGTGACCGCGCTGGAAGCCTACATCGCGGACCTGAAGCGCTACCCGGAGGCGACGCTGCGCTCGGGATGGGCGGAGGTCCGGCGCCGGCATCGGGTCGAGCGGTGGCCGATCATCGGCGACATCGTTGATGCCTGCGAGCGGATCGCGGCGAGTGGCCAAGTCAACGGCGGCGTGGCGGCGGGCATCCCGGCATGGGCGGAGACCTGGGCTAAGGCGACCGGCACCGGCCGTGTCGCATCGTGGCTGAAGGACGTGAGCCTGGATGCGACGGAGCCTCGCGCGACGCTCTGGTGCAGGACCGGATTCGCCCGGGACATCCTCGTCAACGACCGCCACCTGATCCTCGACGGCGTGCGCAAGGCGCACCCGAAGGTGACGGACCTGGACCTGATCGCGCGCGACGATCCGAAGCGGAGGGCGGCCTAGATGGGCGGCAGGATCAGCGCAGCCGGGACCCCATTATCCCGCCCAGCGGCACACTAACCCTTGACGAAGCGGCCATTATGCCCCATACAGGCATGGTTAATGTTGCCGCCAGGGAACAGGGGCAATCAGGCCGTGGGCCGTTTCGTCAAAGGGCAGAGCGGAAACCCGAACGGCCGCCCCAAGGTTGTGGGCGAGCTTCGGGAACTCGCGCGCGTCCAGACCAAGCTGGCGCTGGACACGCTGATTGAGGTCTGCCGGTCAAAGAAGGCCCCATCTGCCGCCCGCGTTGCTGCCGCCGAAGCACTATTGAACCGCGGCTATGGCAAGCCGGTGCAGGCGGTGGAGGCCTCCGGGCCTGACGGCGGTGAGATTGTCCTGCGCTTTGCGCGGTCGGAACTGCCGCAGTGACGGCCGAGGTCGTGCTGCCCTTCGAGCCTCGACCGTGGCAGCAGCGGCTGATCCATGATCCTGCCTCGCGCATTGTTGCCGTGGTTCACCGGCGCGCGGGTAAAAGCGTCGGGCTGCTGTGGCGGATGGCCATGCGGCTGATCGAGTGCGGCCGGCCGAATCCTCGCGGGCTGTTCCTGCTGCCGCTGTCCAATCAATGGGATAAGACCGGCCTCTGGGACGTGGCGAAGGGCATCGCCCGCGCGATCCCCGGAGCGGTGGCCTACGAGCAGGACCGCATCGTGCGGCTGCCCGGCAACGCGGTCATGCAGTGCGGCGGCGCGTCTGACCCGGACGCCTGGCGCGGCGGCTACGCCGACGAGGCGATCCTCGACGAGTACGACGACATGCCGCCCCCGCTGCTGCCGCTGGTCATCCTGCCCATGCTGGCTGATCGCGCGGGCACGCTGGTGCTGTCGGGCACGCCCAAGGGCCGCGGGCTGCTCAAGGATGCCTACGACGCTGCGCGCAAGCCCGCGCTGCCTGGCGAGCCCGTCTGGTCGCACTATCGCCTGCCTTGGCAAGCCACCAAGGCACTGGACGATATGGCCATTTCAGCCATGCGCGCCGGCATGACGCCGGAGGAGTTCGCGCAGGAGTTCGAGTGCAGCTTTGAGGCACCCTACAAGGGCTCGTACTACGGCCGCCTGCTCGACGACGCCGACAAGGACGGGCGCGTGCGTGAGGTCCGCTACGACCCGCGGCTGCCCGTGCATACCGCATGGGATCTGGGCATCGGCGACAGCACGGCCATCTGGTTCTGCCAGCAGCTCGGCGCCGAGGTCCGGCTGATCGACTACATGGAGGGATCGGGCGTCGGGCTCGACTGGTACGCGCGGGAACTCCAGCGCAAGCCCTACGTCTACGGCGAGCACCTGTTGCCGCATGACGCGCGGGCGCGGGAGCTGGGCACCGGCCGCACGCGCGAGGAGACGCTAGCCGGCCTCGGCGTCCGCGCGCGCATCGTGCCCATGCATCAGGTGGACGACGGTATCAACGCCGTGCGCCTGCTGCTCCCGCGCATGTGGTTCGATCGCGAGAAGTGCGCCAAGGGCTTGAAGATGCTGGCGCTCTACCATCGCGACTTCGATGACCGCCATGGCGTGTTCCGCCTCAAGCCCGTGCACGACCAGGCCAGCCACGCCGCCGACGCGATGCGCTACCTCGCCATGGGCATCCGCGAGAACGCGATCCAGGGCGCGCCGCGCCCCATCGACACCATGCGCAGCTACGACCCGCACGACTTCATCCGGCCCGTGGCCGACACAATGGCAGGGTGGGACCCTCATGCCGCGTGACCCTGGCGCCATCGCCGTTCGCACCGCGACGCTGGCGGACCTGCCGATCCTGATGGAGACCGGCCGCATGTTCGTCGCCGAGAGCCGATGGCCGGTGCAGTTCGATCCTGCGCGCGCCGAGCACACGTTGCGCGCCTACCTGATGCTGCCCATCGCCACGGTGCTGCTCGTCGAGCGCGACGGCGCCTTCATGGGCGGCGCGATGCTGGTGCTCGAGTGGGACTGCCAGGACAAGCCGTTCGGCATGTTCGGCAAGTTCTACATGCTGCCCTGGGCGCGCGGGACCGGCGCCTCGCGCGTGCTCGCGCGTGCGTGCGTCGAGTGGTTCGATGCGCACGGCTGCGTCGCGTCCTTCACCGGCGCGACCGCCAACGTCGGGAACGACCGGCTCTTCGCGAACCTCATGCGCAAGGTCGGGTATGAAGCCGAGCCGTCGATGCCGACGCTCATTCGCAAGGGGGTATCCAATGCCTAAGTCAGCAGCCGTGGTCGGCCTGATCTCTGCGGCGGTTTCGGCCGTCGGCAGCCTCGCCAGCGGCATGATGAGCAAGGGCGGTGGCAAGGGCGGTGGCGACGGCGGCGGGACCGTGGTTCAGCAGCAGGCGCCGCAGACCGATCCGGCCGCCGAAGCCGCGAAGCGCCGCGCCGCCGGCACGTCAAGCGACCTGACCGGCGGGCTCGACCTCGGAGACCCGGAGCTGAAGAAGCCGAAGCTCGGCGGCGAGCAGGACACGAAGCCTGGCGGAGCGGCGGCAGGCGGCGGGCTGCTCGGCTGATGGGACCGGCCGGCAACATCTTCGATCAGATCGCGGCACGGGCCGAGGCGCGCAAGCTCGCGCTAGGCGCCAAGCCTCGCTATCCGCTCGAGATGCAGCTTGCGTACTTGGAAGACCTCGGCCGGCGCATCCGCAAGTCCAAGCTCGTGATCGTCGATGGCGCGTGTCAGTGCCCCGCTGACGAGGTGTGCGGCGACAAGCGATGCACCCGCGCCGCGGCGTTCATGGAAGCGACGGCGGCGGCCGGGCATCTGCTCTGCGGCTACGTGCGGTTCAATCCGCAGTTCGGGAGGTATGTGCTGCCATGACCGACCTTGCCAGCGACCTCATCCAGCGCGCGGACAAGCTGAAGGCCGACCGCTCGAACTTCGACAGTCAGTGGCAGGAGATTGCCGACCTGATGCGCCCCGGCCGCGCCGAGTTCACGCGCGAGCGCGAGCCGGGCGAGAAGCGCATGCAGCAGATTTTCGACGGCACGCCGCTGGCATCCATCGAGAACTTCGCCTCGGGCATGTGGGGCATGGCGACGTCGAGCTCGACCGACTGGTTTGCGCTGCGCCATCCCGACGACGACATGCAGAAGGTCGAGGCCGTCGCGAAGTGGATGGAGGATGCGACGGCCAGGATGCGACGCATCTTTGCGGCGAACGGCGGGCGCTTCTACACGGCTGCGCATGACCTCTATGCGGACCTCGCGGCGTTCGGCACGGGCGTTTTCTTCTGCGAGGGCCGCGACCGGGCTGGCGTGTTCTTCACCTGTCGGCATCTGGCCGAGTGCTACGCGGCGGAGAACGAAGACGAGCAGATTGACACCATGTTCCGGCGCTTCCGCTACACGGCGCGGCAGGCCGTGTTGCGCTGGAAGGACAAGGTTAGCAACAACGTCAAGAGCGCGGCCGAGCGGTCGCCAGACCAGAAATTCTCGTTCCTGCACGCCGTCTTTCCGCGCGCCGACTACGATCACCGCGCGCTCGATCAGCGCCGCCTGCCCTGGCGCTCCGTCTACGTCGAGATTGACGGCAAGAAGGAACTGAGCGAGGGCGGTTACGAGGAGTTTCCCTACCAGGTCCCCCGCTGGTCAACGAACAGCCGCGGGCTCTACGGCGACGCGCCGGCCATGCTGGCGCTGCCCGACGTGAAGTCGCTCAACACTTCGGTGAAGACGCAGCTATCCGCGGCGCAGAAGTCGCTTGACCCGCCGCTTCTCGCGGCCGACGAGCAGCGCATCCGCGGCATCAAGACCCATCCGGGCTCGATCATCTACGGCGCCGTGGATGCGCAGGGGCGCGCCCTGGTGCAGACGCTCCAGAACGGCACGAACTGGCGCGCCGAGATCGAGGTTGAGGAGCGGATGCGACAGGCGATCCGCGAGGCGTTCTTTTTCTCGCTCATGCAGATGGCGCAAAAGCCGAACATGACCGCAACCGAGGTCATGGCGATGCAGGAAGAGAAGATGCGCCTTCTCGGCCCGCACCTCGGCCGGCTGCACGCGGAGTTCCTGGATCCGCTGGTGACGCGGGTATTCAACATCGCCGCGCGCTCGCAGATGCTGCCCCCGCTCCCCCCGGAACTGGCCGAGGCGCCGGACTTCCGCGTCGAGTACATCTCGCCGCTCGCGCGCGCGCAGAAGACCGGGGAGAGCCAGGCGATTCTGCGATTTATGCAGCCGGTCATGCAGATGATCCCCGCGGCGCCCGACATCGTGGACAACGTGGACATGGACGAGACGGCCCGGCGCTTGGCTGACGGCTACTCGGTCCCGACCGCGATCATGCGCGACCCGAAGAAGGTCAAGAGCCTGCGCGAGGAGCGGGCCAAGGCGCAGGCGCAGCAGGCGATGATGGCGCAGGCTCAGCCGATGGCCGAGACGGCGGATTCGCTGGCGAGCGCTGAGAAGCAAAGGGCCGAGGCGGAAGCGATGCAGGGGCAGGCGGCATGATCGGGCACATGGTCCTACCGATGCAGCGTGCGACCGCGCCGGACGCTGCGGCGACGCATGAGGCGCTGTGCTCGATCTTCAGCGACGCGGCACGGGTTGACCTGATCGCGGTCCCTGAAACGCTGGCGTATCGGCGCACGTCGCCGGAGGAGATCGAGTGGCGCTGTTACGTGCGGCAGCCGTGGGTAATGGGCCGGCTTGCCATTGCGAAAGACAGCATGGCCGGCGCGCAGGTGGCGCCATGAGCATGGCAAAACGCGGCAGAAAACCTCGCGATCCGAAGCTCAACAAGACCGCTGTCTTGAGCGCCCGAATCAGCGTCAACCTTCGCAAGCGACTTGATGCCGCCGCGTCGGAGAGCGGCAGATCACTCAGCGCGGAAATCGAAACGCTGCTGTGGAAGGCGCTCGATCGCTGCGACCCGTTCGTCTACAGCGATGTCAAGACCTACAAGATCGCGCAGCGCCAGGAAGGCGACGATCTCAAGTGGCTGCACATCTCCAGCGAGATCCGCCCATGAGCACCGCCTGGCTCCGCTCCCTCTGGCGCGACCGCGCCCCAGAGGTCCGCCTGGACTATGCCCGCGCCTTTGACGGCGTGCAGGGCAAGCGGCTCCTGCGCGACCTGGCCGAGTACTGCAACGTCGGCTCGACCAGCTTCGTCGCCGGCGATCCGTACCAGACGGCGTTCCGTGAAGGGCAGCGCGACGTGTTCAACCACATCGCGGGCATCCTCGAGCTTCGGCCCGATGCGTTCCCGCAAACCTTGGAGGCTGATGAATGAGCGAGGCTCATGGTGCGCAGGGCGGACAAGGCGCGGGTGGTACTGGCCAGGCTGCAGGCGGCCAGGGCGGCGGTGCTCAGGGCGGCGGTGCTCAGGGCGGCGGGCAAGCGAGCCAGGGCGCTGGCGGTGGGCTCCTGGAGGGCGGCGGCCAGGGCGGAGCGGCAGGATTCGACTGGAAGGGCGCGCTGGGCGAGCAGTTCCAGGCGTTCGAGCCGACCATCAAGGCGAAGGGCTGGAAGGGTCCGGCCGACGCGCTCAAGGCGTACAACGAGGCGCAGAAGTTCATCGGCGCCGACCCGAACTCGCGCCTGATCCTGCCGGGGAAGGACGCCAAGCCCGAGGAGGTCGCGGCCTTCTGGGGCAAGCTCGGCCGGCCCGAGGCGCCGGGCAACTACAAGTTCCCGCAGATCGAAGGCGTCACGACCGACCCGGCGCTCGAGGGTCCGTGGCAAGCCGTGTTCCATGCCGCCAACGTGCCGCAGTCGATGATGGAGAAGCTCTACGCCGGGGCTGCCAAGCTGATGGGCGAGCAGGTCGCCGCGCAGAAGGCGGAGCTGGAGAAGGCGACGGCGACGATGCGCGCGCAGACCGCGCACGAGTTCGGCGACAAGTTCGACGCGGCGAAGATCATGGCCAAGCGCGCCGCGGCGGCGGCCGGGCTCCAGCCGGAGGACGTGCAGGCGATATACCGCGCCGGTCCTGGCGTCGAGCGGGCGATGTTCCGCATCCTCGCCAGGCTCGGCGAGGGCATCAAGGAGGACACGGCTGCCGGCGGCGACAGCGGCGGCATGAGCGCCCAGGACGCGCAGGCCGAGATCAACAAGCTCTACGGCGATCCCGAGTTCATGCGGGCCTACAAGGAGAAGGGCCACCCGCAGCACAACGATTCGGTCGAGAAGATGGAGAAGCTGTTCAAGGCCCGTTGGCCGACGCCGCAGCGCGCGGCCTGAGACACCGATTGCGGGCCGGCTATTGACAGGACACCTAAGCATAGGCATCCTGCCAACCGGGATACCCGGTTCTAGCCGGCCCCACGCTGCCACTCTGCCCGAAAGGGCCGCGGGCACCCCGTAAGGGTCCGCCGACTGGCAAAGCGCCCGACGACGGAGCAGCGACACCGCTCCGAGGATCGGCCCCGGCTGCCGGGACACCCAATCCGAACGACGCAACTTGCTCGCGCCTGGATGGCGCGCGCGCTCGTTTGGAGTGCGGTCAATGTCCACGCAGGTGGAGACCCATCGGATTCAAATGTACAAGAACAACGTGGAGCATCTGCTCCAGGTTGTCGGCGGCCGCCTGACCCGCGCTTGTACGACGGACACCTACCAGGGCAAGGGTGTCAAGGTGGTCGAGCAGATCGGCCTCGTCACGGCGCAGAAGAACACCACCCGCCATGCGAACACGCCGCTGGCCAACACGCCCGCGGAGGCGCGCTGGATCTTCCCCGATGACTACGACGTGGCCGACCTGATCGACGATCAGGACAAGCTGCGCATGATCATCGACCTCTCCTCGCCCTACGCCGAGGCGCAGGCGAAGGCGATCAACCGCGCGCGCGACGCGGCGATCCTGACAGCGGCGTTCGGCGCGGCGCTCACGGGCGAGAACGGCACCACGTCCACGACGCTGCCGACCTCGACCTCGACCAACGTGGTCAGCGTGGACACCGGCGGCTCGGCCTCGAACCTCAACGTCACCAAGCTGAAGCGCGCCAAGCGCCTCCTCATGGCGAACAACGTTGACGTCGAGATGGACGAGCTGTTCGTCATGGTGGACGCGGTGGCGCACGAGGCGCTTCTGTCGGACATCCAGTTCGTCTCGATGGACTTCAACCGCGGCGGCGCCGGCATGCCCGTGCTCAAGGACGGCATGCTCGACACCTTCCTCGGCTTCAAGTTCATCCACACGCAGCTGCTCGCCGACTCGACGCTTCTGTCCGTGCTGGGCACGACGGACGACCAGGCCGGCACGTCCACGCCGGTCGCTTGCTGGGCCAAATCCGGCATGCACTTCGGCACCTGGGGCGACCTCCAGGTGTCGATGGATCGCCGCTCGGACAAGCGCAACGCGATGCAGGTCTACAGCAAGAGCACCTTCGGCGCGACCAGGCTCCAAGAGGGCAAGGTCGTGAAGATCTGGTGCAGGTAAGGAGGGCCTCGACATGACTGCGACCACGATCAATGGCACGTACACGTCGAACCTCTCGGCGCAGACGGGCTCCAGCAAGACGAAGATCAACCCGGCGCATCAGTTCGGTGCGCTCAAGACCACCATCGACTTCGCCTCGGTTCCGAACGGCACCGAGAACCAGTCGATCATCAACCTCGGCGAAGTGCCGGTGGACGCCGTGCTCTCGCCCGTGTCGCGGCTCGTCGTCTCGCCCCATCTCGGGGCGAACACGACGATCAGCCTCGGCACGGCGAACAACTATACGGCGCTGGTCAACGCCGCCAATTCGGCGGCGAACCTCGACCAGCAGATCCTCAACGGCACGCAGACCCACCTCTACGGCAAGAAGATGTGGGAGCTGGCCGGCTACACGTCCAAGCCTGCGCTGGCGACGCTCACGGTCGCGGCGAGGATCGGCGGCGCCAACGCGGCGCAGGCCGGCAACATCGGCGTCGTGCTCGTCTACTCGGACGGCACGATCTGACGGCAACGGGCGGGGCTTCGGCTCCGCCCGTCACCTTGAGGAGAACAGCGCATGGCCGCTCGCTACTACGGCGTCGCAATCGGCGGCAGCCTGCCGACCAACGTCACGGAGAACTCGTCCACGACCTCGGCGCAGTTCGAGTTCGTGATCGCCAACACGACGGCCGCCGGCTCGACCAAGGAGCAGGTGCTGCGCGCGCTGGAGGCGATCAAGAACTACGTGATCGCCGACACCTATCCGCCCGGGTGACGCCATGGCAAACGTCACTCCCACCGTCACCTACGACGACGACCGCGCCGGCGCCGTCGTCTCCTGGGCAAACCTGGCCAACGGCGACAATGGCACGCCGGTCCTCCTGCCCGACATGCTGAGCAAGACCGTCTACGTCAACGGCACATTCGGCACATCCGGCAACGTCGCGATCCAGGGCGGCGCCAATGGCTCGGACCTCGGCAACTTCACGATCCTGACCGACCCGCAGGGCAACAACCTCTCGTTCACCGCGGCGAAGGTCGAGGCCGTCCAGGAGCAAACCCGTCTCCTGCGGCCCGTCGTCGTGAACGGCAACGGCTCGACGAACCTCACGGTCACGCTGACCGCCCGCAAGATCAGGACTTAACGACCATGGCCAAGAAGCCGGAGCCGACCCCTGCCCCGTCCCTTCCCGCCGGTGCGCTCTCCGAGGCGCTGGGCGAGCTGGAGCGCATGCAGCGCATGTGGCGGTCGTTCGACGCGGCGCACAAGGCGATCGGCGTGCTGGCGAACTTCGATCAGGTCAACCGCGAACTCCAGGCGCAGCGCGACGGCCTGTCGGCCGAGGTGGAGCGCCTGACCGTCGATCGCGACGCGGCACAGGCGGAGATCGCCGCGGCGAAGAATCAGGCGGCCGGCATCCTGGCGAACGCCAAGGCCGAGGCCGAGCGCGTCCAGACCCGCGCTGCAGACAGCGCCGCCCGCATCGAGGCCGAAGCGCAGGAGATGCGCCGCAAGGCCGGAGAGACCGTCCAGGCCGCCGCACTTGAACGGCAGGACGAGGAAGCCAAGCGCGACCAGGCAAAGCGCGACCTGGCGGCGTTGAACGGCCTCATCGGCGAGGCCAAGCAGAAGGTGGCGAGCATCAAGGCGCTCGCCGCGGCGTGAGGCCATGGCAGCATCCGTCGTCGCCATCTGCAACCAGGCGCTCGCGCTTCTCGGCGCGGATCGCATTACCGATCTCGGCGACGACAGTCAGCCGGCGCGGCTCTGCTCCGTCTTCTACGAGCCGAGCCGCGATGCCGTGCTGCGGGCCTACCCGTGGAACTTCGCCATCAGGCGCGCCGGCCTCGCCGCGCTGACCACGACGCCGGCATGGGGCCACGATCTCGAATATCAGCTCCCCGAGGGGCCGAGCCCGGAATACTGCCTGCGGGTCCTGGACGTTTACCTCGCCGACGAGCGCAACGAGCCGTGGAAGGTCGAGGGGCGCAAGATCCTGACCAGCCTCACGGCGCCGCTCTACATCAGCTATGTCGCGAGGATCGAGGACCCGGCGCAGTTCGACGCGCTGTTCGTCAAGGCCCTGGCCGCCCGCTTGGCGATGGAGCTTGCCTACCCGATCACGGCGTCGTCGTCGATGCTCGATCTGGTCAGCAGGCTTTACACGCAGTCGCTCAATGAGGCGCGCGTCACCGATGCGCAGGAGAGCTCGCCGGAGACCGTCTCGGCGACCGACTGGCTCGACGTGAGGCTCTGACCATGCCGCGCGTCTCTCCGCTCCTGGCGACCTTCAACGCGGGCGAGTGGGACCCTACGATGTGGGGCCGCTCCGACTTCCCGAAGTACAACAAGGCGTGCCGCCGCCTGGAGAACTTCTTTCCCAAGGTGCAGGGTCCGGTCGTGCGCCGGCCGGGCACGCGCTTCGTCGCCGCGTCCAAGAGCAACGGCATCGCCCGGCTTCAGGACTTCCAGTACAACGACGAGCAGTCCTACTGCCTGGAGATGGGCGACAGCTACGTCCGGTTCTTCAAGGATCAGGGGCAGATCGTCGGCGCCGCTTCCACGGCCGCGGTGACGAACGGCGATTTCCCGTCCGCACTCACGGGCTGGACGGCGAGCAGCGTGTCCTGGGATGCGGGCACCGCGTCGGCGCTCTTTGCCGGTGGCGGCACGCTTGAGCAGTCCATCTCCTGCACCGCGAACGTCGAGCACGTCGTCCGCTTCAAGGTCAACGGCACGGCCGGCACCGACAAGCTGGACTTGCGCGTCGGCTCGTCGAGCGGCGGCGCGCAGTACCTGGCGCTGACGACATTCGATGTCGGATGGCACTGCTACTCGTTCACGCCGACCGCCTCGCCCTTCTATCTCCAGTTCGTCCAGAAGGCCGGCGGCCCGTATCTCGACGACGTGGCGCTGTGCTCGGGCGTCGCGGTGGAGATCGGCTCGCCCTGGTCCGGGGCAACGATGCTGTTCGGTCTGATGACCGTCCAGGAAGCGGACACGATGTACATCACGACCGGCACCGTGCGCCCGTACAAGCTCACGCGCACTGGTCATTCCAAGTGGTCGCTGAAGCCTGTCGTGTTCACCGCCGCGCCCGCGGAGTGGACCGGCAGCAACTGGCCGCGCGCGGTCACGCTGCACGAGAAGCGCAGCGTCTGGGGCGGCGAGCCGAACATGAGCAACCGCATCCGCTTCTCGCAGACGGCCAGCCTGGAGAACCTGACCAACGGGACGAATGCGACCGATGGCATGGAATACAAGATCAGCATGCAGAAGGTCCCGGTCATCCGGTGGCTCAATGCAGGCAAGACGCTCCAGGTCGGCGCGCTCGGGGCCGAGATCAACGTTCAAGCCTCGTCGCTGAATGAGGCGATCACGCCGAACAACGTGCAGGTCCGCCCGGAAACCACGGTCGGATGCGCGGCCGTCCCGCCGGTGCGCGTCGGCCGCGCCGTGCTGTTCGTCCAGAGGTCAGGCGAGCGCCTGCATGAGTTCGTCTACGACTGGCAGGGCGACAGCTTCGCCGCACCGGAGATGACGCTGCTCGCGCGGCACATCACGCGCGGCGGCATCAAGCAACTCGCGTTCGCGCAGACGCCGGAGCCGATGATCTGGGCCGTGATGACGAACGGCAACCTGGCATCGCTCACCTATGACCGCGCGCAGGACGTGATCGCATGGTCGCGTCATCCGCTCGGCGGGACGGATGTCAACGTGATCAGCGTCGCCGTCGTCAGCGGCACGACTCAAGATGAGGTCTGGGCGCTGGTCGAGCGGACCATCAACGGCTCGACCGTGCGCTATGTCGAGTTCATCGAGTACGAGTACCGGCCGGAGAACGTGGACGACAAGTGGCAGGCGTTCTACGTCGATAGCGGCCTGACGCTCGACAGCCCGGTTGCGCAAACGCTGACGCCGGGGACGGGCGCCACGGTACAGGGAACGACCGGGGTCACGTTCACGGCCGGCGGCTCGGCGTTCGTCGTCGGGGATGTCGGCCGCGAGATCCGCTACCGCTACACGTCCGGCACTGACCCTGACGACCGGTACATGACCGCGCGCGCGCTCATCACGGGCTACACGAGCGCCACGGTCGTGACGGCGACGATCCTCTCGGCGTTCCCTTCGCTCACGGCCGTCGCGGCGTCCGGCTGGTACCTGACGAGTACGACCGTCACCGGCCTTTCGCATCTGGAGGGCCAGACGGTGCAGGTGCTCGTTGATGGCGCCGCACACCCGGACAAGACCGTTTCCTCGGGCTCGATCACGCTCGACCGGCGCGGCGCCGTCGTGCATGTCGGCCTCGGCTACACGTCGGCCATCGAAACGCTCGACCTCGAGATCGGCGGCCAGACAGGAACCGATCTTGGCAAGCAGCAGCGCATCAACAAGGCAACCGTGAAGTTCAACGAAACGCTTGGGGCCAAGGTTGGCTACGGCTCGACCATGGAGACCATTCCGTTCCGCCGCGGCTCTGATCCGATGGACGACAGCCCGCCGCTGTTCACCGGCATCAAGACCGTTGCGTTCCCGAAGGGATGGAACGACGCCGACGACGCCGGTGCCCGCATCAAGGTCGTCCAGGACCAACCGCTTCCCTGCACCGTCGTCTCGATCGCGCCGGTGCTGACGACGAACGAGGGATAGGCCATGAGCTTCATGGGCGGGGGCATGGGCATAGCGGCTGGATCGCCGGCCGGCGACGGCGGCGGCATCATGTCCGGCCTCGCGCCCGGAGCCGGGCCGCTCGATGGGCTGTTCGGCAAGGACGTAGGGGTCGCCGGCATCGCCGGGGCGGCGCTGAAGATCGTGGGGCCGCTGCTCGGCGCGTTCGGGCAGCAGTCGGCGGCTGGACAGAACGCCGAGATGTCCCGGCTCATGGCCGACAGCGTGCGCAAGGAGGCCGAGGAGAAGGCCCAGATGCGCCTGCGCGAGAGCGCCAGGATTGCGAGCCAGGGCAAGGCGAACTTCGCCAAGGCCGGGGTCGAGGTGGATGCTGGAACTCCGCTCCTGGTCGAGCTGGCCAGCCGCGAGGCCGGCGAGGCTGACGCGCGCGCCATCCGCGAGACCGGCGCAGCGAAGGGCCGCTATTACGACGCGCAGGCCAAGCAGTCCAAGACCCAGGGCAGCAACGCGATGATGTCCGGGCTGATCGACGCGGGCTCCGGCTTCCTCTCCTCCGGCGCAGGAAAGGGGCTGCTGAGCTGATGCCGACGATCCCGATGGATGTGCAGCGGGAGGTAGCGCAGGCGACGCCGGCGGCGCCGATGCAGTCGCTCGCCGAGGCGGGCCGCGTCGGTCAGTCGCTGTCGCAGTTCGGCTCGGTCGCCGATGCGTTCCAGCATGAGCAGGACGCGCGCTCCGCGGCTGACGCCAAGCTGAAGCTGCACACCTTCGCCAACGACTTCAAGGAGAGCCTGGCACGGGATGCCGACTATTCGACCTACGAGAGCCGCTACCAGGAAGCCCTCGGGAAGTGGAAAGAGCAGAACGTCTCGGGCCTGACCTCCGGGGCCAAGCGCATGCTTGGTGCGGGGCTGGACGAAGCCGCGGCGCAGGGCGCGATCCAGGTCAAGCACGCGGCCCGGATGCAGCAGGTTGACCAGTCCAAGGCCGAGCTGATGCAGACGCTCGACCAGGCCCGGCAGGGCTTCGGGCGTGCCGGCGGCGACATGGGCGCCATCCTGGCCGATGGGTACAAGGCGATCGAGGTTCGGCTGCAAGGCGGCGTGCTGACGCATGTGGAGGCCGAGCGGCAGAAAGAGGCGTTCCGCAACGGCATCGCCGACGAGCAGGCGCGCATGATGTTCATGGCTGACCCGCGGGGGTTTGCCAAGGAACTGAGCCGCGAGGGCGGCGCCTCCTGGCTCGGCGGCAAGGAACGGCTGGTCTGGCAGCAGCGGGCCGAGGCGAAGGTGGAGGCGCTGGACGCGAAGGCGGAGCGGGAGGCCCTGAAGCGCGAGCGCGAGGCGGAGCGCGCGGAGGCGCGGCGCCAGCGCGCGGGCGCGGTCGCGTCGGCCAACGTGCAGAAGATCGTCGCCGAGGGCTACCAGGTGGACCCGGAGACGCGCGCGTCCGCGCTGGAGGCAGCCAAGGGAACGGACGCCGAGGCGGAACTGCGGACCACGCTGGAGATCGAGGATCGGGTGAGCGTCCGGCCGATTGGCGAGCAGCGCCGGATCGCCGAGACGAACGACCGCCGCCTACAGGGCGATGGGGTCAAGGACGCCGGCCAGATCGCCTTGCAGAAGAAGCTGGCGGCGACGGTCGAGCGCAACGCCAAGGCGATTGAGGCCGACCCGCTCGGCTACAACGAGAAGCAAGGCATCGTGCCGAAGGTGCCGCCGCTCGACATGAACAACCTCCAGGGCTCTCTTGCCGCGCGCGTCGGGCTGGCGATGGACACGCAGGCCTATCATGGCCTCGCCTATACGCCGCTGCTGCGCAAGGAAGACGCGGATGCCGTCGTGCAGAAGATCACGGCGAGCAAGGACCCGCGCGAGAAGGCGGCCATTGTCGGCGCCTTCATGGCTGCGGCGCCGGACGATGCCAGCGCGACCGCGATCCTCGGCCAGCTCGAGCGCGCGGGCCTTCCGAACGAGTATCAGACCGCCGCCGTCTGGGCGCGCCGCGGCGACACGGCCAAGGCCGCCCGCATCGTCTCCGAGCTGCAGGCCGGGAAGGAAGCGACCAAGGAACTCAAGGGGCCGGATCGCGCCACGCTGATCGCGGACACGCGCGAGCGGTTCAATTCGACGGTCGGCAAGGTCTTCGATGAGGCATACAAGCTGACGGGCAACGCCGGATTCGAGGTGCAGAAGCAGCGGACCTATGCCGGCGTCGAGCAACTGGCACTGATCCGCAAGGTTGGCGGGCAGGATCCAGACACCGCGCTTGCAGATGCGGCGCCGTACAAGCCGATCTCGCGGCCCAACCTAGCACACATCCTTGTGCCGCAGGACGCCAACGAGCGCGACGTCGTGCGCGGCCTGGAGGCCCTTCGGGCGCAGGCGCCGGCCATGGTCTCCAAGCTGATCCCGACTGAGGGCCTGGACCCGACCGCGCGGCGGGAACTGGAGCGCGTCGCCGCGGACATCGGCCGGCGCGGCACCTGGGTGGCCCACGGCAACGGGTATGCGCTCTATCCGTCCTGGGGCGGCCGTCCGGTCTCCCTCGGCGATGGGCGGCCGTGGGTCGTCACCATGGCGGACATCCAGGCGGCCGGCGCCGGCGCCAAGATGACGGGGGCGGCGAGCGCTGCCGATCCGCTTCCCAGCGGCTTGCTGAAGGC
>ERZ761584.339-NODE-339-length-15711-cov-10.466147_pt1 | contig 15711 bp, 25 predicted proteins | sample MGYA00512168_ERZ761584 | MGnify/ENA primary metagenome ERZ761584 (study PRJEB28899, sample SAMN03785564) | bioreactor sludge metagenome | biome: EBPR Sludge; feature: EBPR Bioreactor; material: 0.22µm filtered reactor supernatant | place: Saint Lucia: Queensland...
AGCGAACTGTCTCAACTGTATACAGTCTCAGACAGTTTTAGCTGTCTCAACGGGGGGGTATCTTAAAACTGTGAGACAGTGATACTGTTGGACTGTTCACGCGCCGGCCGGCGCGCTCGGTTAGTCGTTGGCCTGGTCGTCGGGCCGGGCGAGACGCCAGGTGTTGGCGGGGTCTTTGCGCCCCTTGGTGTTGATGATGCGGCTGCCGAGCTCGTCACGGGCCCGGAAGATGGTGGCGCGGCCGTAGCCGAGATCCTTGCCGAGGTCGATGATGTCCTTGGGCCGCATCTCCTCGCCGTCGGAGAGGAGGTCGAGCAGCCAGGCGCCGCATTCGTCGCCCTTGGTGGGCGCTTCGTATTCTTCGGGGGCTTCGCCCCACTGGAGGAGGACGCCGGACGGGTGCATGGGAACAAATCGGCAGCCGAGGGGGTCTGGATACGCGGCCAGGTTGGTCTTGACGATCTGGAGCTTGCGCGGGCCGTTGCGGTCGAGCTCGGGGCCGGTCTTGACGATGTTCATGCCGAGCACGCTGCGGGCCATGGCGATGATGTGTGAGGAGCCGCGGAAGTCGTCGGCGCTCATCTCGTTCTCGAGGAGCGGGAGCGCGCTGTGCTTGCGCAGGTGGTGGATCAGCAGGATGCCGCACTCGAAGGAGCCGGCGACGGCGTTGAGGAAGGACAGCAACGAGCGGACGTCTTCGACGTTGTTCTCGCCCTTGGAGCTGATGCTGGAGAGCGAGTCGACGATGATGAGGGCGGGGTTGATGGCGTGCATCATCTCGACCAGGCGGTCCCGGTATTTCTCCGCGCTGAGGTCGAGGATCTCGGAATCGTCGGGGAGCATGAGGTACAGGCGGCGGCGGTCGAGCTGCCAGTGCTCGGCCCGCTCGTTGATGAGCTGTGGCACGTTTTCGGCGTCGATGTAGAGGACGGGGCGGCCGGCGACGATGGGGGCCATGGGCTGCCCGTCGGGCCAGGGCTCGCCGGCGATGATGCGTTTGGCGAGGTCGAGCGAGAGATAGGACTTGCCGGCCCCGGGGACCGCACCCAGCAGCGAGAGCATGGCGAGCGGGATCCAGTCCTTCCAGAGCCAGCGGACGGGCTCGAGGTCGGCGGCGATGTCGTGGAGCGATGGGAAGCCGGGCAGGGTGCGGCCGGGCGTGAGGGCGAGGATCTCGCTGATGATGGCGCGGCGCTGCGGCTCGTCGAAGGCGGCGAGCGCGGATTGCAGCCCGGCCTGGCGGCGCTCGGCGGGCAGGTCGACGGTGGCGTTGTAGATGGTGCGCCAGGGTTCGGCGAACTCGCGAGCCCGGCGGCGGGTCCTGGGCAGGCCCGCCAGCAGGTCGGCGAGGTACTGGCATTGCATGGCTTTCGTGAGCATTGCCGTGTCCTGTTGGTAGGGGAGCCGGTGGCGGCTGTGGCCGTGGCCGGGCGGCCGTACTGGCTCCCTGTCTAATGTTCGCGCGACGTTTCACCGATAACGGCGAGGTAATGGGAATTATCTCGCCTGCCAGTCAGCGTTATCCGTACATCCAAGCGAGAGCCGGGTCGGGCTCGCCGAGGTCGTGCGGGTCGATCCTGCGGATGGGCGCCGGCGGTTCGGGTATGGGCACGACGGGCAGACGTGCGCGCCGTGCCATTGGCACAAGTGCTTCGGCGGCTTTGAGGCTGCGCCTGGCCGCGGGCGTGTGGACGCGGGCGGCGGCGTTACGCACCGCGCCCACGAAGACGTCAATGGGGTCATGCAACACCTGCTTCCTCCGCTTGCGGGGTGGGGCGGGCGTGCTGGCTGGCCGGCTTGCCGACGCGTTCAAGATAGCTGTAGACGGTTGCGACTTTGATGCCGAGCCGGCTGGCGATGGCGCTGGGGCGCAGGCCCTCGTCAGAGAGCCCGACGATGGCGGCTTGCTCGTCCGGGGTGAGTCGCCTTTTGGACGCCTCGGCCGAGGGTGCAGGCTTGTCCTCAGGTTGGTGATGGCCGTTGCCGTTGGTCGACGGCACCGTCACCGCAGGTGACGCGACGACGGCGGGCGGCGGGGCGGGGAAGACGGTGACGGCGGGCGCGGGATCCACCTGGGTGGCAGCCGATTCGGGCGCGGGGCGGATGTCGATCATCACGATCTCTTCGTCGACCTGGAGGCCGCAGACTTCGACGGGGAAGGCGAACACTTCGCCGTTTAGCCCGTTCTCGATCCACCGGTAGAGGGTGGAGAGGTCGAGCGACAGGGTGGAGACTTTGGGACGGTTCACTTCGTAACTCCTTGGTAGGTGTTCGGTCCCGAACGGGATAGGCGTTCGGGACCGAACGTTGTGTGTTATGCCCCCGCGGGGGTGTTTTTGTGTTCGATGGGTGTTCGTGCAGGGCGTTCGGGCTCCGAACGGTCCGCGTAGCGGACCATCGGCTGGACGTAGAAGCCGTCGGTTCTCTCGTTGGGCGGCACTGCGAACAACTGCCCAAAGGGCTGCCACCCGCTGCTGATCTGGTTGTTGACCTGTTCTTCCAGGTCGGTCAAGTCGTCGGCAAGGACGGTGTAGTAGTCAATAATCTTCGGTGTCATGCGGAATGTGTCTCCTTCCACTCTTGGATGATCTGATGTGCGGTGCTCTTCGAGCAGTCGACGATGGCGGCGAGGGCGGTGGGCCCGGTGTCGGGCAGGACGGCGAGGACGCGCTCGGCGAGCTCGCGGGCGGTCGGGGCGGGCGCGGTGACGATCGGGACGGTGACCGGCTCGGGCGCGGTGGTGATGACACGCAAGGCCACCGGCGTCGCCCGGAGCTGCACGGGTACATCCAGGACGTTCGGGTCCGTGAGGCGGATGTACGTCTGCCAGCGGGTGCGCAGCCAGGTGACCGCGAGACCGCCGACGATCCCGCCCCCGATGCCACCGAGGACGCAGAGGCCGATCATAAAGATGCCGAGTGCGGCGCCGTCGCTCATGCGGGATCTCCCGGCGCGGGCTGGCCTTTGCCGTAGGTGCGCTGCAGGCAGGCGACGTGGGCCTTGACGGTGATGGACGTGCCCAGGATGCGGATGCTGGCCGAACGATACGATGTGTAGATGGGCTGCCGGCAGACGGAGCAAACTCCCCAGGGGGATTTGCCGTTGCGGTGCAGCGGGGCGGGTGTGACGTACGATGTGCGCATGTGACCTCCTTCGTGCTATGATGTGACGGCCAGGTGCGGGTGACCTCCCACCTGGTGGCCGGTGCTGAACCCACCGGCCTTTTTTTATTCCCCGTGTTCGCAGAGCGTTTTGCCGATCTGCTCAAGCTCCAGGATGGCGTTGTCGTTGTCGCCCAGGGCGACGGCGAGGCCGGCGAGATAGAGCGCGGCGAGCTGCGGGCCGGGCCGCTCCTCGAGCAGGCGCCGGACGTAGTCGCGGGCGCGGGTGTTGGCCTGGCGGGCGCGGTTGAGCTGCTGCCGGTAGTTGTAGCCGCCGGGCTTGGGCGCGGTGCCCATTAGTGATCCTCCTCGCGGAGCAGGCGGGCGGCGAGCTCTTCGGCGCGGCGCTGCTCGAGCTCGGTCCGGGCGGTGTGCCGGGCGACGCTGCCGATGATCATGGGGGCGCCGGCCGCGGCGTGGAGCAGGAGCAGGCCGGCGGCGATGGGCAGGCCGTAGACGATGGCGGCGGCGAGGAGGATGACGACCTCGCCGAAGGCGATGACGAACGCGATGTAGCCGTCGACCTGCCGGCCGAACCGGGCGACGAGTGCGTTGTAGGCGACGCCGAACAGGACGAGTGCGAGAGCGGCGATGGTGAGGGTGTCCGGTTGCATCCCTGTTCTGTCCTTTTTCTTGCGGTGGCGAGATATGCTGCGTTACGTTGCGAGCGGGATCACGCAGCGGTGACCTACAGGCCGAGTTCCAGCCGGAGCTGGCGCGGTAGCATGTTGCGGATGGAGTTGGCGTATGGATCCTGCGGTTGCTCGAGCACCTCCCGGGAGTAGCGCTCGGTCACGTTGATGTTTTTGTGGCCGAGGACCTTCTGGAGCTGCCAGATGTCGGCGCCCAGCTCTTTACGGTAACGGGCGCCGGCGTGCCGGATCCCGTGCGGATGACATTTGCGGAGGTCGTCGATGCCGGCGGCCTCGCCGTAACGATGCAGGAGGGTCCAGACGTAGCTTTCGCTGATGTGCTGGCCGGCGGGGTCGTAGTCGGGGCCGAGCGCGCCGAACTGGCGGGCGGAGTCGGCCAGGGCGACGAAGATGTAGTCGGCGGGCTCGAGCGGCCAGCGGCCGGCGGCGCGGAGATAGGCGACGATGAGGGTGTAGACGTCGTTGTCGAGCGCCTGCTTTTTGATCTCCCCGCCTTTGTAGCGATAGCTGAACCAGTGGCCGTCGGGGCCGTCGTGGATGTCGCCCCAGCGCAGCTCGCACCACTCGGATACGCGGCGGGTGGTGTTGAAGATGCCGGCGATGATGGCCATGTTGCGCAGGCCGGTGGGGGTGGAGGTGTCGATGGCGTTGAGCAGGCGGGCGATCTCGGGGGTGGTGGGGAAGATGGGCTGCGTGGTGGACTTGGGCAGATCGTGGGCCCGGAACGGGTTGGTGTTGTTCCAGAGGGGGACCTCGCCGCGGCCGGGGACCTGAATGACGTACTGGTACATGGCGTAGTTGTAGTAGGAGCTGAGGGCGGCGACGCGCCGGACGATGGTGGCGGCCGCCAGGCCCTGGTCCTGCATGGCGTCGATCCACATCTCGACGTGGAGGCGACCCACCTGCCAGGGCATGAGGCCGACGGTGGGCGTGCCGTCGTTGGCGATGGTGGGGACGTTGGCGAAGTGGCCGTAGAACGCGTTCCAGTCGCCGGCGTAGGCGACGGCGGTGTTGGTGCGGCCGCTCTTGCGTTCTTTGGCCCGGAGCCACATGTCGCGGCAGCGGATCCAGTGCGTGAACGCGTTCTCGTCGGTAGCTGCGACGTGCCAGCCGACTTCGGCCTGGCCGGGAGCCGGGGCGAGGATGATGGCGCGCTCAGTGTCGACTTGGAAGTCCATGACGGCTCCTAAGCGGTCGCGGCCGCAGGATAAGTAGACTTACCTTGCGGGATTTCCCGCCAGTGGTAGACGGTGCGGTAGACGGTGCGCTTGCGCTGGGTGACGGGATGGGGCTCGCGCGGGCAGGTGCGCACGGGCTCGGAGCCTTCGGGTACGTTGAAGGCGGCGGCGAAGACGTTGGCGAGCTCGGGCGCGATGTAGGTGTCGAGGCGCTCGAGGGTGAGGGTGTGGTGATGGTCCTGGCACGATATGACGACGTGCAGGCCGTCGGTGAACACGTAGGAGGCGCGACCGCAGGCGAGGGCGGTGGTGCGCAGGGTGTTGGCGAACCGGATGAGGTTGGCGATCGGGATGGACATGACGGGCTCCTAACGGAGGAATAGCTGCCAGGCGAGATAGCCGGCAGTGAAGAAGAGCACGACGGAGATGACGAGAAACTGGTAGCGTTCGGTCTGGTCGCGGTTCATGAGCGCAGCTCCCGGAACTCGAAAAGGCTGGCCAGCTCGGGCCGGCGCTTGACGGCGGCGCGGGCGAGGCGGCTGACGTAGTTGTTGTTGAGGCGGAACTCGTCGCCCTGGGTGGTGAGCTGGGTGTCCCAGCGCATGGCTTCGACGAGGCGCTTGGCGCCGATCCTGGTGCGGCCGGCGGCCTGGGCGGCGAGGGCCCGGTCGACGAAGACGCGCAGGACGTGCTGGTTCTGGTCGAGCCACTGGGCGAACTTCATGTCGAGCGTGGCCTCGTCGTCGCTGTGGTTGGCAGCGGCGGCGGGGGGAAGGTCGAAGAAGGTGCGTTCGCCCCCGGTGGAGCGAGCGAGTTCGTCGGTTATTTTCATCGGTGGCTCCGGTGGAACTCCAGGATGTGGCGGGTGGCGGCCGATTTGTTGACGCCGAGCTCTTGGGCGGTGCGCTCGACGAGCTCGGCGTCGTCGCGGTAGACGTAGGCGGAGAGGGAGCGCAGGGTGCGGCGGCGGGCGGCCGGGGCGGTCTGCGGGCGGGCGCGGTAGGCGTCGAAGGCGATGCGCAGGGCCTCGGAGAGGGAGACGTCACGCTCGCGGGCGAGCTGCTCGACGTAGGCGAGGTGATCGTCGTAGACGGTGACGTGGAGGAAGGCGGCATCGGCTGGGGCTGACATGTTAGTCCTCGCAGGGGTCGGGCTCGTAGCCGGCGGCGGGGTCGGGGCACGCAGCCAGGCGCTTTTCGTGCTGCGCGACGATCACGTCGATGGCGACGCCGATGTGCGGGAGATGGGCGTCGCTGGCGTAGCGTTCGAGAGCGTCTTTTGTCTCGGGTGCGACGGTGGTGTTGAGCTGCGGCCGGCGGCGGAAGACTGTCTTATCCATAGGTTGCTCCCCGTTGGAAGTGGTCCCGTCCATTTGGAATTTCTGACTTCTACTGTAACACACTGTCACACAGTTGTCAATAGTGAATTCCATAGTTCGCATTTTAGGGACGATATCGCAAGTCGTCAATAGGGTGTATCCCAAGAGTTATCCCAAGTGAGAAAATCCGTTTCAGCCTCGGGGACGTTGACGCTGCTGGCGTGCGCGGGGTTTGTGGTGCTGGTGGCGGCGCTGGGGCTGCAGGTGGCGGCCGGCCGGCCGGAAGCGGCGCGGGCGGTGGTGCCGGGGCGGACGGCGACGAGCTCGCCGACGATCGCACCCAGTGCGACGGTGGCGATCGCCACGGCGACGGTTACGGTGGAGGCGAGTGTGACGCCGACGGCGGAACCGACCCCGGAGGGCGTGCCGTGGAATGAGGCCCTGCTGACGCATCTGACGACGACGGTGTGCTCGGTGGAGGCGTGGGCGCCTGATCCGCTGCCGGCCTGGTGCGGGTCGCTGGCGTCGGTGGTGCGGGTGGGGGACCAGCTGGTGGTGCGGTCGACGCTGACGCCGGCGGACGAAGAGCAGGTGGGCCTGATGGGGCGGGGGCTGTCGTCGTTCGTGTACAACAACGTGTACAAGCACTACGGGATCCGGCGGATCCTGATCGTGGGGGATGCGGACGGGGCGACGTTGTATGAGCGGGGTGAATAACGGTGTTTATCTTGCGAGGGTTTTGGGGCGTGTTCTAGGGGTGGTTACGGACGGGTTTTATCGCCTGGGGTTGGGGACGGGAGGCGAGACGGTTGCTAGGGACCGGAGATGTCACGGTGCCCGGAACGGGGTGGCCGTGCCGACTGGGGTGGGGGTGGGACGGTATCACGGTTCGGGTCCGTGAGGCCGGAGGTTCAAATCCTCTCTCCCCGACTTTTGTTCGATTGAGTTGGCACGGATGGGGCTTTTTGGTAGCCGTGCCGTCTCCGGTTCCTCGGGTCGGTGAATCCTCCTCTTCCTCCAGGCGATACGGTTTTCGTGGGTTGGTGATTCGGCGTAAGAAAAAAACGTGCGCGGCGATTATTTCGCGAGCGCCGGTTTTTATCTTGCGAGAATCCTACCAACCGGAGGTCACACGGAATGCCTATCAAGCTCTCTACGGCTATCGAAGGGTTTATGCTGTCGTGCGAGGCGGCCCGGCTGTCGCCCCATACGATCCGGGATTACTCGGTGACGCTGCGGCGCTTTGCGGCGTTCGTGGGGGAGGACCGGGCGCTGGCCAGCATTTCCCGGGATGATGTGCGGCGTTTTTTGCGCAGCCTGGCGCAGCCGCAGACGGTGACCGCGGGGGTGACGGTCCGTCACCTCGAGCGCCTGAGCGATAAGACGATTCTGAACTACCACACGGGCCTGGGTGCGCTGTGGACGTGGGCGGTCGGCGAGGAGCTGGTCGAGACGCACCTGATCCACCAGGTGGAGCGGCCGAAGCCGGAGACGCGGGCGGTGGCGCCCCTGAGCGAAAAAGACATCAAGGCGTTGCTGACGGCGTGCGATAAGACGGTGCGCTATGACCGGCCGGGGAAGAAGACGACGGATAACACCCGGCCCACGAAGCTGCGGGACCGGGCGATCGTCTTTTTGATGCTGGATACGGGGCTACGGGCGAGCGAGCTGTGCGGCCTGGCGGCCTGCGACGTGGATTTCAAGAATGCCCGGATCTGGGTGATGGGCAAGGGGAAGAAGGAGCGGTTCCTCCCGATGTCGCCGGATACGCGGGCGGTGTTGTGGAAGTACCTGAATAAGGACCGGCTCGATGAGCCGGCGAGTGCACCGCTGTTTGCCATGATTGACGGCCGGCCGATGACGCGGGTGTCGCTGCTGCAGCTGCTCCGGCGGCTGGGCGAGCGGGCCGGGGTGCGGGATGTGCATCCGCACCGGTTTCGGCACACGTTCGCGATTCAGTTCCTGCGGAACGGGGGGGATGTGTATGCGCTGCAGGCGGCTCTCGGTCATACGACGCTGGAGATGGTGCGGCGTTACCTCCAGTTGGCGCAGACGGACATCGACAAGGCACATGAGACGGCGAGCCCGGTGGCGAAATGGCGGCTGCGATGAGTTTTGTCAGTTTTGGCGCGTCCGTGCTATCTGGGGCTTGACACCGGAGCGCGCACGGTATATAGTGACAGATGTGGCGAACACCCCCACCGGTTGTGATGCTCTTGTCGACGCGGTCGTGGCCCTGATCCGCAAGGAGGTCCCACGAGTCGCGATGTCGGGGCGCAACTGGAAGGTGATCCTGAACGGTTCGGCATCGGGCGACGTGCGGTTGGTCGTCGAGGAGCATGCCGACGTGGTGCAGAGGTTTCAGCCGGTGAAGGCGAACTAACCTAACTTATATTTCGATTGGCGCCGGCCCGAAAGGGTCGCTTCGCCGGGAAATAGGGGAGTGCCTTACACTCCCCGAGGTGTGGCTCGAGAGAGGCATCCTGAGTATTCAGGGTGCCTCTCTCTTTTGTTTCTGGAGGTCACATGGACCGTGATGCGATGACGCGTGATGTTGTGACGGAGCCGCCGAATAACACGGAGGACCCGTTCCTGTACCGATTGCTGGTGGGCGGGCTGCTGGCCGTGGTGGTCCTGGCCGTGCTGGGGGTGTTGGTCCTCACGGGGCAGGGCAAGGCCGGCGGCGACGTCCTGATGGCGGTGGTGACGATTGCGGCGGCTGCGGTCGGGTACCTGGGTGGGTTGCTGACGCCGCGGGCGTCGAAGTGATTGGTTTTGTGCCGATGCTGAGAGTGCTCTTCATTGCTCCGGTGGCCCCGAATCTGCCTCGGCTCGCCTGGCATGATGAGCTGGCGGCACTGGCGGACATCGACGGGGTGGACGTGACGCTGGTGGCCGGCGAGGTGGCGACGATCGCGAATGTCGCCAAACGACTGACGGCGGACGCGTGGGATGTGATCGTGTTCAGCGGGCACGGCAAGGCGAACTGCCTGATCCTGTCCGACGGGCGGGCGATCCCGGGGGCGTGGCTGGCGACGCAGGCGAAGGCGCGGGCCCCGGAGGTGGTGCTGGTCGGGGCGTGTTATTCGGCGGCGGCGGATGACTCGCTGCACACGATCAGCCAGGAGATTGCGGATGCGGGGCTGCATGCGATCGCATTCGAGGCGGCGGTCGACGATCTGGCCGGCGCGGTGTTCGCGACGGAGTTCATCCGCAGCATGGCGGCCGTGTTCGACGTGACCAGGGCCATGCGGGTGGCGACGGAGATGACGGCGCAGGTGAGCCTCAACACGGCGAAGAGCGCACGGTTGAGCCGGGCGGCCGTGAACGGGTGGCGACAGTTTACGAAGCGGCTCGACGGGATTGAGTGCACGCTGGCGGAGATGAATGACCGGCTGCGCCGTTTGGAGGGCACGCCATGACGCTGAAACCGCTGAACATCGTGCAGGTGAAGTTTGCGGCGAAGGCGTCGCCGGAGCTGCGGGCGCAGTTGATTCAGTCGTGCGAGCGGGCGGGGCTGCTGTGGTGCGACCTGGGCGCGGAGGTTGTGGAGCGCGAGGTGCAGCGGGTGTGCGTGATGGCGGCCCACGCGGTGATCGTGGACATGGCGAAGAATTGGACGCGCGGCCAGTGGGAATCGGCGCTGCTGCGGTCGGGGGCGGATGAGGGGCTTTCGCATAGCAACAACGGTGATAAGTGACGTGGCTGCGGCCTAAACAGAATGAGTTTTTCGCGGGAGTTTCGCGGGGTGAATGACGATGGATGTAGGGCGAGAGGGGCGACCGGTGGCCTATGGACTGCCGCACGTGTGCGAGTCAGCGGAGGTTGCCGCTGCGCTCGTGCCGTTGTCGCCCAAGCAACGCCGGGTGCTACGGGCCTATGTGTGGCAGGTGGAGCTGGGCGAGGTCGGGGTAACGGAGTGGCTGCAGCAACCGGACTGCCCGGTGGGGGAGTCGGCCTGGTACAAGTCGGGAGAGAAGGCAAATTATCTTCACTCGCCGGTGTTTCAGGCGGCGCTTGCGGCATACCTGGCGGCCGGGCAGCGGTGGAAGATCAGCCAGGACGCCAAGGCCATAGAGCGGGCCCGGGCCCGGATTGTGCAGGCCGCGCCGGTGGCGGCCGAGCGGCTCGCCGAGATGGTCGAGGGCGATCTTAGTCAACTGTTCAGGGTGACAACCCGCTGGACGCCGACGCCATATCCGACTGAGGAGATCCTTGAAGAGGAAAAGCGTCTGGACGGCGACGGCAACCCGGAGCGATGGTATCGAGTGCGGTGTGCAGTGCTTGATCTGACGAAGTTGGCAGATCCCCGAGTGGCCAGGCTGGTGAAGGGGTTCAAGGACTCGCCGAAGACGGGGTTATCGGTGGAGCTCTACGACGCACAGAAAGCTGCGGAGGGTCTACTGGACCGGGCCGATGTGAAGACGGCCAGTAAGGCGCCGACGGTGGCCACCGTGAATGTGACGGAACTGTCTGATGACGAACTGCTCGCAATCGCCCAGCACGGCGGCGGCGGAGGCGGCGAGGGAGCTGCTCCGCCGGCGTGAGGCGCGCAGCGGGGTCCTGCACTTTACCAGGTACACATTTCCGCAGTACCGGGCGGAGCAAGCGCACGAGCTGATCGGGAGCCACCTCGACCGGGTGATTGCGGGGGAGTTGCGGCGGCTGATGATCTTCGCTCCTCCCCAGCACGGCAAGTCGGAGCTGGTGTCGGTGCGGCTGCCGGCGTACTGGCTGGGGCGCCGGCCGGATGAGCCGGTGATCCTGGCGTCCTACGGGGCGGACCTGGCGTACTCGAAGAGCCGGCAGGCCCGGGAGCTGTTGGAGAGTGAGGCGTTCGGACGGCTGTTTCCGGGGCTGGGGACGCGCAAGGACTCGCGGGCGGTGAACCGGTGGCAGGTGGCCGGGCGGCGGGGCTACATGCTGGCGGTGGGCGTCGGGGGCGGGATCACGGGGCACGGGGCCCGGCTGGGGATCATCGACGATCCGTTCGAGAACTGGGCGCAGGCGCAGAGCGAGACGATCCGGGCGAAAACCTGGGACTGGTACCGGACGACGTTCCGCACCCGCATCTGGGAGGGCGGGGCGATCGTGCTGATTATGACCCGGTGGCACGAGGACGATCTCGCCGGCCGGCTGCTGATGGATGACCCGGGCGGGTGGACGGTGCTGCGGCTGCCGGCCCTCGCTGAGACGCAGGAAGAGCGGGACAGCAATAATGCCCGGATGCACCTGCCGACGGGCGAGCCGGATCCGCTGGGGAGAGAGCCGGGCGAACCGCTGACGCCGGCACGATTTAGCCAGGCCGCACTGCTCGAGTTGAAGCGGGATGTGGGGAGCCTGGGGTGGAGCGCCGAGTATCAGGGTGCACCGACGCTGCCGGAAGGCGGGATGTTCAAGCGGCCGTGGTTCAAGATCGTGGATGCGGCGCCTGGCGGGACGGCGGTGCGGTACTGGGATAAGGCGGGGACGGCCGGGGGCGGGGACTACTCCGCGGGGGTGCGGGTGCTCCGCTCGGGAGATAACTGTTATTACATTACGGATGTGGTGCGGGGCCAGTGGAGCTCGCACGAGCGGAATGCGGTGATCGCGCAGACGGCCGCACTGGATGGGATCGGGACGGCGATCTGGCTGGAACAGGAGCCGGGGTCGGGCGGCAAGGAATCGGCGGAGCTGAGCGTGCGCCAGCTGGCCGGGTACGTGGTGCATAAGGAGCCGGTGACGGGCGATAAATGGGTGAGGGCGGCGCCGCTGGCCGCGCAGCTTGAAGCCGGGAATGTGAAACTGGTGCATGGGGACTGGAACGGGCCGTTTATCGAGGAGCTGTGTGGGTTCCCGACGGGCAGCCATGACGACCAGGTGGATGCGGCGGCCGGGGCCTTCAACAAGGTGGCACGTAAGAGGGGATTTACTCCGCTATGACCGTAAAAGAGCGACTGGCACGGGTGCTGAAGGGGTTGACGATCAACTTCCCGACGGGGCTGTCGTGGAGCCTGATCACGCTCGGCCGGACGCGCTATGACTACGCGGGGCAGGTGGGCAACGGACGCGGCAACAGCGCGGTCGAGGCCGTGGTGCGCTGGGTGGCCCGGACGTTCCCGGAGGCGCCGGTGGAGGTGTGGGCGAAGGCAGCCGACGGCACGGAGAAGGCGGTCGCGGGGCACGGTTTGACGCGGCTGGTGGCGAGGCCGAACCCGTATTACTCGGGCGAGCTGCTGTGGCGGGCGACGCTGGCCGACCTGGTGGCGGACGGCAATGGGTACTGGATCAAGCGGCGGAACGGGCTGCGGGGGCCGGTGCAACTGTGGTGGGCGCCGTCGTGGACGATGACGCCGGCCTACCCGGCGGACGATCCGACGGTGTTTATCAGCCACTACGACTACACGGTTAACGGGCAGACCGAGGCGATCGCCGTGGAGGACGTGGTCCATTTCCGGGATATGCCCGACCCCGAGAACCCGCGCAAGGGGTTGAGCCCGATCAAGGCGCTGGCCAGGGAGATCTTCACCGACGACGAAGGAGCGAACTTTACGGCGAGCCTGCTGAAGAACATGGGCGTGCCGGGGGTGATCATCTCGCCGGAGGGCGAGGGGGACACGATCACGTCGGACGATGCGAAGGCCGTGAAGCAGGATTTCAAGAGCAAGTTCGGGGGGGATAACCGGGGCGAGCCGATGATCGTGCCGGCCCGGACGCGGGTGTCGATGTTGTCGTGGTCGCCGCAGCAGATGAACATGCGCGATCTGCGGAAGATCCCGGAGGAGCGGATCACGGCGCAGCTCGGGATCCCGGCCGTGGTGGTGGGCCTGGGCGCGGGGCTGGACCGCAGTACCTTCGCGAACATGAAGGAGGCGCGGGAGGCGGCTTACGAGAGCTACATCATCCCGACCCAGCGCCTGATCGGGGCGGACCTGGGCAACCAACTGCTGCGTGACTTCGAGCGCAACGTGGACGGGTTCCGGGTGGGGTTCGATTTGCGGAACGTCCGGGTGCTCCAGGAGGATGAGAACGCGAAGTGGACGCGGGTGACCGCGGCGTTCGGGGGCGGCCTGATCATGCGGAGCCGGGCGAAGGAGATGATCGGGGAGCAGCCGGAGCCGGGTGATGAGCTGTATTTGGAGCCGGCGGGGGCGACGGAGGTGGGACCGGACGCAAAAGAGCCGGAACCGGCCCCTACGATGGCACCAGCGGTAAATGCGGTCGGAATTGCCGGGGAATCGGGGGATAAGTCGGCTTACAACGCCACTGAAACGAAGCGCCGGACGCCCTCCATCGTGCGGGCGCTCGATCGGTCGGCGGCCAGGCTGACGGCCGCTATGGCAGGCGAGCTCGACGAGGCGTTTGAGGCGCTCGGGGCGCGCGTGCGCGTGCGGGTGGATGATCCGAACAAAGCAGGCCCGGCCGGCGAGGTGAAGGCGCCGAGCGATGACTGGGAGATCATCCGGGAGACGTGGGAGGGCGGCGAGCTGGTGCAGGTGGAGCTGCCGAAGAATGTGACGACGGAGTTCCAGAAGCTGTATGAGTCGTCGTTCCGGCAGATCCTCGACACGACGATCGGGGTGATCGAGAGCCACCTGGACGTGCCCGTGGGGGTGAACCTGCCGGACCCCCGGGCGCGGGAGATTATCCGGGGCTGGGCGACGCGCAAGGGGCTGGCGGATATTGACGGGCAGGTGCGCCAGGCGGTGATGGATGCCCTGGCCGAGGGGAGGGCCGCAGGCGATGGCGCTGACGCTTTGGCTCGGCGGATCCGAGGGATGGTCGAGGGGCGCGGTATGTATCCTGGTGTTTACCGGGAGGCATATGAGCGGGCGCAGGCACGCGGCTGGGGTGAGGAGGCGGCGAGCCGGGCGGGGGACCGGGCGGCCCGGATGTATCGAGCTGAGACGATCGCCCGGACGGAAACTAAGACGGCGCAGAACCGGGCGAGCATAGAGGCGTACCGGGCGAGCGAGGTGGTGGAGAGTCTGAAGGTGTGGGACGGGGATGATTGCGGGTGGACGGGGCATGACGATGGGGAGAAGGCGGACGGGATGATCGTGAGCTTTGAGGAGGCGGATATGTATCCGCTGGCGCATCCGCGGTGTGTGCGGTCGTTTGGCCCCGTGGTGCGCAAGACGGTCGAATGAGTTGCCATCATTACTCAGGTGGGGCGGGCAGCCGAGAGGCTCCGGCGTGGGAATCTAATGATGGCGAGATAAGGGTAGTTATCAGGTGGTGACATGCCGGGTATAGGCATCGGGTTAGCTGGCGCACGGCTCGGTCTGGGGCTGGCGCAGGGCGCGGGGGCGGCGGCGGCGGTACGGTGGTGGGTGACTACTACACTATTGGCGGATGACGCACTGACCGTCTTCCAGCCAAAAGGCGCGGTGAGCGAAGAGGCTTCTTATCTTGACCTGACCGGAAATGGCAGGCACGTCTCGTATCGTTGGGTTTTTAGCCAATATGGAATAGACGAAGTTTTACCAATTGCTCAACATGTTGAATGGTCAGCCGAGATTGGCTGGCATTGGCCAGATAGTAGCCGCTATCTCTGTTTTCCATCAACATTTTTCCCAATGTCGCATTGGTCCACATTTATAGTGGTAAAAAATGCACCCGGTGTCTCTTTTGGTCAATCGCGGCCGTTTGGGTGCAGGTATGCAGGTGGCAATCGTTATTATATTTACAATGTAAATTCTACAACGGCTGTCTTTGGCAATGGTACAGCAGCCATTGTTGGGACTGCTTGTGAAAATGGTGATTTGTGCTTATCTGGCACATCATTTAATGCCATCAATGGTAATCAATTTACAACCGGCTCCGGCTTTGCAAATACCATAAATGTGCCGATGCTGTTTGGTGCGATGTCCGATAACAATACGCGAAGTATTGTGGGAGTCAACTCGAACTATTTTCGCGGTGATATTACCTGCTTTGCAATGTGGAATCGCCCGTTGACATGGCAAGAGTATTTAGACGTGCGAACGCAGGTGATCGCCGCGGGCTTGCTTTAGGCCAATCGTGATGTAATGCAGGTTATTTTAACAGCACAGGAGGGTATAGATGACACTAGACGAGTTCGCGAAACTGATTGACGGGTTGACTGCCGACGAGATGGCCGCCATCCTGCAACGCAGCGCGGCGCTCATTGTCGTCGAAGATGCGCGGGCGGCGTACGAACGCGCGCAAGTTGCGGAGCAACAGCGCAGTCAGGAAGCGCAGTTGGAGATTGCCGCTTTGGAAGCTGCCTATATCGCGGCGGATAAGGCCGCGAAGGGCATCGGCTGATGGACATTATCCTGAGTGCCGCGTTTACGGCGTCGAAGATCGGCAAGACGGGCTTGACGCCAACCGTGACGTGCTATGCCACGGAGCGCAGCACCGGGACGCGGACGACGGTCGTCAACGCGCAAAACATG
>ERZ761584.340-NODE-340-length-15702-cov-57.066147_pt1 | contig 15702 bp, 23 predicted proteins | sample MGYA00512168_ERZ761584 | MGnify/ENA primary metagenome ERZ761584 (study PRJEB28899, sample SAMN03785564) | bioreactor sludge metagenome | biome: EBPR Sludge; feature: EBPR Bioreactor; material: 0.22µm filtered reactor supernatant | place: Saint Lucia: Queensland...
ACCTCACGGCGCACGCTGTCTGCGGTGTCTAGTTGTTGGAGCATCCCAAGTCCTCTCTGTTGTGTTGTCGTAACAGCTTCAACGCACGACAAAGTCTGCCCGACTTGAACACGTCCATAACACAACTCCTAGTAGAGCAAAGAGTGAGTACAGTTCTCCCCGCCCTCACCGCCCAACAAGGGTAGCACAAGAAGTGGTCGGTTGTCTAGAGAGAGAGGGGAGACGGTGTTAGATGTCACATCTAGCTAGGGGTTAGAGGTCATTTCGCCCATAGCTGTTCCTGCGTTGCGGTAGTTGGCGTTGTTCCGAGTGGCATTATTACCGCCAACCAACGAGGATTGTGACCGAACCGCACATGAGTTGGCATGCCTTCGCCAAGTGTCGGGAAGTGGATCGTGGCCTTCAGCCTCCTCGCTGCATGAGTGATCTTGTCGAGTACCTTTGTTGAAAAGGTACGTTCCAATGGCATTCCTTTTTGTTGTATTGCCACTCGCCAATTGGGCATAATGAGATCCTTCTGCAGTTCGAAGTTGATGTTGCTGCCCGAAACCCAGATCGAAGCTTCGGAGAGGGTCATGTCTGTGAAAGAGCGCAGCTTCAACGCCTGTTCAATCGCCCACAACGGAACGAATACGGGTGGGCCTCCGAAATATTGGTCAGGAAAGTGACAGGCGATGAGAGCGGGACCATTCGTCGCTACTGCTATCGTGCTGTACTCTTTCCAGCATTCAAACCAAACACCAGCCAGTTGCGGGCGGGTCTGGTCCTCGCCGGCGAACGAGGCGAGGACTATTAGATCGGTAGGGGCGATACTGATATTGAACGGTTTCATCCTACTGCTCCTCGTGCAGCGGCACACGAAATTCCCCAGTGCTCGCGTCGTGGCTTTCCTGGCGCCCATGTCTTGATGTAGGCATCCCATCGCTGGTCGTCGGTGGTGTCGTTAGCGATAGAAATGTGATCGAGACGATATTTGTCGATCATCATCATGACACCGAGAATGTCGTTGTATTCGACGGCGACATACAGTTCGGTGGCAGTCTCCTTCAGTGTCATATATTCGTTTAGTGTCAGATTGAACATGCGAGCAAAACGACTACCGTTACGACGAGTAACGATGTCAAGAATAACACCATATTGTTCAAATTGAAGGTAGCCCCTCGCAGGACCGCCACCAAACTGCCGTCGTGTTACAAGCCCGCTCTCTTGCATTGAGACCGCAATGATCTGCTTGGCTATTGTGATAGGCTCGTATACGAGTGTGAACTTCTCGTCGTAGAGTTCCATCGCAGGTTTGACGACATACTTGTAGTAGTCGTAGGGGATCATGTTACTTCTCCTGTTGCCGTTAGAATTGCGGGGGAAGGCGCCACCACACACCTTCCCCCGCAACGAGCGCAGACACTTTCGCACAAGTCCGCGCTCTATTCCTTGTGACCAAATTTCTCGATGATGTCGAGGAACACCTTAATACATTCGATGGCCTTCCCCTGAGTGCTGGGAAGGATATCAAGGCGTTCGAGTTGCTGAGCAAACGCATACACCGCAACCTCGTGTATGTTGAAATGCTTCGCGTATGCTCGAACCAGTTTCCTCGATGCTGGGTGACGACCATGCTCAATTGCGGATAGATGCGATGGTGTACGAGAAAGCGCAACGGCAAGATCTGCCGAGCTTGTATCGTTGTAGTACCGAATACGACGGAGAGCATCGCCCATTAAGTCTTTAGCCATCACAATGTTACTCCTTTCAACGTCGAAAAGCGGTGCACCCCGCTTTCGTCAGGAACCGACAATTTTGGTGCAGCCGGAATGATCATAGGAAATGGTCCAACATTGATAGGTTCTTCGGCGTGTCGAACCATAATAGATAGCGCCGTCTTCGCATCCTTTTCAGGGGCGATCGCGTACAGCGCATCGTGAACGTTCCGCACAATCCGCGCTCCAGTTGGCCAATCGTCATCGTCGTGACACATATACCACACCCGCTTCATTTTGTCACCGATGGTTGATTGCGGCCGAAACGCTACGACCGATCGCAGGGCTTCTGTTGTTAGTCGCTCTTCAATATACAGCGGTCTCCCATAGCTGTTATAGATGACACGATTGGTCCTCATCTCATCTTCTAGCCGCTTCCACCATCTTCTCAATTCGGGGTACATACGATGGTATTTCGCATACACGAACTGCGCGACGGATAGCGATAAGCCATTCTTCTCCGCGAATGTATCCGGTCCGAGGCGATAGTTCAGCCCATGCCGAGACCGCTTTCCAATAAACCGTTTGGTAGGAGTACCGTCAGGAAAGTGGTCTTCCTTTGGCACCTCATCATAGGAAACATTGTAGATCAACGCTGCGAGTTGTCGATGACAGTCGAACGTCCCTGGATTCAGTCTCGCCTTCTCGAAGTCGTTGATCCATTCTTCGATATTGGCATCCCATCCAACATATCTTGCTTCGGCTTGTTCAAGGTCGATATAGCAGACTTGATACCCTGGTTCTGCGATGAAGAGCCAACTGATACGGTGCGGGAAGTTCTGTGCGTTTCTGCCTGTTCCCCAATGCGTCTTTTCCGAGGACAGTCTCCCTGGTGCCTCTCGTGTTCCTTGTTCGGAATAGGCTGCACGGAACCTGCCGTCGTCGTCTAACTTCATATCAACGAAATTGGAGTAATGGGTACTCTCCTTAACGTAATCTGCATGGGCTGCCAGGATGGCGGGAATGTGCGGATCTTGTGCATATGTATTGCTGATCAAAGCCTTCGCCGTCTTATCGAGCTGTGGTCTGCCAGTTCGAGTACGATGATGGAATACGACGCCCAATCGTTTCAGAAACTTGCCGAACTGTATACGAGACAGCGGATTGATTGTCACCGGCTCTCCCGCTGCATCCGAACATAACTGATCGAACTTAATCTGTATCTCCTTCATGTCGTCTCGGAGCAAGTTAGATGCGGCATCTAACTTCGCGTGGTCGATATTGGTCCCGAGAACCTGGGCGGCTTGAAGATGTGGTTGCAGTCTCATCGTGTGGCCAAAGAAAAACTTTAACAGTCCTTTCTTCGTCAGCGCGGCGACTTGTGGTGCTACAACTTCTCTTGTAACGCACGCATCTTTGATGTTGTAGCGAAAGAACACATCGGGGTCGTCGTAGAAGGTTGTCTTGTCACTCTTATAGTACGACTCCCAAGTATAGGTCGAAGCCAGGTGGTCTAGCCCAATCCGTCCTGTTGGATGCAGCAGATGTTCCGCCAACATCGTGTCGAACCAATGTGGTTGGGTTAAGATACGATCGAGAAACCACAACAACGACCGATCATAGTCCCCGTTCTGAGCAACAAGAGAGACCTTCGGATCGCCAACGAGTTTCGCGATGGCAAGACGGATCTCTAGCTCATCCTCCACATCGAATTGGTTATGGACCTTTCTTCCTTCGACATGGCACCAGTTAATACAATACCCCTCTAATGGTTGTGCAGAGAAACCGATACAAACAATTTGTCGATGTTGCACCTCGATGTCATACGCGATCGGCTTGCGTTTGGTGACTGCATAATCGTGGAGGTACGCAATCCAATCCAGCGCATCGGTCTTCGTCGGCCATAGATGAAATGTTCTGCTTGGACGCTTATCTCCTTCGACGAGGACATGCGAGAACTTGGCCATGTCCCGAATGAAATCTATCTCGTTTCGAGGTTCGGCTAGCTGTATCTCGCCATCCGCATTCATCTTCTTCTTCAACGTGAAGGCAGGGTTGTAGGTACAAAACCCAAGTATCTTCTTGCCATCTCCGAGGTCGATATCAACGACGCTGCCTCGCCACTCGCGGATACCTGTTACGCCGGTCAACGCTTTCAACGCGACCGATCCCAACACAAGGATACATTTCAGGTTGGGGAGTTTACGCAACTCCCACAGCAGTACCTGTCGCCAAGCATCGTATTCGGTGGTTGACGTGATGATCGACATATTAACAAAATGCGCCTGCGACTTGATGACATTGGTAGTCCATACCATGGACCTTTCGAGGCCGCACTTCTTCCGCAGGTGGCTCCACAATAGCGCTCCTGATCCGCCCGCAAAGGCAACACGGTTCATTGGATCGACAGCACTCTTCCTCTCCGCCTCACCATAAGTTTCGGAAACGATAGCGATCTCCGCATCGAAGTTGCCATTCCCAAATGCGTCGGGCACTACTCCAAACTGATGGCAGACAGCCATAAACTCGTTATAGAGATCTCGCCTATTCATCTCGTTCTCTCCTTAACGAAGCCCCGAAAGATTGAGCGGTGACGAACACTTTCACATAACTCCTCGCTCGGGTTATGGCGGTGTAGAAATTTGTTCGATTGGCCATATATGTCGTACCTTGTGGTACGACATAATATATGCTCTCCCATTCCGAACCTTGAGCCTTGTGAGTGGTGATCGCATACCCGAGCGAGATGTTCTCTCGTGGATCGTATCGTTTAATCTTGCTGCCCGATTTCGTTTCGATCACGATAGGGAAAATCTTCTTTCCCCAGCCGAACTCGACTTCGATCTCTCCCATCTCCGAGATGCCGACAACAATGCCGATATCGCCATTCATCACGCCAAGGTTGTAATCGTTCTTGTTAATAAGGACTTTATCACCAACAAAAAAGGTGATCGGCGCTTCCTTCTTGAGGGCACGAGGAATAGTGATGCTGACATTATCTTTCCCCCGCTGAAAAAATTTCTGCAACAATACGTTTATCGTCTCGGTTCCAGCGGGTGGTTTCCTCATGGGGCAGATAATCTGGTGGTCCGTACTGCAAAACTCATCGATGTTCCGAGCAAAGTCCGCTAACAATCGGTTGGTTGGGCTGTCGGTAACATCGATAGCAAACTCCTCAGTACGTTGAGGCATCTTGCCTTCGATGATCCGCGCGCCGTTTGCGATGATCGATGATCCTGCTCCCTGCCGATGGATTGTGCTTAGTTCGGTAGTCGGGAATTTGTTCATCAACGCAACGAACGGTGGTGGTCCGAGGGTCTTGTTGATTGGCTTCAACTGGTGACGATCTCCGAATACCCGCAGTAATCCGCCCGCTGGCAGAGCATCGATCAGATAGCGGTACATTTCCGCGTCTACCATCATGCCCTCGTCCAAGAGCAGCACATTGGCCGCTAAAGGGTTGTGTTTGGTACGTTTGGGCATCCCTGGTGGAGGTGCCTTGCCTGTGATGGGGTCAACGTCCCCAGGATTCGGAAATTCGAGGAGCTTGTGGTTAGTGCTCGCTGGCAACCCCGTTACCTCAGACTGTCGGCGAGCAGCACGCCCGGTGGGAGCGGACAGAGCAACGATATACCCAGCTTCGGTGAAAGCTTTGTAGATGCTCTTCGCAATCGTTGTCTTGCCCGATCCTGCAGGACCGGAGACGGTTACGATGCGGTAACGTGTGTCAAGACACCTCTTGATCGCGGTTGTTTGCGTTTCGTCCAGTTGAACGTCCATAGATGATCCTCTCGACTGCCGCCATTTCGACGTCGGTGATGAACTCTTTAGCAATGACGGAAAAATCAAACGTGGAGGTGTCGTAGGTCGCAGAGGCGATCGTGCTATTTAGTCTGCAGATTAGCTCGGCCGTCATGTAGTTCACGACACACCGCCAATAGTGCTCGCCGCATTAGATCGCTGCGAGTGTTGCCGTATCGTCGGCAACATTGGGAGATCAGTTTTAGGTCTTCATCCGAGACCCGCGTCCTTAACGAGTGACATTTTCCTTCGAGTGGATCTTTCGACCGTGTTGTCGGTGCGAATAAATCTAATACGACGGTAACGGTCACTTTTGGTCGCATTATCTATTGCATCCTTCAGCTAGGGTGTCCTGGAACGACAATGCGGTCATCAGGGGAGGAAGACTGCGCGGGAAATCGAACCAGAACACCCTACTCGAAGATGTGTTACCTAGCCGTAGCTAGACGTCACATCTAGCTGCGCGGGAAACCGACCTCGACGAAGCCCTCGCCCTTCCGAGCAAACGCAGTCTTGGCATCAGTCAAGATCTCATCGACCCGAACCTTCGCGCCGTCGATGGTGTTGCCATCGACATCGGTCACGGTCAGTTTCACGTATCGAACCATCGGCCCCATCGCCTTGCGGGGCTTCCGAACCTTCGTCTCTTTAACAGTATCGGACATGGGAACAGTCTCCTTTGGTGCTTTCGCCATATAGTCTCTCTAGTCGATGGCTACAGTTTAGTCGATCGCCTCAACACGATCAATGGCATTGCGAGGTATGCCGTTGTATATTTCGGTCTTCAGGGTCAACTTGGCCGACAACGTGATCAGCCCCGACAACGACACTCGTCTGCCGAGTGGATAGCCGACCGCGAGGAGGAACACCTTGTTGTCGTAGCGGGCGTCCCTGGTCTCGGCCAGAGAGAGTTTGCGATATGTGACCGATTTGCCTTCCTCAGGGGCGTTCGACGCATCGTAGTCCGCAGGGAACTGGTCCGGAGAGATTAAGAACGTCGCGGCGATATAGAAACTGCCCTTGTGGTTTTTGACCTCCCTTTTCTCTGCCTTGATGATGGTGCCGATATAGGTGCCATCAGGCAAAGGCTCACTCGGCTCGGCATCGGTGAGATCGACACCGAAATCAATAATATCGTCCGCATCCGTCTCGTCGGCGAGATCGACGCCAAGACCGGTGTTGAGGTCCTCATCATCAGAGAGTGAAAGCTTGTTCTTAGCCATGGTATTGTTTCCTCGTTGAGGTTGGGTCAAACAGAAATCTTCCCAAAGTCGTTGGCTTGCCAAACCTGGTATATCTTGGCGAGTGTCAGTCCTTCTCCTGTCTCAGGGTTGTACACCCACGGAAAGGCCCTAACCTGTGCACTGAACAGACGGGTCTTTACATGCTTGTATTGTGCAGAGGGCCGAACACGGATCGCATGACCGGTCGTTGTTTGTTCGAGATACCATACTTCATTGATAGATACTGGTATCTGGTATGCAAGCGACGATCCCAACATGATAGGATACTCGATCACGTTGCCTTCTTTGTCACGATTTGGCTTGTCCTCATGACAAACGACGATCAAGTGCAGATCATGCCGACCGGCAATCCGTAACAAGCCAAGGATCGCGTAGTTAACCCAAGTATTTTTGCGGCCGTAACCTTTGAACTCAGGGTCCTCGATTGTAGTTTTGGCTCCGACAACCCCATGTTCGAGTGCCATCCTTCCGAAAGAAGTCATGCTGTCGATAATCAGCGTTGAGATAGGTGCTCCTTCTTCTGCTCGTTTGGTGAGATACCGATCGAGTTCTTGCATCGAGGTCCCGACTGTTCCGCGAAACCCGAACACAACGGAGGCTGCTGCATTCGAATAGTCGAGGATCAAGAGATCACTCGATTTCCTCAACGGCGCGTCTCCGTCGTGATCGAAGCCAAGATACAGGATCGGTGCCGGAGCTGTTGCCGCCAATGTAGTCTTTCCTGCCCCGTATCGCCCCCATAACAACATTCGAAGGTGATATTTCCTCTTTTCTGCTGTTGTGACTTCAACTCCGCCGATGGTAACCCGATTGGCGCTAGATGGCACATCTAACTGTTCTGGCTCTTCACTCATTGGCGGCTTCCGGAATTGGCGGCTTCCGGAATTGGCGACCAAAAGTCTTCAATCATTTCTGAAAGTTCAGCCTCTTGATCGTCAATCGGTGCATCACAGAACGCTGCGTACATACAGGGGCGCATGAACCGCATACACGAATGAGTGTACATGGGCACAAGATCTAATGTCGCGCCGTCAAACATCTTGGCCTTGACCAATCCGTCCAGCAGCCACGAGAAAAACGGTGTCAGGTACCGCTCCTCCCGATGAATAGCATAGGACCTTTGGCTATCGTAGCTTGCCTTCAACGGCGGAATGTGAATCTTGTGTTTTCGATGACTAGGCGCCAGTGGAATGTCGTATCTCTGGCCAAGGATAGCCAAATATAACCAGTATCCGGTGAATTGGTGGCTGTTGGTTGGTTCATCGTCCCGAAATGCCATGCCGGTTGTTTTGTAATCGACGAATTGCAGTTGGCCCGCTTTCGTTAACCGAATGTTGTCGATAATGCCGCCGTAATAGATCGGCATGTCGTCAATCACGAATTTGAGACAGAACGCCTGCTCCACTCCGACGACAATATCGTTGTCTGCATCACAAGGACCGACGAATGTTTTATAGTGCTCCATGTTCGTGGCCCATGATATGCCGGCAGCGACGATATTGGCGATCGTCCTTCGAGTATCGTTCTCGTAATCTTCGAAACCCGACGCTTCACAGATGCTCGTAGCAAATTCGAGGCGTGAATAGAACCGCTTTTCTTCGTCGGCGTCTTGTGCCTTATCTGGGTCGAAATGGGTCCACACATCGGGAATGAGACGATTCTCGATTATCTTCGAGAGGGGCGCGCTCGGAGGAATTTTAGCCAATATTGGCCAGGCATTCCACGCCGCGCAAAACTTGTGAACGGCGCTTCCTGCCGCTAATGCTGGTGCCTCTCGTCCTTCAGGTCGCAACCCTCGAATACGGCGAAGGTATCCAAACTTCGGGCAGGTTTGAATATCGTTGATGGTCGTAAAATCCCACACCTTCACACCGGCGGGGATTTTGTCGAGGGGCACATGTTCAACGCTTATCTTCATAGCCGACCACCTTTGCCAAGTTGTCCAGCTTCTCGACTGTCATTTCCATTGCCGCGTTCTGCAGCCGCGCCGCATCGATCCAACCTTGGATTGACTGCGACATTTGTCGTAGCGACGCATGGACGCCGTTGATCAGCTCGAATGCCGAAGCGATCGCGTCGATAACTACCGGCTCGGCTTTTCCGTGCAGAAGTGTTCGTACATCTCTGCTGTTATAGAAGTCTTTCTTCACGATTCCAGACCTTTCAATAGGTCCTCGGCCTCAGTAAGGAGCTTGTCGATTTTGGCGATCTTCGCATTCACCTTCTTCAATTCCTTCTCGATGAATGCAACAAACCCCTGTGCCGCGGTGGCCTTCGTTCGCACAACTCGGGCAGCAATCTCTTCTCTCGCTGCTCGGAGCGTTTCAACAACCCGACGAGCGCGAGCAACTGGCATCTCGCCAATATGCTCGCGGTGGGTCAAGTCGTCGTTAAACTCGTTGGCTTCACTTGTCGGCATTGAATGCACCGTTGCTCTTGATGTCGTCGATCTTCTTCCTCGCCGCTACACGTGCGGACTGTACTGTTAGCTCGACGCCTTCGAAGGTCAGAGTGACTTCATAAATGACCTTCCACCGCCATCTTCTCTTGACTGGATCGAACACGATCTGAATCTTGGTACGATTGTAGTGCTCCTGCACCTTTCGAGGAGCGACGTGGAAGTTCACAACGCCCATCACAACACCCCGATGGTGATGCGCCGTGCACCTTTGCGCTGTTTCGTAGCGCGGTTTCGGGCTGTACGCAGCACATCGATGCTGACACCGGCAGCTATCAACTGCTTGTCGTATTCAGCCGCGTCGAGCACTTCGGTCGGCTGGTTCGTCTTCACCACCATCGTATAGCTGTCGGAAGTAGCACCATCCTCGATTCCTTCTTTCTCGATTGCGGCTTTGAACGCCTCCCATCGTTTCCCTGCGATGTGTGCGAGGTGTTGGGCAACAAAGCCCTCATGCAGGATCGGATCGAGGTTATCACTTCCTTCGCATTTCGTTCCGTTCGACGTTCCAATCTTCGAGAACGCCTTTTCGATGCCCAACTTGAGCTGCATTTCTGTTGACATTGTTAGATACCTCGTCTAACTAGGAGGGACGCCAATGACACCACATGTTGTGGGTTCTGGTGTCGTTGGCACTATCAATTGATAAGAGAAGTATAACATTCTCGTGCTATTTTGTCAATGCTCGCTCTTCATAACGTTACTCTCTTATAAGTTCTTCCTGTTGCGATATTCGTGACTGTTCCTCTCGGAAGGCCATAGAGATTAGCAATCTCTAAATGCGGTCTTCCCTGCGACAATAACCGTTTGATGGCCCTTACCGTCGCTGCCGACAATCCGTTCCTCTCGTGGTCGCTCATGTCTTGCATGTTCTCCTCGTGTGTGCCGAGGATCATATGCGCGGTATTAACACAAAGTTCGTTGTCGCATGTGTGGCGGATAAGAAGATTGTCGGGGATCTTTTCTCCCTTGATCAACTCATAAACAAGACGAGTAGCATTAACCGTCTTCCCATTCAACGAGAAGACCGGGCGTTCTTGCCCTTTCCTCCCTTTGATCAAGCCTTCCCATTCCCAACATTTCGCCGGGTCTCCATAAGGGGTCTTGATCTTCGTGAAAACGTCGATGTCTTTGTTTCTCATGGCCTTTTCTCAATTGACGGTTCCGGTGGCAGTATTAATCCACGTCTCATGTGCACGTTGCAACTCGATCAGCCGTTTGATCGCCTCGACGTAGCCATCTATATCGAATGGCTCTCCCAACTGCTTCTCGATCCGCAAGGCTGCTAGCCCAACGACGGTCCCCAACGCATCGACAACCACACGAGGATCGATGTTGAAGGTATTGATGGTCACCATGACCACAGAGACAAGATTGCGCACTGCCTTACCATGTGCCTGGAACTCTTCAGTCTCGTCAATGTTAGCATCGGTCATCGATCGTCTCCTCCATTACCATTTCCGCGATGTTGGGTTGCCGCATATCCATGAACTCTACGGCTTTTTGTGCCGCCGCCGCTGCAGTGATGATTGCTTTGTTGTGTTCTTTCAGCACTGTCAACCACGATTGGATATACGCTGCGTGATCGGCGCGCGCATCGACCGGGATGCCAAGTTTCGCGGACAGAAACGCCGCGCCGATCTCGGCAACGAGTTCCTCCATCGCATAGCCTTCATCGCCGTATCTCTGTCGCCCGAAACTGCGATCGAGCCGAGACGAATGCTGTGTCCAGTGAACGTGCTCATGGGCGAGGGTTGCATAGTACAACAACGAGTCTTTGAACTGCCCAAACAACGGCATTTGGATGTAGTCATCGGCGATGTTGTAGTATGCCCGATCTCCACCGTGTCTAAGATCCGCGCCGACCAAACGAAAATAGGTCTCGGCATTCTCTATCCGTGCTGCATCTGGTAACGGTGCTGGCATCCTCTTAGATGCGATATCTAACACTGCTTGCCCACATTGCTCAGCGTTGAACACAACATACGCACGCAGCACTCTCTGCGTCGTGTTCTCGTCTTCGGTAGCGCCCTTTTTCAGGACAGTGTTATAGTAGATGATCCAAGTGCCTTTCTCTCCCCTTTGCACTGGCCCGTTCAACGCCTTCGCTTGGTTATAGGTGAGCCAAAATGGGGAATTGTATCCCTTATTCTCCGCCGTCGCCCATAACACGAGGGTGTTGATGCCCCGATATGGGACACCGTTCCATCTCAATGGCAGCCCATTCGTTATCCATCGTTTCCTCCACGATAAACGGCCGGTTTCTAGTTCACGAAGGATAGTGGATGTGATTGTGTCGTAGATGTTAGCTTGCATTCCACACCTCATCTATTAATCAGCCGATACACGGCATATCCGCACGCGCTGTTGCAGTCAAATACGTGCCGTCTTGCAGCAAACTTCGAATGTCCGTTTTCTGTGGCGAATTCGATCTTCTCGCGTAACGTCATGCAACTCCAGGCCTTATCGATCGCGGCATATTCCCGTTCGGAGAGATCCTTGTCATCAAGAATGGGATAGTCTTCGAGCCGAGCGACGATCGCTTCGACCTTCTCGCGCAAGGACGGGTGAACGATAATGATCTCGTACCAGCCCAGTTCCCAATGGCCGAAACGATGGACCTCAACGAGATCCTCTTGTTCGCCGCCGAGAAGCATGAGGGCAGAATAGAAGTTGCTCTGATCGAGACAACCACTGTCTCTGTTCTGAGTGACAGGGGCCACGATCCAGTGTTCCCTACCATCAATTGGCAGATGGTGGTCGAACGGGGTTGGACGGAAGGAATCGTATCGTTGCATTTCAGTAATCCCTGAACATCTTGTACAGTTCGGCAAGCCCATCGTTGCCAAACACCGCCCGCATCTGTGTGAACATGCGCATACATTCGTGGCAGATTGCTTCGGCACGTTTCGAATCTGTATCGTATCCCATTTCGGGTGCCCAAGCTTCAAACGTCGCGTAGTCTCCAGCTTCAGCCTCTGAGACTATGCAACAAACGAAATCGACCAGATCAGGTTCGATCTTCTGTCGTCGTCCGAACGAACAGATGCTAATGGCCCCTGTCTCACATTCCGTTCGGATGGCCGCATCCTCTGCAACCACGGCACGAACACGGTGATCGGCTAGGATGTTGTTTTGCACACAACACGACGATATCGGCGAAGTCAGTGCCGGTAGGAAAGTCGGACAGTTTCTGTTGGTTCATAGCAGTGCAATAGAGCCGTCTCTCCGCCGATCGTAGGTATAAGCATTCGTATATTGCCAGCTCCCAATTCTTCGGATTAATTTGCATGACGTATCTCTGTGCGTGTTCGAGACAATCGAATACCGCAGCCGGCCCTTGATTGTCTGGGCGAATAGCTGCCCTTCCGATATAATAAAGCCATCTCGCTGGTAGAGTAACCATCACATTGCTAGTCAATTCGACGCCTTTCGCGCGTTCGACCACTTCAACGACCTTAAAACCACGTTTCCAAACACTCATCATTTTTCTCCAATGTTTCACGCGTCTCGACCTGTACGCCGCACCATCGTCTACCACCATGCGCGTCCTACAAGAACGGTATCGTTGCTCTCATCAAACTTGATCAGCATACAGGAGAAGTGTGTATCGCCGGAGTATGCGTCCCAGCCGGGGAATTGGTTTTTGTCGTACGGAAACTAGAACTCGAACACATCGAAAGCAAGGCCCTCGCACACGAAGAACCGCAAGTCGAACTTTTCCTTCTCGTCAAGATAATCGAAGAATGCTCGATCTTGTTCGTCAAGGTCGTACCAAGACACCAACTGTATCCAATTGCTATCAGACAAGACCTGCATTGTCGCACTCCTCAAATGGTGTTGGCCATCCGTATACACGAGATGCACATTTCTTTCAGGAGAGCGGCGCCCTCACTTCGGATGCCCTTCCCATAGAACATTGGATGAGGCCATCGTAGCTCGGATGAGAACAGCCGCCATCAATCAGATGGCGGCTTCCCTTATCTGCACAACTAAGTGTGTTGAGGAATCGGCATGCAACCGTGCTCTTGCACAACATGGCTGCTATTCGCAAACGCTATCATTTCGGGCGGCGTCAGTGCGCGCACTTTTGGCGATACCGCTAGGACATGGTAGAGCAGTTGCGCTTGCTGCCGTTCGTCTAGTGTAATAGCTAACGACCCGCACCATAAAGGCCAAACCGAGTAGTCAAGATTGGCACCGCGCAAATCGGCACGGTACAGGTTGGCACGGTGCAAGTTGGCACCAACTAAGTTGGCATTGCGCAAGTTGGCACGATGCAAATTGGTACAGTACAGGTTGGCATGGTGCAAGTTGGCGCCGTTTAAGTTAGCGCCGTCTAAGTTAGCATCATTCAGACTTGCGCGACACAGGATGGTGCGGCGCAAATTGGCGTGGCGCAAATCTGCATTATGCAAGTCTGCGCTACGCAAATCTGCATTATGTAGGTTGGCCCGCGCGCCTTTGTTGTTGTCCAACAGCCATTGAGAATGTCTGTCGAGGATTTCGGCTAACTGTACCTTGTCCATCATCTGTGCTCCTTATCCAAGATGCAAAACTACCGCCACGATCACAATGATCACGATGATCAACTCATCTGCAGTCTTTGGGAACATGCTGGTTCCTTCCCCTTCGTATGCCATCGTGTTACGGCGTTTCCCGCAACAGTGGCGACAAGGATTTCTCCGTTCCTTGGAGCAAAGGCCAATCTCCACGGCTCGTTGCTTCGATGAACAATGAAGACTTGGCGATAGAAGCAATTGCTCGCCTCTATCGCCAGCCGAAGGACATGAGGGTCAGGGGGTCTCATCGAACGGATGGCCAGCCAAGCTCTTATACAGAGCACAGTCGATCGCTTCATTCTCGTAGCGCATATTGCTCAATACCTTTTCGAGTCGTTTCCAGCCCTCGATATTTCCAAGAAGGTGCTGAGCGAACTGCTCTGTGGGACTGACAGCATAGCGCCGATTATTGAATGCTATATCTACGTCCCTCGATGTGATCTTGGCTGAGTACCTTTCTCCGTCATACTCAATCGAAATGTTGATTCGCGGATGGACAGTCTGTCCACCGCTCTGCATCGTGCGGTAGTTTGCTGCGGCTCTCAAATTGTCGCAGATCGCCAACGTCGAGGATTGAAGGGCGTCTTTGACATGTTTCCAATCAAACGCAAGATCAGCAAGTTGATTACGAATTGAAGACATGACACTTTCCTTTCTCTGGTGGTGGCTAGCTAGACACCGCATCTAACTAGCTGCTTTTCTCTTGCTTGTCTCTCTTGTCCTCATCAGGTAAATATAATGTACCACATCTACGGCATTAAGTCAATCCCTCAACAATATTACAACAGCCTTCAACAGTATTGGGGAAAGTATAGGTGCATCGGAACGGACTGTGCGCCGCGCCGTTTCGGGATGGTTATAGTATCGTGTTATCGTGTCGTGTTGTAGTATCGCGCCAAATTTTGGACAACAAAAAGCCCGCTGCATCTTTCGACACAGCGGGCGGGGAAGGAAAAAGGAGGGTTAGCTGGCCTTTGCCGCTTCCTGTTTCTGGCGGGCAGCGGCGTTGTCGTTGTGTCGTTCGCTGATCATTGCTGCCAAGGTAAGCAGGGCGTCGCGAGCGGTCTGGGTCAATTCACCCCAATCGGCGCCCGACAACCGAGCGGACAATTCGCCGACCAAACGCGAGACGTTCGCACTCTTGATTGCGCGTTCGTCACGTGCCTGAGCCTCAGGACCAGTCTCGACAGGCTTCGTTGCCGACATCGTTGCCGAAGCGGTCGCACCTTTCGGCGTATTGCTGATCGTTCCTTTCGTGCGACCGCGAGCGATACCGAGAGCCTTGCGCGCAGCTTTCGTAGCGGCGTCGGCTGATGACATGGTAACGAGTCGCGTTTTCGGATCGATGCTCACACCGGCAATTTCTGCCTTGGTTAAGATTGCCGCCACGATAGGCAGCGTATCGGTGACGATCTTTTCTTCCGCTAGTCCACGCTTGTACGCGCGCTCCTCCTCAAGCGTGCGCTTGCTCTTGGACCGCAGACTGGGATCGTTGAACCATGTTGGGACGATCAATCCCTTGAGTCGATCGCCGAACTTTTGCAATTCCGCGGGCCGCTTACCGCTGGCCTTCGTGTAGTCGATAAGCTTCGTGCGCTCGGTTTGTGAATAGACCTGTACCAGCGCGAGAAGTTTGCTGGCCAGCGTTTCGCGAGCATTGAGCGCCGAACCTACCGCATCTCGAACGTCCTTTGCGGCGGTATCGAACGCCACGTCTTTTGTCGACGCTGAAACCTTGCGCACTTTGGTAGCCTTCGTCGTGGTGGTGGTCATGATGGCTGTCCTTCTATTGCTACCGGAAAACCCGGTGTGTCTGAGCAACATTGCCCGTCTCGTGATCAGAAAGATATGGCATCGGTCGCACTGTGTCAAGAGGCTTTCGGAAAAAATCCGAACGATGGCGGATATCGACCTATCGCCTTGTTAGATGCCGCATCTAG
>ERZ761584.341-NODE-341-length-15654-cov-5.411501_pt1 | contig 15654 bp, 21 predicted proteins | sample MGYA00512168_ERZ761584 | MGnify/ENA primary metagenome ERZ761584 (study PRJEB28899, sample SAMN03785564) | bioreactor sludge metagenome | biome: EBPR Sludge; feature: EBPR Bioreactor; material: 0.22µm filtered reactor supernatant | place: Saint Lucia: Queensland...
GTAGTCATCCCCATTGCTCCGCCATTGCTTTTGCAATTCCTGGGTAGGTCCGACTGCGATTTTTCCATCTCTCAGGTCCAGGGCTTTCAAGATGGACTCTAGGTAATCGCCCGCTAACGATGTGTGATGGAGTAAGCGGTGTAAGTCCGATAAGCCAGAGGTGAGTTTCTTTCTTTTCTCCATGTCCAAACATCCACGGATGGATAATTTGATCAGGTTTTCTAATTCTTGATGAGATGACTGATTTAGGGTTCTCAATGCACTTTCGAGGGATTGGAGCTCGAAGCAAATCTCGGACAAATTCGAGGGCATCGTTTTGTTCCTTTTCCTTACCTTTGAACCATCTCGCTCCAGAGACAGCAAGGTGGGTGCACGGAGGGTGTGCAATCATTATGTCCCACCCGTCATTTAACACGTCTAGGACGTTTCCTTCGATGTGCTGTCCTGGGATTTCAGTCGGAAGGAGGTCACAACTCCATGAGTCATGACCACGCTCCCTAAAGGCTTCTCGAACGATGCCTGAGAATTCACAGGCAACGAGAACTCTCATTAGAACGGCATTTCAGGGACGTTGCTTTCCCTTCCACCGTCCGGGTTGTATTCGACTAGGTCGTCAACACCGACGGCCACTAATCGATGACCCTTACCATTCCGAGTGTCAAAGACATCAACCTTGACAGAGACAGCAGAACCGTTACCAATCAAACCATCGAAAGGCACGTACTCGCCGTACTCGTTTGCGATGAGTACCTTCGGAGGACTATTCTCCTGCATGGCACCCTTCTTCCAGTTCATTTCCTTAACCTTACGTCGGAATGTAACGAAAGGTTCACCTGTTTCTTTATCCTTCTTTACCTCAAGGCGAATGCCGCTCTTTTCGTAGTCCTTCCAAGACTTCTCGTCCATGTAAAGGGGGAGCTGCCACTGTTCTCCGAACTTATCGTCCGGCTTCTGAACCTTCGCCCACTTGGTCTTCCCAGTAAAAAGGTAAGTGCTAGTAGCCAATTAATGTGTATCCTTCCAATTATAACCGATTTTCGTTTCTCCATTCAACGGACAATTCAGGTTGAGGAGTTCACCGGCTTTGATAATCGCGTTTACTTGAATCATCCCTGCGAGTTTAGCGATCTCGTCATCGTCAGGGACTTCAGTTTGCCACTCATCGTGGACAAAATTAACAAACTTATGCGGAATACGCTCCTTTACGAAGTCTTCTTTCCAGATTTGTCTTGCTAATTTCATTACAACAGACTCTCCGTTCTGGAGATAGCCTGCCAACATAAGGTGCGAATTATCGCATATTACTGCCCTGTTGTCAATGCCATAAAAGAATCCCCGCCTAGCATCCGCTGGAATGACGGTTTCTTTAAGGTACTTAAGTCCTGGATAGAACTCAAGGAAACTAACGCATGATTGTCTAGCGTCCGCAACTGAGCATCGAAGAATCTCCGCAACTTTTGGTATTCCAGCTCCGAGTAACCAAGCGTAGATAAACGTCTTCGCGTCATCTCTACTTTGGCATGGTTCGCCCAGAGCTTTGCGATTAAGGCTGTGGATGTCTGTTCCAAGTTTTTTATCACCTTTAATAAGGCTTTCTATGAGCCTTTTGTCATTCACGTAATGCGCAAAAATACGCATCTGGATGCCGTCCGCATCCGTACCGATAAGACGCCAGCCCGGAGTACAAACCCAGAGAGACCTCATATCGTCATTGATCTGGTTACTTAACTTGTCTAGATCAGTCTCCTTGTCTGAATGTTTACTCTTCGGGATGTTTGCCATATTGGGCTTGGAATGGGACATCCGATGTGTCCAAGCGCCAATCGGCGTAAATGACCCGTGGATGCGATGACGTACAGTTCCGGTAGGGGTGGTGCGGGCACCCTCCAGAAATCGCTCCACGGGCTCCTGAGGCTCAGCAGCAGCTATCCATTCCTCAAGATCAGAAATACGGGAAGCCAACAACAATCGTTCCACAAGTCGTTTAGCTGCTGGTGGAGCACTATCGGGAAGTGTAAGTAGATTTTCATCTGTTACCTTCCACCCGTATCTCTGGTATCGTTCTAACTTAACTGGATCGTCACCTCTGTCTTTGAGATATTCGATATGGCCCTTCGTTTTCTCGGTGGGTTTCCATCCGGCATCCCACAACCGATCAATTATCTGTTGTAAAGACCCAGGATTGAAGGGCTCGATAGAGACAAGGGAGTATGTCTCTTCAGGTTTGAAGAAGGATAAATCCTTGACTCCATCTTTTTCAGGTACCCAAAAGAAATCTTTCTTAGCTAAGGTACCTGCTTTAGTTAACTGTGGGGTGAATTCTTTAAGTACTACTACAGAAGACGAAAAGGAAGATATTAATTGATTATCTATTTCGTTTAGTTTCTCTTGTAGTATATCTTTAAGATATATAGCACTGTTTAGGTCAAATTCAAATCCTGTGTCGTGGAGCTCTCTACAATCGGCAGCTGCTTCGTGCTCGAGTTGAAGCGCTCGTTGAAATTCACTCTTTCGTAGATATGGCAGTTGGTATTCATACAACCGCAAGTTGATCTCGGTGTCAGACAGGCACCTCTGTAGCATACTTGGATCATATTTGGACCAGTCTCGTATATCCGTGCCAACCTTTTGGATTCCGAAACGCGAGCCCCAAGCCTCCAGAGAGTGGCCCCCAGAGATTCCAAAATTAAGGAAACGAGATACAACGAGAGTATCAGTACAATTGTCCACCCTAGGAAGAATCCTAAGGGCTCTACCAATTGGAGTGGAATAGTAAGACCTTCTAGTCCCGAGGCACTTTCGTAGCGCAGGGCCATCGTAACCAAGAATGTTATGACAGATCCAATGGGAAACAGAGGAAGCAAAATCCAAGAACGCCTTAGGATTCTCACTAACGTGTTCAAAGACATAAACTTCCCCTGTATCTACATCACGACATACGATACACCAGATAATATCTGGATCGAGTCCGTTAGCTTCTAAATCGATTACTACCTTCACGATTTCTCTTTATTCTTTCTTTTAGGTCTGCTTTCATGGAAACCTCCATTGTACCAGAAAGGGTGTTTAGTTACAAACTATTTCGGTACAGTATGTCGGAAAAAGATATCTCGGCTTTTCTTCAGCTTCTTTTTCCAATCAGGAGACTTTTCGTCGAAGCGCGATCGTATATCGGACGGGTCTTCAATCTTGGCGTAAAGAGTGCAGTAACTATTACCCATATTGATATTTCGCCATCCATCAATAAGGATTTTGTACCCGTTCTTCAAAAGAAAATCTTCTGCCCCGTTTTGTATTTGAGACTCATTGAGAATAACTAGGACTAATCCTTTTCCAGGATTTGGCATAGATGCAGGGTAATCGAGAACGTTCTCTCCGTTTACCTTACGGTAGACTTTTGCGATGTTGTATACAATCTTTGCACCGCAACAACCAATGAAATCACTGATATTTGACATATTACACCTATATCCAATTATCTACGTCATCGACGTGTTGATACAACTTAAGAGAATGAGCAGTTACCCAAACGTGTAATTCTTTTGAAACAGAACCTCCATCATTAAGCTGTATCCGAAAATAAAACCAATTACGATTTCTATTCTTTTCAGAAAAATCTTGTAATCGAATTTTGTACCTTCGTGACCCTAAATCATAGTCAATTATTACACCTTTATGCCCATCTGTTAAAGCTACAGTATCTCCTACTTTAAATCGTCTAGACATAACTATACCCAATTGTCTACGTCATCTTCGTATTCTGTAAGTTCGAATTCTCCAAATCTGACAAAATATGCTCTGTTGGTCCTAAATCTACGACCAGCTGTATGGAGTCGGTAAGCTACGAGATCTGTAAATTTTTGGGGTATTTCCGCAACAAAACAGTAGTCATAGCTTGAATACTCGTCTTCACCGGTAGGATGAAGCACTCCGTACACATTCGAACCTTCAGAAAAAGATGTTCGAAGAATTGCTTTTCTACCAACTAATGCATTCCGGGTAGTATCCATTGGATTTCCCTTTGTCCAGTCTCATGCAAGTAAGAATTTGTTCGGGAGAAAGGTCGGCTACCAAAGAAACCTTTATCTGCGGATAGTGGACTAGGATGAGAAGATTCAATGGTTGTGAAATTGTTGGAGATGCTTGCATCAACTGCAATCTTCTGAGCATGTTTACCCCAAAGGATAAACACAGTTCCAGAATTTAGTTCTGAAACTGCCCAAAGGATTTCTTCAATCAAACTATCCCATCCTAAATTCTCGTGACTTCCCGGTATTCCTACTTGAACAGTCAAGGATGTGTTTAAAAGTAATACACCTTGCTTTGCCCAAGATTCGAGTGACCCAGATTTTGGATTTCCTGTTAAAGTTAAATCACTACGAAGTTCAGAGACGATGTTTTTCAACGTTCTGGGGAGACCACAACCACGAGTAGAGAAGGCTAACCCATCTGCTACACCGGGAGTGTGATAAGGGTCTTGTCCTAGGATTACGACTTTAACCCTATTGAGTGGTGTTAGTACTAGCGCTCTGAATACATCGGTATTTTTTGGAGCCCATTCTTTACCATCTGCATGAGCAGGGAGAAGAGGCTCTAGTTCTTTCCACTCTTTTGATTCCCAAAAGTCTAACTGGAGCCAATTCTTGAGCATTATCCAAACTTCCTCTTGAAAGCGGCAACGTAGTTCTCAATCGTGGCACCTTCCAACCCAGGTGCAGAATTGATTTCAAGGACGTACGCTTTGTCTTGGGTTTTGTTATAGATAACGTCTACAGCACCGAAATCTAACTTCGACTTCTGCATAGCTTTCTTTGCTTGCGTCAGTACGTCAGCGGGAGGATTGACATTTTGACGAGCAAAGATAAACCCATTGACAAGATTCCGGACACGAAAGTCTACCGACTTCGGATCGATAGGCTCACCAGTGTCAGGATGAGTCTTCCGAAGAACCTTCTTCTGGATGTCAATGATTTCCCCGAAGATAATATGGATTCGATACTCTTCGGCTTTCTTGACGTACTTGGTGTACAGTGGAGCATTCGTCCAGTTTGACAAATTGTCTGCCGAGTCTAAAAAGACAATCCCTGCACCAGACTTGGACTCAAGTTTTGTCCGAGCGACAACCTGAACTCCGCTTTTCACCCATTCGATTGCCGTCTTCGTAGACGAAGTAAATTCAGGAATACGAGGGCCATCTTTGGACATCGAGTCAAAGAAGTCTCGCTTGTTGATGATGTTTTGCAGTAAAGAAGGATGATTAACCAACGAACACTTCATCACTTCCGGCGGGGCTTCACGAGCACCCCAAATAATAACAGTCTTGCCCGGACCTCCCTGAAAAGTTGATCCAGAGTGACGGATTCGACGTGCTCCGAGACCGACTGAAATAGCTTTCGAGCCTAGAGAACGCTCATCGTACGAAAACAAGAACAAGTTCATTTTTGTCTCCTATTAAAAACTGTCGTCGAGGCCATCATCGGATTCATCAAGAAGAGGATCATCGATGATCATTTGCGTAGCTGGTGCTCCAACGGCAACGTGTGGTGAAGTCTCTATGGCTAGATCATCCCAAGAGAAATGCGGAATGTTCGTCGTATTATTTACCATCTGGACATTGTTGATGTTTACGAATGGATTAAAGGTTACCGGATTCAGGTTGGATGGTATTTCTTTACCCCAACTTTTTTTTTGAGCTTTTGGAGACTCCTCGATCGGATCGATATCTTCTACGATATTCAAATTCAAACAAGATTTCGACTGTGACTCCAAAGATGATGATAGGACAAGAGCGAAAGAAAGATTTTCGTTGTCTGTCTCAATCACACCGTTAGTTTCGCTCCTGAGAAACGGAATGAAGTCCGCACCGTTACCCAAGAACAAGTAGCTCACAAACTTTTCGAATCCCTTTGGGGTCTTCATAAAGTTTTCGTATATTTCGAGGAGGTTCCTAGGGGAACCTAATGCTTTTGCTCGGTTTACAAAAGTAACCAGAGCGCGAGCCCACATTTCGATTTCTTTGGACTTGTGAATACCTTTGATGAAACGGAACTCAAGGGTACCACACTTAGCCAACGCAGCCAGATTCAGAGCGGCGTAACGATCGTGAACTGACCAAGACCTGAAGTACTGACGCTTGGTAATCTCTTCGATCAGTTTACGCTGAATTCCTTCAGCATCTCTGTTACGAAGGCAGAAAAGATTACCGACACGGGTAGGTCCGTTGATCTTCACTAAAAGGTCTTCGATCAAGAACCAAGCGGTGATAACGGTGTAAATCTCTCTTAGCGTTAATAGCTGAACAGAGACGTGGATGTGGACAGAGGTTCGAATGCTTGGGGAAATCTTTGCATTCCTAGTTACCTTTTCATACTCTTCCATTACCTTCGGAAGATTGTCCAAGTTGGTTCCTAACGCAGTGACAAACTCGACGCCACCATTACGCAAGCTTCCTTCTGGAACAACTGACCAATGGTTGAGAGCACCTTCGGCCAATAGATTCTTCCCCTCGAGCTCTACCTCAATCCCTAAGTAAGTAGGCCCGAGTTTGCTCCTACCTTTCCCGTAGTATTCATTAAGAGTCTTCGATAACATTGCCGATGACCTCACTTTTGATACCAAGCTTGTACAGTAAAGCTCGGTGATGGTTTTCGTGGAACGGAGGCAATAAGCTTGCCGTCATACTGGAAGGATCAAAGAATCCCATAGTATGACCAGCAAACTTCATGTACATCACGTCTTGCTCGTCACGAACAACAGCATACTTTCTGTGAAAAGCAAAACCTCTCGCTCCCGCTGACAGCGATTTCTTCATGGCCTCTACCGAAGGATAATTACCTTCGATCAAGTCCGCTAGACGAGGACCATGAACGGGTAAGCCTCGCTGTTGGATATAAGCAGGACCATTGTCCACTGTGTAAGCAGTGTTCTCTTGGCACACCCCTTGCTTTTGCTGCCGTAAGGGCAGTCGATAGACGTAATTCGGAAGCTTCTTGGTACTGAGACTGTACCCTAGAGGCACCGAAGTGATGTCCAAGTCCGGATGTGACGCGTCAATACAATCAGCGACGATCTTGTCGTCGTCTCGGACTGACACTAATTGAATATTCAGCGTGTCCGGTATGTGGGACACCCATACAGGAATCCCACGATACATAACGATCGACTGGTGCAGACGCATCCGGACGTCTGCGGGAACTTCATACCGCTTCAAAGTCATGTCCAGTATTCCTCAGGAAGAGGAAGGAATCCGTAGTCTACGAGGAATCCCATGTACTCCCGGATATCCTTCGGTGTGAACACCTTGTCGGTGCGTTTGTTGAAATCCTTGAAGTAGTCCTGCTCGACAAGGAGAGTGTCTTCCCCATCGAGTAGTTTGAATGCTTGAGTGGTAGACGAATACACCCACTCAATCAACCCAGGATCGGTCAACCAAGCATTGCTCAGAGTCCGATATTCGAGACCGTAGGTCTTGGGACGGAAAGCTCCACGGTCACCGTAAAGCTCACGACGTTTGGTGTCCTTGTCCCAAGCATGGCTCGGAATAAAGAGGGCAGCGTCAAGCTGCTTCACGATCTTGCAGCACAAATCGAAATGTTCCTTGAACATCGGATTGGCGCCGTTGACGAAACCAAGATGGACGTGTCCAGCACCAGTGCGGAACAAACGCTTGGCGTTTGGTGTCGGATTGGTCTTCTTGGTGTAAGCATTGAAATCCGGCTCACAACCTAGCCGCTTCGTTTCCTCGGGAAGATTGTCGAAGTATTCCTTCTCGAAGGAAACTACCGGTATTGCCGCGAGGTAACAGTCAGTCGTCTTCTTCTTCAGAATGACCGACATCGCCTTCAGTACCGATTCGATGTTGTGCTGGAATTCCTCAGCAGTTGATGCTGGGAAGATATTGAACTCTGCTGCAACACCATCGACTTGGACAGCCCCATCCGTCACCATAAACGGATCATACTTGGTACCAGGGAAAAACGTATGGGCAGATACAGCTTTCCCCGTCTTCCGATCCAGAACAAAAAGCTCAGGATCAGCACCGATAGTAAGATCGGTGGGCACTCCGGCCTGCATATCCTTCGACATTATACATCCTCACTTGGGGTTAAGTCTTCGGTTGATGTTGATTCGGTATTCCTGAAGACAATCATGTGCTGGGACACAAGGTCTTCAGCAGTACATTCTTCACAGAAAAACGTGTCTCGATCACTCCATCCGATACGGAGATCAAGACCTTCTGTGACTTCAGGCTGTTTCTGACACAAAGCACAGCCATTGGTCATCAGTTTCTCAAAGTCACGCAACATGTACTGCTGACCTTGGAAACCTTGGAAGATGACTTGCTTACCTCCCTCAAAAGGAACCGGGGTCTTCTTAGTGGACGCCGGTTTGGTTAAAAAAGAAGGAGGGTCCTTGAAACGATCAGGTTCATCAGCAGTCCTAAGAACAGGCTCTACCTTACCTCCGGAATCGAGGCCGACAAAAGTCCATTGCTTGCTGTCCCATTTGTAAACAGCACGGGACTGTTTGTGGGTGCGGAACTGGGTGCTTCCTTGACTCCAATAGTGAAAGTCTGTGTACGAGTCACTGAATTGTGGTTTTCCGCTCTGATACTGGTACGTACTCGTTCCCCCACCCGAACCGTTCGTCCCCGCCACAGCCGTAGTATTCTGATAAGTATACGTTCTCTGACTTTTTTTTGGAGTCAAGTCAGTGATGTCGGGACTGAGGTAACCAGAAGGATCATTCAGATCGTACTTGTAATGATGATACGGCTTCGGTTCGAAGATATCAGCGTACTGAATCTCGATCCCTTTCTTTGCCGCAGCATATAACAAATCGACACCCTCGGAAGACCAAGCCAAGAGATTCCTGTTCTTGTTGTATGCCATCTTCAGAGGTCTGTCAGCATTACGTACGATATTGAGTGTGCTGTCTTTCCGATTGACATACACAATAGCGTAAGCAGTGCTCGTCCAGGATTCAACTTCTTGAAGTGCGTCCTTGATACCAACCTTGTTGATCAATGCGAAGAACGCCTCGGAATCCGTTTCGTAATCCTTGTGGCCCTCAAAGGCAATCTTGATGGTACCATTATGGACACCAACAATATCACCAATGGCAAACGGATGGGCATTCTGCATGTTGATCTTCCCGACGGTAGCATGTCGGCAATGACCAAACACTAACTGTTTGGTAGCACCCTTGAAGATCGATTCCTTCTTGTTCTTCTTGTCGAGGTCATCGAAATTCAAGAAGTCATAAGCGGAACGCGCTTCCTTCCACATCAAAAGTTGAGATGGAATAGTCCTCTTCTTTCCTTTGGTTGTTTCTTCTCTCCGTCTTGTGACAGCGACGACTCCGGTGCTATGGATGCCTCTGTCTTGGTTGAGAAGTAACAACTTCTGAAAGAAACTCATTTCAGAATTTGATACGAATCCTGTGTATATCCCGCACTGTCCACACATGTCACTTCCTCTTTAAACCGAATAGATTGTCGATCTTACGGAAAAAGTAATCCGTACACTCCGTCGGACCCCACTCAGGGTGAGGCTGAAAGCAGAACGATTGGGTTTTCTCATACCAAATCGCTTCTGGGTCATCCATCCAAAGTGGAGTTGCAGCATCCACTATGGTTTCAACTTTGTTCTCTTTTTCTCGCCGAGTAGCTTCGTTAGCTACAGCAAGAACGACAGCACCATCTCCAGGGATCATCATTTGGTGGTGAACTGACGAGAATTGGTACACAACACCAGTGGCGACATCGATTGCGTCATGCGTCCCTTGGTGTCCATCGACATCTTGGAACATGTCACCACCCGATAAAGCATTCAGGAGTTGCCCACCCCTACAAATACCGATCTTCGGTTTGTCTGGAAAAGCATCCCAGAAGGCCTTCTCGTAAACGTCTCGACGAGGAGACGGAAACGTACAGGGCAATCGCTTCTGCCCATAAAAAGCCGGGTCAATGTCTGAACCTCCTGTAAAACAAAGGAAGTCAGCGACATCTGGGTGTCGAACGATGTTCCACCCTCTCTGGGTAAACATCTTCGCTTCTCCCCACTGGTCACCACCAACGAGGAGAACACTAGGTCCATTTACTGACATACTTACCTCACTTAAAGGATTCGATATAAGGGACGTACTTCTCGCAAATTTCCTCTAAAGAAACTTGCTGTTTCTTTTCTAGAAGAAATAGATTGTCTTCACCACCCCATATACGACTGGTGAAGATATCAGGAGTATCTCGGAAGGTAGCACGATCCGAGAAAAACTTTCCGTCATGGAAGTCTTTCGGCGTCCGATTCAGGAGGTTTTTGATGGAATAAGGGGTCTGGAGTGAATATGAGTAGGAGCTTGTAAGCGTCCATTTGTTGGCATAACTCATAGTCAGCATCATAGTGATCCAAGCGGTGTGTGGATCGACACCCTTATCAACCAATGAAAGCCATCGACGCTCATTGGTGAGGCACTGTCGGAGAGACAGTAGCAGAGAAAACCAATAATCCGAGTTGAAGTCCATATCCGTCATAATGAAACCAGAAAATCTCTGATTTTCATCGGAGGATTTCGATGATAGGAACCGATTCTCAAACAACGGACCCCAAAGAGAGTCCTTGGAGAAGGTATGGTCCCAAGAAGGCGTAGCGGTATTTCCATACGCAGTAGTACGCACGGCTACACCTAAAGGCTTTCCATCAGGGAAAGGATGGTGTAAATCACCAGGTTTCCACCCGCCTTTTCGGTAGATTCGCATCTCACCGTAACAAGGTTGGTTGAACCTTGGGAAGAATTTCTCTTCACCGTCTTGTTCCATAACCAGAACGTAACAGTACGTACCAGTGGCTTTGGTTCTTCCACCCTTGAAGACACCAGTTTCGTTAAACTTATGAAGCTTCTCAATTGCAGATTCAGAAAGCATGGTTATACCCAATTGTCTACATCATCGGTGTGAATTAACGGTTCGAAATTCTTCAGAAGATTCCAACCTTCCATCTTTTCTCCGAAACCCCACTGGTCAGGGTTTGTCTTCACTCTCCTTCTTAAAAACCAAATCTGTTTATCTAAGTCTATGTTGTACACTTGATAAACAGTTCGATTGTTGTACATAAGTAATTCCTTTTCGTACGGTTTTCTATCCATTTGTAAAGCTCTTAATGGAATCCAGGGTTTGACCTATACCACCCTGGTAAGGTTTCAGTGCCCATTCAAACTATCTATCGATCTAATCTAAAAGGTACCTAGATAGTCGGATCACGAATGTGCATAGCACACCTCCTAACCAACCGGGGGAAGCCGATTCACTACTGGTTCTGCACCAGTAAAGGAAAACTCGTCAGGCTCCATGAGGATGAAGCTGATTACTTCTTCCCCTTCGACTGCATCCTCTTGCGAATCTCCGCCGCTCGTGCGTCCTTCCGCTGTGACTTCTCCAGACTGCGCGTCTTGTACCGGGGACGGCGCTGCTTGGGAAGGTGGCGGTAGTTGTTTAACGCTTGCCTGCGGCGACGCTTGGCTGCTTGGGCTGACATTCCCCTTCTCCATCTGATTGAGTTTGTATTTGATCATCAGCCATTGCTGCATCGTGCATTGATACCGCTTTGGGGCTGTATGGATCAGAGTACACTGAGACTCAATATACCCAAAGATATCTTCCAGAGACAACTTCCGTTCAACCATGGCAATATCCCTATCGTGCCGTTCGTATTTATATAGTATCAGGTACAAAATCAGTAATAAGCCGGTAAGAAGCGCGAATGACATCAGTCGTCTCTCTTATCCGAATGAATTTGACAGAAGAATGCGCCCTCTTTTTGCAAGTTTCGAACTCAGTCTCGCACTGCTCGGGAGTATCGCAGACAGAGAAAGCTGTCCATTCCCCTGTTTCAGTCCGCATTTCGACAGTATAACGAACGGTCATCACACCCTCCATATGACCCGACGAACTTCACCCTTGGAATTGATTTCGATGACGCACGGCTGGATGATAGGAATCGGTGTGTCCATAGCCACAACATCCCCATCGTTATCAGGGGTAGCAGTGTAGCAGACAGTCCGGTATCCTTTTGAAGAGACACAAGGATATGCCTCTATTTGATACTGAGGGCTTGACATTTCTGTTGTCCTTTCTATATAATACTATTAGTTATCTTCTAGTATTCTCTAAGTTATAGACAAAGAATATACTATATATGATACTTACTATAAGATAACTAATAGATATCCTATAGAGGCGGCAGAGGTTGCCATCCTAGTATTTCCTCGTAGATGTATGGGTCTTCAGAGTCATCAGTGAGCATGGTAAAGTCCCAAGGATATGTCTTTCCACGATGATCCTTGTAACCATGCTTTGAAGCTATGATGATATGTAGAGAGTTATCAGAGATTGCGCGCACCTTAATTAGAACTGGTTCGCTTTCTACTGTCCACCACTCACCACCAGGTACTTCCATTCCGTTTGGCATGTACTCGGATGGTGGGAAATATTTGGATTTTGCAGTCTTACGGACTAGGGTAGACCAGTCCATAGGAATAGGATCATTCTCTGGGTCACGCCAAGCTGACATTTTTCTCGTCCTTTTCTGTACCACGAACCCATTCGTAATACTTATCGATTGTCTCGATGGACCCAGACTTTCTCCACATCCACCATTCAAAATAGGACCAACCAGCAGACTCGAATCGGTCACGTTCTGAGTAGTCCCATTCGTCTTCTAGTGTAGACCAGTCCACGAAGATAGATTCTGTGGTCATTTTCTCACCTTTGATTGGTACTCTCGGTTGGGTTCGAACCAACGGCCACCGGATTAAAAGTCCAGTGCTCTACCTACTGAGCTACGAGAGTGAAGACGCAGAGGTGGTCTCTTTGACCGATAGCTTTGGTTCTGTTGGTACCACATGCGTCAAACTGGTGCGGGCTACAGGAATCGAACCTGCACGCTTTCGCGAGGGATTTTAAGTCCCTTGTGTCTACCGTTCCACCAAGCCCGCTAAGATTTGTTGCGCTTGTTCTCTCGGTGTCTGACAATAGTAGACAACCAACGAAAGAAACTCTTCAGGATTGATCAGTCCTTGTTTGTAGTACCGGATGTAATCATCGATAGCCATGACTACTACCAATACATCCGGATAACCAGGTCGCACGCGACCAGCGCCATTGCGCCAATGATCGTGAGACAGACAACGAGATTCCAATCTTCACGAGTCATTCCACCCTCCTCAGTGATGAAGTTTGGGCCTTTTAGAGACATGCCAAGGTCATCATGCTTTTGGCGCATGTAGCCGCGTATCACATACGTTCTCGGTTACCCGATATTTTACGCCTCGGGTCCACGGGCGTTAGGCCAATGGCGGTTATTGTTGCATTGGTGCGCTTAAACCACCTAACTCAGCGCAGCATAGCCTACCGTCGTCGCATTGTAGCCTCCAAAGTAAATTGAACACAGTTCTCCCACGCACGTAGAGGTTATGTCCCGAATACCCAATTAAGGTATTCCGACCAGTAATAACCGAGTAACGGAACCACTAAGAACAGAAAGAGCAGGAAGGTAATCATCGCCAATACTATAAATATTCCTTCACGCATTTGTTTTCTCGCCGTTGATGATAGGAAGACATGACTATAGGATTGTACTCCCAGGAATCTCTCCCTAGGAATACAATCCTATAACCAGGCGCAAGAATACCTAGGGATGCAATAGGTTTCCCTACTGCATCCCTAGGCTTATGGTACGCTATTAGGCAATGGCGATACCTTCGTTCGCTTCGGCCGGCTTGGCCTTGGGCTTGCGAGGCGACTTGGCCTTGCTTTCCGACTTGGCCTTGGTCGGAACCTTTTCCCGACGCGATTCCACGGCCGAATCGTTGTTCACGACCATATCCGCCTTGCGGATTGCCGTTTCCACGGCCGCGACAATATCCTTGTGGACATGCACGGTACCGCCTCCGGGCGCCTTGTCGGCGTTGAACGTCCGAAGCATGGCTTTCAGCCCCGCAAGCGCGGATTCGCTGGTGTAGTCCGTAAGGTCGGAACGGAACGTTTCGGACGCATAGAACGGCTTGATGTCGGAAATCTTGCCCGTTGCATCCGCTTTCCATTTGCCCGGATTGGACGTGGCAAGACGGTCTTCGACAAAGAGGACAGCCGCCGCACGATAGTCCGCGGCCTTTTCGTTCTTTTCAGTCGTCAAGACCTTGAAGTTGTTTTCCTTCGCCGAAAAAGAAAACAACTTGTCCTCGCTCGCTCCCATAATCTCGTATGAGAGACGATTGAGGTACGCCCGCAAGGCATTCCGATAATTGGGAGCCATGCCTTGAAACAAGCGCGACAACGGCCGTGCATCGCCAAAATGGCAAGAATGCCAAATGGCATTGAGTGCCGCACCATGCAACATTTCGTTACCCTTGCGATGCTGCACAATCGCCGCATTGATAAGCTTGTTGAGCTTGCCAGCGTCTTTCACGATTAGCGTATTCATAGCATTTTCCTTTGCTTTCCGGTATGTGTCCACTATCAATCCCGAGTGCTAATCAAACGGGACTAATGGACACATTAGAAAAGCTAGGAATAGCTAACATGCATAGTTCGCATTTGACCAAAGGCCATTGCCTGAGACCGTATCAAAGCCTCGCGGCGATGATAGGAAACAAGCGGCACAATGGTTTGCGCGCTCGCATGACCGGCATAACCGGATTGCGTTCCCGAGACGCTATTGCCTAACCAAACCGTGACAGGGTTAGACGTATGGACATGCGGGACATGAGATGGAATTGAACCATCAAGACGGTAAGACGAAACGGGCATAACCCGTCAAGCTTGCTAGGCTTGCGCCTAGGCTCTAGAAGGCGGCTTATCCAGCTATGTTCCCTAGAGCTAGCTAATGCATGGGCAAAGGGAATTGGTGGTAAGGCTTGTGCCAACCAAAGCCTAGGCGGAAACCTAGGACCGTCCCCTCAGGCATAACCCAAGGGAACGGCATTCCTAGAAGGCCATTAAGGCCAAATTATGGCAATCCTAAGCCTTTGATTTCCTTGTCCGTTTGGCCTTGGTCGCCTTAAACGTGATAGTCGGAACTGGCGTTTCTGGACGTTGAAACGTGTGGCCAGTCTTGACCGGTAACACTTTGCCTATGGCTGCTAGCGCTTCAGCTTGATCCGCTGGCGTGATGATAGGACGTGAAGGCAAACCAGGCGACGCTGGTTTGACGCCAAACGAGAGTTGTTCGTTACGTTCCGCTTGTTCTGCCCGTTCTTTTACTAGGCTGGATTGACGGGCAAGCAATGCTGCGAGCTTAGCGGCTTTGTCAGTGTCACCATTAGCTAGTGCCGCCTTGAGGCGACGTTCAATTCGCCTTGCGCTGGCAGTTAGGCTAGCTATTTGCTCTAGAATGATCTTACGATCATGCGCCTTAAGCTTGCCAGCGTCGGATGATTGAGGGGAAAGCAAGGCTTTGTCAGACTGCAACACTCGCGCCTTGCTGACTAGTGCACGTCCTAAGCTACCAAGCTTGCGGTTTGCCTGAGGCTTTGCAGCATCGTCAATGATAGGATTAGGCTTGTGGGTTTGCTCCAACTCTGCGCGATACGCAACAATACCCTTTCCTACCTTCGCGCCTTTAAGAGACCAGCGACGATTGCCAGTACCTTCGCCTTCCG
>ERZ761584.342-NODE-342-length-15631-cov-4.005072_pt1 | contig 15631 bp, 19 predicted proteins | sample MGYA00512168_ERZ761584 | MGnify/ENA primary metagenome ERZ761584 (study PRJEB28899, sample SAMN03785564) | bioreactor sludge metagenome | biome: EBPR Sludge; feature: EBPR Bioreactor; material: 0.22µm filtered reactor supernatant | place: Saint Lucia: Queensland...
GCTTATGCTGCTGCTGATGCTGCTCGTGCTGCTGCTCGTGCTGCTGCTCGTGCTGCTGCTCGTGCTGCTGCTGCTGATGCTGCTGCTGCTCGTGCTGCTTATACTAAAATATCTGCGGAGCTACAAAACAGACTAATGGCGCACGCGCCAGAGGGGTACACAGAATCATGATCCAGTGGGAAGACAAAGACAGCAACGAGGAGAAGCGCGCTAAGGACCGCGAGAGGCACAACTTGTGGGTATTGCCTCTCGCGTGCGTTTTGTGCGTGCTGCTTGTGTGGGCATTGGACTGGCTACTGTAGAAAGGCAGGGCTATGCGTAGTAGTAGCAAGAGTGTGATTGCCGCACTGAGCGATCAGGTGGCACGGCTTGAGGCAGACCTTCGCGCTGAGCGAGAGGAAAAAGAAACGCTCATGGCAGAGCTTGGAGGAATGCAGCAGGATTCTGACGTTAGAAACGCGCAGAGCGCGCCAACAGTGAAACACGGTAAGAGAACTAAGAAGAAAGAGGTTGCGTAATGGAACCAGAGCAGAAGATCACTGAGCAAGTCACAGACGAGAAGACAAGTCTTGCCATTAGGGCGGCATGTGAGCGCATTTCAAGCATGAGTGGGAGTATGGCAATGCGTGCCATACTTTCTATCAAGTCCCTTTCCGCAATGCAGACGGACCCAGATTTTGTGGAGTCCATTATCAATGTACTTGGAGTAATGCGGGATAGATGGATCACAGGCAGCAGTGGCATAGCATCACCTGGTGAGACGATTCAGGAGGTATGGTCTGCGGTCAATGAAGCGCAGACCGAGTTGCGGGCAAGGGTGGCTGAGTTGAGGGCGGATCAGAAAGTGAAAAACGAGACAGGACGTGAAGAGGACGAAGCGGCCATTGCCGAGGGTGTCAAGAAGTTCTTGGCCTCTATGAAGGGAGGCAATGAGGATAGCAAGCGTGTGCCCATCGTAGACCAAGCGTATGTCATCCGGCCCAATGTCAAGGCACTTTGGAAGGCGTTGATTCTGGCTGGCGGGATATGGGGGCACCCCCCCGTCGTCAAGCTCACCGGCGATCCTGGCACGGGCAAAACTATGATGGCACAGCAGTTCGCGGCGAATATGGGGGCGGTCTTCTACAAGGTGGACTGCGCCATGTTCGCGGAGCCGGGAGACTTGTACGGAAAGCTCATACCCGCCGTTGACGAGAACGGAAAGCTGCAACTGGCATGGAAGGATAGCCCGTTCACGGAGGCGATCACACGGGGAAACTGCGTCATCCTGGTGGACGAACTGACGCGCCTGAACTACGCAGGGCAGAATAGCCTGCTCCCGCTTCTGGACGGCACGGGCGAGGTGCAACCGGACGGAAGGCCCGACCCAATCAAGCGGGCGAAAGGCGTCTTCATATTTGCCTCTTGTAACGAGGGGGTACGGCACGCTGGCACCTATGAGATCACCGAGGCGCTACAATCCCGCATGGCCGTCGTATACGAGAGCGAGGAATTGAGTGAGAACGAGATAAAGCGCGTCTTGCAGTTCTCACTCAGGCCAGAGACAAAACCGGGCAAGTCTTGTTTCGCAAAAGAGTCGTGGAGCGTCGTTGACGTACCAGAGTCCATTGAGACGCTTATCTGGCGATTTGTAGACCGGCTGCGAAATAAAGCTTTTGTAGGGACCGTAAGCACGCTGGAGGAGATTCTCCCGCCAAGCCCGCGTGAGATATTCTGGCTAATCCGCATGATCTATACGGGAGGCGACAATGCCTGGGAGTGGTGCATCTACAACCGATACTCAAACCAGGGCATCGGCACTGGCAGCACCACTCCGCGATCCATCGTCGCCGCTGTCCGTAAGGATGAGGCCGAGAAGTGGACACGGGAAAACGCGAATACTGTGAGTCACGCAACTTACACAAGTAGCGCGAGTAGATAGATGGAAAAAGCAACTGCCGATAAGCTGGATGAGCTTATAGCCGCCGCACTCTATATCGCCATAGAAGAGGACGGTGAGGGTTCAGGGGATGGAGATGGAGACGACGGGGAGAATGGCGAAGAGGGGGAGAATAGCGAAGCGGGGGACGGCTCGCCGTCCCCCGGCAATGCTGCTCTAACGTTAGAAAAAGTCGAGGGTGAGGGTGAGGGAGAGGAGGGTGAGGATGGTGAGGGTGAGGAGGGTGAGGAGGGTGAGGGTGAGGAGGGTGAGGGAGAGAATGAGGAGAGCAGGGGGGAGGAACCGAGCAAGGGCGCAGGAGGCGAACATATCCTGGTCGATGTAACTCAATACGCGCCAGAGTTTTCAAGAGAGGATGCCTACATTGGCAAGTTAAGGGCGTTTGACCTCAAAAACGGGAGGAAGATGAATTATGTGGAGGCATTGGAGTTCGCCAAGTGTAAAGAAGCCAGCAGACGACAGGACACATCGGGACCATGGCAGCGATACCAAATAACGTCTGAGATACGCAAGAATGCGGCGGTCTTTGCGCGGGCTACGCGCTTCCCGATACGCGCAGAGGCAGGCAAGCAAAGCACCACCTCGGGCAAGTTCAATCCGCGCAAGGCGCACCGTCTTGAGATGCCCGATAGCCTCATGATGTTCCGGCAACCCAAGGCTATATCCGCCCCCTCTGCGGAGGTAGTGCTGCTGGTAGACGCAAGCGGCAGTACAAGAATGGAGAGATACGCTGGTGAGTACCTGCTACAACACTTCATGACGACAGCCGCGATCTTGTACGAGGCGTTCAAGATGATCGGCGTGCCCTGCCATGTCCTCGGGTATGGGACCTACTGGGCAGATTGGGTAAGGGGAGATGCCTTTACCTACAATGGAATATCAGGGGGAACAGGGACCGATGTCGCAATGCAGGAGGCATATAGGAGGCTCAAAGACTCCACGGCTAAGACCCGAATCATTGCCAATCTGACAGACGGCGAACCAGATTCAGGACATGCTGTTGGGGTCGCAACCGCGTTCATGCAGACGCAAGGTATACACACTCTGGGCTGTCTCATCATGCCAAAAGTCGGTAAAAAAGACATGGACGATATGAAAGAAAGACTGGCTCGGTACCAATACTGCGGACCGGCGACAGTCGTGGTAGGGAACAACACGCAGGTCTATCTGCGACAGATTGCTGAGGCTATGCGCTACGCCTCTGCGGCAAAGTAATGCCCTCCGGTACAAAGCGCGTGTGGAGTGCCGGTTTGAAGGGGCGACTTACCGCACAGCATCAGCGGCGCAAAGCCGCACTGGCAAGCGCGGGCATCACAAAGATCACATTGAGCAAAGGGGGTGTGACCGAATCACGACGTATGGATTTGAGCCAAAGGGGTGCACGGCAAGTACACTCTATGGCATACTGGACGACATGGCTGGCGAGAGAGGCGCAAGTAGGACCAGGACATGCGCATAGGCTGCTGTCTCTGCTGGAGTCGCGCTATATCTACCCAGCCAGCTTCGTCATTGACGGGAAACTCTTCTGGGCGCAAGAGGACGCGGAAACTCTTCTTAGGCTCGCCCACGCATATCGGCGTTGCAACGCGGACGACGACGCCTTTATCGCCTCTCCCTTCGTTCGCACGTTCCGGCGCACACTGCGCAAGAAAACACTGGAAAGCAGTACACAACAATGAACAGCATCAACAACATGGTAGACGCATCGGGTTCTGACAACGCGGCTGAAGCCCTCTTGGACGATCTGGAGTCTCTGCTGGACGAAGCCATCGTCGAGGACGATTCTAACGTTAGAATCTTGGATGATGAGCTTCCCAAGGAGGAAGAGGTCGGCGTGGATGGCGACACTATCGAGGCCATCGACACGACTCCGCTCGTTAAGGAGGCTGAGATTGCACCTAAGCCTCTGGCACCTGCTGTACCCGTGGGGGTTGCCAAGAAGCAGCAGGAGAAGATGACGGATGAGACTGCCAAGGAGTCTGTCTCTATGATCCCGATGCCCTCGCGCCGAACGGGAGAGGCGAAGGTCAACAAGGCGGCAGACGCTTTGGTGCAGGCTGCATCCATCAGTCCCGCCGCCGCCGCAGCAGCTTCCAAGACCGTTGCGGGCGCACTCCTGACCGTGACCATGCAGATGGACACGATGGGATTGCAGGAGCTTTCGCTGGCCTACTCTGGCGGCGATAGCCTGGGCGCGGCGGCATGGGTCAGCCAGGCGGCGGCAAGCCACTACGCCATTGAGCGGGGCATTCAGGATTGGCGCAACAAGTTGGGCGTCAACATGGTGGGCACCCCGCCTGTTGAGAAGATCAAGAAGGAGGTGGCCGAGCAGTTCACGACGGATAGCGGGCGCGCAGTGAGTGCGTCCACCGTCTACGCGCACAGCCGCATCTGGAAGACCTTCTTCCTCGGGCGCAAGTACGTGGACCCCAGCACCGATACGGAGGAGGGGTACAACCCGTGGCAGGCGCTCCAGGTTCTCGTCGGTCGCGCGTACTTTGAGTACGCCCTGCTTGCCCCGGAACCCCTCCAGATTCCCTTGCTTGGAATCATGATGGAGAAGAAGCTGGCCGACCCCAAGTACAGCGTGCGCGACGCCTACGAGGACGCCCAGAAGGTCCGCAATGGCGTCGATATTGGCGCGGTTGCGGCAGGCGAGGGCGAGTTGCAGAAGCGCACCCGCAACGTCGGAGAGTTCGACCTCAAGCCTGCCACCATCGCGGGGCAGGTTGGCGCGGACGCGACCGATTACCTGACGGCGGTATACGGAGCGGCCAAGAGACTTGGCAAGACCACGCCGCCGCCAGCGGGTAAGTTCAACGCCTACTACATCTGGCGTGCGGCAGATAACCGATACGCCTCGCATGCGACGCAGATGGATGGGGCAGAGGTGGTGCGCGTCGGCTCCTCGCAGAACCGGGCGCAGCCTATCTATACCTGCATCGTGCAGGACAGCACGGGAACCATTACCGTCTTCCACACTGACGCGGTGTAGTTAGGAGGTGCCGACACAGAGGCAGGGTGCAGTTATATTGCACCCTGCCTCTGGCGTTCTAACGTTAGAAAGGGTTTGCATTATGGTGCTACTTGATCGGATGAGGGTGGCACTGTCTCAGTTCAGTGGGGTACTTGAGACTGCCACGGGGGAACTGCCGCCACGCATACCGCACATAGCCGGGTCCATCTCTGATCTCGTGCAACGACAGGTGTGGTTTCGCGTGCAGAAGAAGCTGCTACAGACAGGCATTGCGCAGATAGAGCGGGGCACACCTATCACTCCGTTCATGCAGATGATCTACGAGCTTACCGCTATGTCCATCATGACGATCAGTAAGCGTCTGCTGGAGGCGGAAGCAGATGGAGGCAATGCCAACAAGCGGTCCACACTCATTGGGGATTGGGGTCGTGGTCAACGATGGGCCGGTCTGACGGAGGACGAGAAGGACGATGCGCTTATGGATGCGTTTCTAACCGTTAGACCGCGTGAGACTCGGCTTGTGGGCGCACGCGCCGATTGGGACATTATGTTTGAGAGATTCTGGAAACAGGTCATCAACAAGTCCAATCAGAAGCAGATCGTCAAGAGGATGTTGGGCGCGTTCACTGTGACGCAGTACCAGGAGTTCATCGCATCCTTCGACAACCACTGGCTACCTCACTGGCAATCACTGAATGCCAGGGGGGATACGAAGTACATCATGGGGATAGAGAGGTTCATCAAGGAAAACGTGTGGCGCATAACACCAGAAGAGAAGTACGGGCACACGCAGAAGAACGTACTCAAACGAGAGGAGGGCGAGAAGACTAAGACAAGGGAGTACAAGAAGAAGTACGACACCGCAGAGGTTGAGGTTGTAGAAGACCTCGACCCCGAGTTCGACATCGGAGGTTTGTAACATGCAGCCTCCCGTAATAGAGGCAGCAACCATCATGGCCGCACTCCTGAAGGGGGGGCGGCCAGTCGCACAATTGGTACTGTCCAAGATCAAGCCAGCCGACATGCTTGACGAGGTGGACAAGTCTATCTTTAGCGTCATCGCGCTAAAAGCGTTAGGTGGTGATTACACTTATCAGGACATAGAGACAGCGCCCGCTATGGCGGCAGACGATACGCAGCTACGCATAAAAAGTGTGCGTAGCCATCCGTGGACTGAGCGCGTTTTGATCGACGACTGCATACCAGCGATCCAGCAGTGGAACTACCTGCGGACCATGAGGTTTCTGGCCGCAAGCATCCACGATGGTATCGAGTTCAACAACTGGGACGAGCAGGCAACGCGCATCGCTGTCAACGACATGTTTGAGCGCAGCAACGAGTCCATCATGAAGGGTGCCAATGCGGCGCATGTCAGTTCAGGACTCAAGGAGGCTATGCTTACCGTGATGGGACAAGGGACTTTGAGAGGTGAGCTTCTTGGCATCAAGAGGTACGACGATCTGCTCAACGGCATGCGCGCCGGTGAGCTTACCTACTTCGCAGCACGCCCCGGAGTGGGCAAGACGGCCCTCATGCTGGAGTACACGCTGGCATTGGCGCGTCGCGGTAAGAAGGTGACGTTTGCAACAACAGAGATGAATCACCAGCAGCTACAGTCACGCCTGCTCTACAACATGGCGTCTGTCAGCGCGCAAGAGGTGCGAGAGAGAGGAGGGGTGACTGCGCAGGAAAAGACGCGCATCATCAACGCTGGTAAAGAACTGCTGAAGTTGCCCATCCATATTTACGAGGCAGCAGGCGTACCCATTGATGACATTACCGCGTACATCATGGCGCAGTCTGCACGCAAGGAGGTAGACGCGATCTTTGTAGACTACCTGCAAGACCTCGCCGTGCCTTCTAACGTTAGAAAAGGCGACAACATAGAAAGGGAGGTGGCCTACCAGAGCAAGGCGATGCGCAGCCTGTGCGTCACCACGCAACTACCGCTGGGCGTAGGCGTGCAGCTAAACCGGCAAGCGGACAGCAACAACAAACCATCTCTGCGCGATCTTCGCGGATCAGGGCAGATTGAGATGGATGGGTGGAACATTGTCGCCATGCATGAGCCTGACCAACCTGCGCCACCACCAGGTATGCCATGGGACATTGAGATCGTCGTCCTCAAGCAGAGAGACGGAGAAAGGGGAATCGTGACCCTGAAGTTCGACAAAAGGTACGGGCACTTCCGTGACGGGACATCACACTATGGCCCATGAGGTGTGACCAAATATCACCGTATAGATAGCAGTAGCAATGGTACTATGTACTATCACTACTGCTATCTTAGTTACTATCCCTAAGAGAAAGCCATGACAGAAGCAACAGAAGAATCGGAGGCGATGAGGAACCCAGGGCTTTACGGCAAGACCATCCTGCGCCTGACGAAAGAGTACCAGGAGGCATTGATTGGCTTTGAAACATGGCGGCATGGGCTTGCCATGTACGGCATCGGCCTCTACATAAACCCGGGCACCAAGAAGCTGCGCGTCCACAGAGATGCATGGGCGTGGGGCGAGGAGACTCTGCCGGATGAGTTTGTAGAGTACATGAGATCACACCGGGCAACTATCGAAGACCACCTGAAGGCTATGGAGAGTGGCGGGTGGATTGTCACGCCCAAGGAGATCATGGGGCACCTTGCCCACTGGAGGGAGTACGACGAGGGAGTACGGCGGCTTGTGTACCAAAAGGCCCTGGAGCTTGGCGTTCTGAGCTACGTGGCGCTCAAACCATGGGAGGAGATGCCGCCTCTACATGAGACGAAGGAGGCGAAGGAGCGGCGCGAGGCGCTTGAGTTCTTAGAGACGATCACGGAAAACAGGGGCAATATAGCGGGCGTTGCGTGGGAGTGGGATCAGGGACCAGGACTGAACTGGTGCAGATGCACCTACCCTGACGGGCGTATGAGCCTGCACTTCTTCACAAGCAACTGGTGGGAAGGACTACGAGAGCAGAGGTGCGACTGCCCTGCGCGCAAGTTCAAGCCCAGCAAGCCATGCAAGCATGAGCAAGCCCGGCTGTACGAGTGGCAGCGCAGAGTCGCACAGAAGGACAAGTTCGGCGATATGGGGAGCAACTACCCCAGCGATTCTAACGGTTAGAAAGAGAGACTGAGATGATCGAAGGATTGAAAGTCACCATCAAGGGCGACGAGTTACAGCGGCTTTGCGATAAGCAGGCGGCGCATCACACAGAGCGAGCCAAGGCATACCGGGATCAGCTTGAAAGCATGAGGGCGGCAAACATCGAACCGGCTAACATTTCTGGTGGCGATCCGCTTAAGGCATTGCTTTCTAAAGAACAGGAGCATGAAGTGGAAGCGGCAGAGCTTGACTTCTACGCCGCGCATATCAAGCGCGATGAGGAGTACCTGCTCGATAGACAAGACCTCGTCAAGCTCGGCATTGCCAAGAACCGCTGGTAGTTTCTAACCGTTAGAAAGGGTTTGAACAGATGGAAGACATGAACAATGAGACTCCGAGTGAGTACAACCTGGGCGATCTGAACGCGATGATGGACGATCAGACGGGTGTGCCTGAGAATATCGAGGCCGCATCACGAGAGGCAATTGCAAAGAACAAGGGGGCGGCGTTCTTTATGGAGGCGGCAGAAGGAGGGCATGTCATCGGCGTGTCAATTGGTAAACCGAGTGATGAGAACCCGTGGAAGTCTATGGTGGAGAGCTTCCGTGGTAGGAAACTGCCTCTCGAAATGTTCGTCACCGGGTATATCGCACCAACCATCCACTACCGCAGCAAGAACCATGAGGGCGGGGTGGGTGTGCCCAAGGAGAAGTACAAAGAGTTTGCCACGCTATGCGTTGAATCGGCAACTCGGTATGCCTGGACCATGCAGCGGCGAGCAGAAATCGCCATGGCGATTGAGCGAGGTATGCAGAGTACGGACCCAGAGCTAACAACACGCATAGCGTTTGTGGAATACCGTGGGCGGCGTACCGGTTTGAGGTTCGTCAACACTATCGACCTTAAAGATGCGGCTATGGGTCCGGGGTTGATCCTTGACTCTGACAAAAGCAAGGGGGAGTTTGACGAACTAATAGACGACATCATGGAAGTATCTCTGCAAATGCGCATCCATTTTGTCGGACAATTGCGAGGCAAGAAGCGCCGTGAGGTAGAGACTGCGTGGAAGACAGCGCAGATGCACGCCGGACACACCATCTACGAGAACATGGAGGACACGACGGGGCCGCACATGGACTTCATTGTCTACTCTACGGCAATGGCACTTGCCTCCTCGCTCATCACCAGCTATGGAACCGAAACATCAACGATCTCCGACATGGCCGGGAATGGGCACATTGGAGCTATCGAGATCGGCCTGCTTCTGGCAAGACGGGCCAAGGCGCGCGGCTTGGAAGTGTGGGAGGGGGAGGACAAACTGTGGAAGTGGAGTGAGGGATGCGACATTATCTTACGCCACAACCACACGACCATTGATGAGTGGCGTGACTTCCTTGACGAGACTCCAGAGGCAGAGCGCAACGCACACTTCAAAATGCCCTCCTTTACCATGTCTGTCTTAGACAAGGAGATGACTCAGCAGATGGCCCACCTGATGCACAACCGCTACATGTCGCACGTTCTTGACATGGACCCGACCATGCTACAGCAGCGCCTCTCCTACTACGGTCTAACGTTAGAAATCCCAGACAGCATGGACGAGGAACACTCGCTGCTGCGGGCCATTACTCTTGGCGATGCTTACGACATTCTTTGGGGAGACAAGCCTTCCCACTGCCCGCACATGCAGCAGTTATCGTTTGTGATGGCCGGTGCTGTCGGCACGGCGCATTACATCATCCGGCGAAAGACAGAGGAGAACTGACATGGCGTTTGATCCTAACAAGTACATGATGAAGCTCAAGGGCAAGGACTACCTACCCGTTGCAGGACGCTTGGTGTGGTTCCGTGAGGATCACCCGGACTGGGGGATTGTCACCGAGGTCGTTGAGATGGGGCAGGACTTCGCAATATTCCGCGCCTCCATCTTCAACGAGGAGGGGCGGCTTATTGGGACAGGCACGAAGAAGGAGGATGTACGGGGGTTCCCTGACTTCATTGAGAAGGCAGAGACAGGCAGCATCGGCAGGGCGCTTGCACTATGCGGGTATGGCACGCAGTTCACAGACGACCTGGACGAAGGCACCGAGCGCATTGTGGACACACCACAGCAGCGCAGGCCGTATCAACCGCAGAGTGGATACCAGCAGCGCCAGCCCGCGCCACCGCCGCCACTGCCAGAGGAGCGTGGCGACGGGACGTTTGGCGATGATGCGGAGGCTTCTAACGTTAGGCCCTCCGAGGTGGAGGACTACAGCACGCTACTGCGTGACTTCATTGCGGCGGGCCGAGAGGCGGGAGTTATCCCCATGGAGTCGCTGGGGAAAGACCAGATTCAGAAAATCTCCATTGAGATCGCCAACCAAATCGAACCTGATCGCAAGTACACCGACAAGATGCCCAACGCGGAGCTACTGAAGAAGATGCGCACGCACTATCGCCGCCGCAACGGGCAAGCGAATCGCAAGGACCGAGGAGGAGAGGACTGATATGGAAGAGATTGAAGATGCAGCCGTTGAGCTATTCGTCACGGAGGAAGGTGCCGGGGGGCTTGTTGCCCCCCGTGCCGCCAAGCGTTACAGGACGCTGGACAGGGGTGCGCTGCTCTCCAACAACGGGGACATGACTATGCCCTTTGAATGGCTCCAGCAGATCGGCGCAAACTTCGATGCCAAGGGAACCATGTATGTCTCCATGTGGCGCGAGATGGAGGACGGGGCTATGGTCGTGCGCTTCTCCCGGTATGAGCCGTGGCTCGGGGAAAAGCGCAAGGTCGAGATACGGCAGACCAGCGTGCGCATCACCGTCATTCAGGCATACCCCTCGCAGCGCCAGCGCATAGAGGGTGTTGTCATGATGAGTGAGATCATGTTCCCCTGGTACTTCAAGAACCGAAAGTCTGGTCACGTCTTCCGGTACAAGCCCTACCTGCGAATACTCTCCGAGCCATGGGAGCCAGGCATCGGCGAGAAGGGCGCACCTGTAGACAAGGTGCTTGAGATGCAGTTCACCGGGCTTGAGTTGAGCCGTCTGGAGAAGGCACGATTGGAGCGCGAGGCGAAGAAGGCGCTCGGTGCGCCGTAGATTCTAACGTTAGAAAGGTAGATGGCCATGAAGGGTTTTAGCAACGAGAGCAACGCGCTTATACTGGCGACGCTGGAGAAGATGTTCCACAGGTTTGGCCGCGTCAACGGCATGGACTTGATGAGTGGAAAGCTGAATGGGCGCATGCTCATCAGCATGGATTACACAGGGGCTGCGGCGAGGGGAAATAATGGACAAAAGGGGGTCATACTACGGCGTATTGCCTACGATGCGCAGAGAAGTATTGTCACTACCACAGAAGTTTTATGGACTTCCGCAGACGGGGAAAGGAACATAACCAGCAAGAAAAGCAACAACCCCGCCTCTATCATTGGATACAAGTTTCGCCTGGTGCCCGTAGCAGAAGAGGCGGCGCTTGAGAAGATGATCGCAGAGGGGCGGGCAAGGTCCAACCCTGCACCGGCTACCAAGGCAGAGGCTCCCGTGCCAACACTGCCATCGACAACGCACTCCAGCGGGGCCGCTTTAGTCACGTATACAGACAACATGCCGACGAACCAGGCAAGTGTTCAGCAGATTATCAGGGCGATAGAGTGCGCGCGCGTTGAGACGAAACAAGGTGCCGATATGCTCGCAGAACTGCTCTCCCGTATCGAAGCGAACTTGGAGCAACAGGTCGAGTACAGCAAGGAGATTCTGGGGATTCTCCGCACGTTCTAACGTTAGAAAGAAGGGTTTGATATGAACAAGACAACACGTTTTTACGGTAACGGCGGTTCCTTCAAGGTCGGCGATGGGTATGACTACGTGGCAGAGACTCTGCCCACTGGAGTCTATACACCCGTGCAAGACCCTCATGGTAACTGGTGGTGCTCTCCCTATGGCGGCATTGAGGTGCCACGAAAAATCTACGGAGAACTGTCTGCCAAGTACGCGAGCATGTGCATCAATGCCTTTGACTTCCGAGATCGGTCTACGGGGTTCCTGCTCTCTGGTATTAGCGGTAGCGGCAAGACGCTGACAGCGAAGATGATCGCGCACAAGATGATGACGGAGCGGGGCTATCCTGTCTTTCTCATTGACCGTGACACACCGGGGCAAGCTCTTGGTGACATCTTCGGAAAGATCAAACAGCCCATCGTCGTAATCTTTGAGGAGATCGAGAAGAACTACGACGAAGATGACAAGGCCGAGTCCCTTCTGACCCTGTTGGATGGCGTCATCCCAGGTAAGAGGCTCACCATCGCAACCTGCAACGAGCCCAATAAGCTACCGAAGTGGTTCAAGAACCGTCCCTCACGGTTCTACTACCACATCAAATACGATGGGTTTGAGCAGCGAGCCGTCAGTGATCTGTTGGCCGAGTGTGACACTTTATCCCCGGAGAGAAAGCGGGCCGTTGAGTTCTTTGCACGGTCTGCAGACATGGCGTTTGATGCGGTGGCAGGTATTGTCGCAGAACTTCAGTGCTACGACACAACACTGGAAGAGGCCATGTCCCGCCTCAATATCGAGATCGCAGGGATTGGAGGAGAGGAAAGTCGGCATCACGACTTCTACGCCTTTGACGATGACTGGACCCGCATCGGCGAGGGATGGGGTGAGATGGATGACGACTTCAACATCAAAATCAGAGGTGAGAGTGCCGGATACCCGTACATGCCAGTCTCGGATGAAGCGAAGGACCCGGTAAAGGTGTGCGACCTAACACGAGAGGGAGGTGGGGAAAAGGCACCTGTGTTCATTGGAGATTCACTCACCGTCTACCCTTTATGGGAGCACTTCAAGGAGGTCTACACCAAGAATGACGGTCTATACATGCGAGGTCGTGTATCCGCCATCCTAAATAGCAATGGGAGGGAACGCACAAGGGTTAAAGTCAACATTGGCTTCAAGCTCAGGAGCCAGAACGCAAACCCGATCTTGCATGTTGCACGAGCTGCCGATGCGTTTGCGAAGGGGTAGTAGTTAAACGGAGGGGCGGGAGTACCGCCCCTCTAACGTTAGAAAGGATTTGAAATGGAACATGAGATTCTGCCGTGCCCGTTCTGTGGCGGAGAGGTTGCCCCGGACGAATACGATGACACCGAGGTTTGGCCGGAGGACAGCCCCAAGAAGGGGCGGCTGACCTATCGAGCGGCCTGCAACGCGGGCGAGTTCGGGGCGGACGCCTGCGGCTACTGCGGCCCATTCGCCGACACCGAATCCGAAGCAACCGCCGCCCACAACCGCATTGCCTCTGCCGCCGCCGAGCGGGACGCCCTGCGCGCCGAGAACGAGCGGCTGAGGGCGCAGGTGGGGCAGTTGCGCAAGGCGGCACCCCGCGCCGTTGAAATGCTCCGCGTCGCCTCCGAATACGTGGCAGGCGTCGCGGGCTACGGCCACGGGCCATACGACACCATTAAATACGATGGGGCGGAGTGTGACGGGATCTGCGTTGCTGGCGACTGCCAAACCGCGATGGAGGACTTAGCCGCCGCCCTCGCCGCCACCGCGCCCGCCGCCGGAGAGGAGAAAGAATCATGACTGAGCTAACCAGGCGCGAGGCGCAGACCCTCGCCCTCATTTGCCTGGGGTATGACTCTGCCAGTGCAGCATTAGTGATGGGCGTCAGCAAGCGAACGGTGGACTTCCACCTGGGCAACATCTTCCTCAAGACCCCCTCGTACAAGACACCGCGCAATCACATGGCAGAGAACCGCTTTGACCTGGCGCACGCCTGGGGGTTCTGGGGTAAGCCACTGGATGAACTACGGCGCATAGCCGCTGGGAGGAATGACGTTGAAAAGAGTAAAGAGAGCGGCAGTGAAGTTGCCACTACGGAATCGGGTAATTCTAACGTTAGAGACAGTCGCATGGCTCGTGGCTGTACTCTTCGTGCTGATTGACTATGCAGTAGGATTCTGGCCTGAACGACACAACGATGATGCGGAGGCGTGGTAATGGAGAAGATCGAATTGTGCGAGGCGTTCTATGACGGCAACCCTGCGTATATAAACGCGGCCATCTGTGTAGAGTTATTTGGCTGGCGGTGGTTTCGTGTGCCAGTCACCCGTGGAGAAGAGGCGGTACTTGCCTGCGTCCGGCCACATGAAGACATGTACGTGCGTGGAAAAGGCGGGTGGGTCCGACACAACATGCCACAGTCGGGTGATCTATCCGACATTGGCGGCGTGATGCTCACAGAGGAGGAGGGCGTACACTCCGAGAAGTTCGCAGACTGGTACGGCGGGTGCAGCTACTACGAGGAGGGGCAGAGAGAGGCGACTCTTAACAGTGGTCCACAGTTCCAAGTGGACCCGGATGCCAATAGGCTGCTCCTGCTGAAGATAATTGAGAACAAAGTTCTTCCCAGCCTCCGATACCTCTCCCGTGGTGAGTGGTATTGCGAGCTTGAGTACATGCTGGAACACGCCGACGGGATCGTATACACGCACTGTGCATGGGGGTTTGGCGCAACCATGTACGAGTCCGTGGCTAAAGCAGCGCACTCTTATTGCGAAGTGAGAAAGGCTAACCGTGGCAAAAAAGAAACCAGCGGTGGAACCGGTGTATCTGGAGAGGCCGTTTGTGATAACGCTCCCGATGCACCCGATTAACAACAATCTGTACGTGAACCTGCCACGGGGCGGGCGAGCACTCTCCAAAGAGGCGAGGGCGTGGAAAACAGGGGCAAGGGCGGCTATCTTTGCCACCCGCCCCCGCATGGTGCCCACCAACCAACCTGTGTGCGTCTCGATCTTCATGCACCTCTCTCACGACAGGGACATAGACAGCGTGAAACTGCTGCTGGACGCCATGACGGGACTGGTATACACCGACGACTCTCTAATATGGCGTATGAGCGTCGGAAAAAAGGTTGACACAAAGGATGATAACTCCTCAGTGATGGTCTACCAGTACACACCGGATCACTTCTTTGAGTTTGATTCTGACGTTAGAAAGGATGGGATGTAAGGATGACAAAAGAGACACCAGCGCACTATGCCGAGGGGCTTGCGCTTGATGTACTTGACCTGATGGAGACGATGGGCGGTGGCTTGCGCAAGTCATTCTGCTTCGGCAATGCGATGAAGTATGTGGCGCGGGCGGGATTGAAGCCAGGAGATACTGCGCTCAGGGACTTGAAAGAGGCGAAGCGTTACTTGTCCGAGGCGGGCTACTCTCACGCCTTTGCGTGGACCATCACAGATAACATGGACCTGCGACTTTTGAAGGGGGAGATTCTGAAGTACCTAATGATTGGGTGGAACACAGACAAGTATGATCCCGTGTCAAAAGCCGCAGGGGCTATTGCGGGGTGGATCAAATACGAGGAGAAGAAAGAGCAAGAGGTGGTGAAGTGAATGATTACGAGAGCCATATAGCTGCATGGTGGCACGAGTGGCACGCCTACGTATGGGGCGCGGTCTTGATTGCCGCCGCTGTGGGGGCGATTGCGTGGGGCATCGTCGCGGAGAACCGCGACCGTGCGGAGTGCCTAACGCTGCGTTCCCGGTGCGAGTTGGGCGACATGGAGGCGTGCGTCTCCTGCGTCCCGTGCGGGGGCAATACCGGCGGCGCGTGCGAGTCGCAGATACGCGC
>ERZ761584.343-NODE-343-length-15629-cov-14.558623_pt1 | contig 15629 bp, 18 predicted proteins | sample MGYA00512168_ERZ761584 | MGnify/ENA primary metagenome ERZ761584 (study PRJEB28899, sample SAMN03785564) | bioreactor sludge metagenome | biome: EBPR Sludge; feature: EBPR Bioreactor; material: 0.22µm filtered reactor supernatant | place: Saint Lucia: Queensland...
GCTTTTAAAGAGATGGATTTACAAGATGATGCTTTTTTTTTATGTATTCAAGAGTACTTAACGCAGTTAGGTTACAAGGATATTACCAAAAAGAACTTGGAAGAATTAATAAAGCAATCACAAATGGTAAGACAGGCATTAGAGAGGATGCTGAAATAAGTTTTAGAAAGTATATAGCTAAAATGAATAATGACTTTAATGAAAGTCTAATGTTGTTAGCTAAAAAGGATATGACAGAATACGAGGCTATACGCAAACTAAGTATAGAGAAGTATTTGATAAGATATAAGTTATACGTTGGTGATATAATTATTGCACAAGAAAAGCAGCAAAAAGAAAAAACGCAATCATTAAAAAGACGATAAATGACTGATGAAATAATTATTAAGTATAAAGCTGATGTAAGTGGTTTAAAGGCTGAATTAAAAAGCGTAGAAGAATCACTAAAAAAGGTTGATGCTGAGTCCGAAAAGACAGGTAATAATATTTCAAGTGGTATTGAAAAGGGAGAGGTAAAGGTTAAGAGTTTAAAATCACAATTAAAGGATTTAAAGGCTCAGTTAGCTAATGCAACAGACCCTAAAGAGATTGAGAGATTAGCAAAGGCTGCTGGTCAGTTAGCAGACAAAATAGGTGATGCTAGTGATGCAGCTAAAGTGTTTGCTTCAGAATCTAAATTTGAGCAAATAGGTAATGCTTTTGGTAGTGTAGTAAGTAAAGTAAAAAGCCTAGACTTCAAAGGGGCTTTAGATCAGTCTAAATTACTTTTAGCAACAGCTAAAGGTTTAACATTCAAAGAGGCTTTAACTGGATTAAAAGATATTGTTGGTACTGTAAAGAATATAGGACAAGCAATATTGACTAGTCCATTGTTTTTAATTGGCGGGGCTATTGCTGGTGCTGTTATGGTTTTTAATGACCTAGAAGAGTCTAGCGCAAGGGTTAATCAAACATATTTAGATGGATTAGATATACTTAAACAGTCAAGAGATGCAAGTGAAGCCTACCGTAAGGCTCAAAGAGATTTAGCTATTGAGAATAAGGCTGCATCAGGAGGGATAACAGAATTAGAGGCTAATAGATTAAAGAATCAGAATAAGTATCAAGATGAATATAAGAAACTACTATTAGAACGACAAAATAGAGAAAAAGAAGTTCTAGAACAGGCTGAGAAAGATAGAGAAGAAGATGGCTTTAGACGTACTAAGCAATTGTATGAGTCCTTTGGTGGGGAAACTGATATTACTAAGGCGCAAAAACAAAAGTTAAAAGATATTGAAGAGGCTTTTAACAACTCAGTGAAAGACCTTAATTTGTTATTTATAGAAGAGGATAAAAAGATTAGGATAACTGATGATAATAATAAGTTAAAAGAAAAACAGGAATTAGCTAAAAAGTTAATAGAAGAAGAGGAAAGGCTAAGAAAAGTTTTAAGGGATTTGCAAACCCAAAACATCGCAGATGGATATGAAAGAGAAAGACAAACATTATTAAACAAGTTTTATGATGATGTTAAGCTATATAAAAATAATGCTAAAATAAGGTTAGAATTAGATAGAAAGTTGGGTTTTGATATGGCTGAATTAAACACAAAATATGGCAAAAATAAAATAGACCAAGATGGTATTATACAAGCTAAATTATTGGAATCAACAGAGAATAATCAAGCAGATATAAGAGATTTAACAGCCGAAAATAACGAAAAGTTAAAACAATTAACCGAAAAAGATGGTAAATTTCAACTTAAAACGGATGAGGAGTCTTTGGAGTTTAGAAAAAGAAACTTACAGGCTTTTTTAAATTTTGCCCAAAACGCATTATCTACATACGCACAAATATACAACGATAATATAAATGCTGAAATACAAGCTAATCAAGACGCAAAAGATGCTAACTTAGAATCATTACAAGAAGAGTATGATGGCAAGTTGATTAGTCAAGAGATTTACGAAAAACGCAAAAAGGCTATTGAAGATGAGGCTGCACAAAAGGAGAGAGAGTTAAAAAAGGAGCAATTTGAACGCAATAAACAGATAGCTATTATAAATGCTACAATAGCAACAGCACAAGCGGTTGTTGGTGCTTTGGCGCAAAGTAAAGAATTGGGGGCTGGTGCTTTTGTATTAGCTGCATTAATGGGTATATTAGGTGCTGCACAAGTTGGAGCAATTACATCACAGCCTACACCAAAGTTTGAAAAGGGTGGATGGATAGATGGTAAAAGACACTCTCAAGGCGGTACTATTATAGAGGCTGAAAAGGATGAGTTTGTTATTAATAGAAAGGATGCAATGAAAAACGCTAGTCTATTAGAAGCAATTAATAGTGGAACTGCTGAAGAGTTTATTAATCAAAAGTTTATATCACCTGTATTAAGAGAGCAAGAGCGTAAATATGTAGAAGCTAAAGATAGTTCTTTTGCTAATAACATAGTTAATTCAATGCTTTTAAACAGTGGTCAATTTAAAGATAGTAACCTATTAGAATCGTTAAAACGATCTAGACAAAGTGATAGAGAAAATGCAATATTTATAGTAAAAGAATTGACTAAAAGAACACAAAACTCAAGAAGCTGGTAATGTTTAAATTCTACTTTGATGGTACTGAAATCCAATGCCCTTTAAATTGGGATGACTTTGAAGAGAGTATAGTTCGTGATGACCTTATAAAAGGGTTGTTGCCTAGATACGATATAAAGTTAGATTTTATTGGTGATGCCTACAATTATCTTTACTCATTAAAACGTGAAAGTGGTTATTGTAACTTAGTTTCTTTGAGAGTTGATTATAGTTGTGGTAGTAATTATGAAACAATTTTAAATGGTTACATACCAATTTCAGATTGTAAGTTTAATAGAAATAAATGCCTTGTTTCTTGTCAGGTAATAGATGATAATTTTGGTGCTAGAGTTTACAACAACAAGAGTATCTATACCGACTTGAACGCAGGTAAATCTAAAAATGGGGAAGATATTACGGTAGCAACCGAGTATGGTGTTACATTCTTTAGACCTAGTGATGGTATAGATTTACCAACTGTTAGAAAGGGTGTATTTGTTTACGATGCTTTTAGATATTTGATAGACTTTATGACTGATGGGTTAGTGGGACTTGAATCTGACTATTTAGATTATACACTAAATACAACAGATGTAAACGCTAAAAATATAATGCTTTTTTTAGGCGAAGAGTTAAGATTACCTAGTCAAGAAAAAACAGCAAATATATCTTTTAAAGACCTTTTTTCTGAGATTGATAAAAAATACCCTTTAGGATTTACTATTATAAAAGGTAGTGACGGAAGACCGACAATTAAGATAGAGAATGCTGATTATTTCTATGGTACAAATGGAGGTGTAAGAATAGAGAATATTGAAAACCTAGAAGAGAGTTTTGATAATGAGATGCTTTACTCTAAAGTAATATTTGGTGGCACAACTGCTTATTATAACGCATCACTTCACTCGTTTGGTCAGGTTCAGTTCTTAGGATTTAAAGAAGAGGAGTATCATTTAACAGGAGAATGCAATATAGATAAGGAGTTAGATTTAACTGGTGATTATATTGTAGATAGCAATGTAATAGAAGAGTTGGTTTATACTAACACCTCAAATACTAACTATGATGAAGATACTTTTATGGTTGAGATTAGCACTGTCCAACTAAGTACGCCCATCCCATTGTTTGGAACAAACTTTATAACACTATCGTTACCTTTATATTATAATCCTAATTTAGCCAACAATAAGGTAGCTGAAAGATATAATTTACAGGGAGATATTGCACAATATTTAGGTGGTAATAATGTAGGATTTAGAGCATCAACAACTTTTAGTTATTACCTTGCTAATCATACAAATGCAGCAGCTAGTAGTCCAACAAGCCCAATCCCACCACAACAAACATCAACAGTAAAAGTACCATTTAATAATGATAGTACTTTACCTAATTATGATGCCAACAACCAGTTTAATACTACTACTTATAGATATACAAGTAGCCAAGATGGGCAATACTTATTAGGCTCTCAATTTACAGTTAGTGCTGATACACCAAGTGGAGACCCATTAGACTTAAATAGAGTTTGGCAGGTTGTAATGCGCTTCCGTAGATATAACTCAGTTAATACTTTATTAGAAGATAATACTTATACTATTATAAATACAACAGGTGGGGGTATAGAAACACAAGTAGGAAGCGCAACACATTTAATGTTTTTAGCTAATACAGATTATGCTGAAATGTGGGTAACTATAATTAGTCAGCCTAAAAACTTTTTATTAGATAGTAATGGACGGTTTTATATTGCTGGGGAGTTCTTTACAGATGCAACAGTAACAGGTGGAGGTATTTACGAAGAGAGTGAGCCTAAAGATTACTATGTAGGAAGACTTGACTTTGAGCGACCTATTGATTACGATACATACAAAACATTAAAGGCTGATTTATCTCAATCTTTAACTGTTAATCATGATGGTATAAACAACTCTTATGGATGGATAAGAAGGATTGATAGAAACTTTGCAACAGGGAAGTCTAAGGTTCAACTAATAACCAACTTAAACAACTCTTAACATATTAACGAATTTAAAACAAGCTAGTATTATAGTTAAATTTGCATAATGGCTGAATACACTGAAAACCAACCTGTATATTTAGGAGCAACAAACACCTGTTCAAATGATGGTGAATTTGTTTATAATCAGCTTGTTGATATTACTGATACTACACAATTTCAATTAAGAGTTACACCTTGTATTAGTGCGCCTCAATTAATAGATAACCCTAACTTTGAAACGGATAGCGATTGGACTTTAGGTGATAATGTAGGTATTGCTGATGGTCAGTTATGCTGGACTGGTGAAACCGTTGCTGGTACAAGTGGAAGTTATGCAAATAGCACTTCAGTATTTGAACAAAACAAGTATTATAAGATAAGCATTACAGTAGATAGTATAGTAGGTACACTTGACGTTTATATGGAAAGTGAATTACTAGGTTCTATTAGTTCGGTTGGTACGCATGATTTTTATGGCTTTGCTAATACTTTATTAAGTACAGGGTATATGATTATTTGCCCTCAAACAGATGGTGCAACAGCTTGTATAAGTAATGTAAGTTCTTTTGAAATACTAACTAATTTTATTATACCTATTTACGATTCTAATGGTACTTATGTAACAAAAACATCTTATGATGGCAACCCTCAGTTTTTTACTTTTAGTAAAGATACGGTTACCATATCAATAGATTGGAGTGAATTAGGGATAACAAGTGGATGTCATTACTTTTGTGTATTAGACCCATGCGAAAATACAAATGGTCAAAATTACCCAGCAGTAATAGCTAATCCAACTTTTACAGGTAGTGCAACTGGATGGCAACTAGGCTTATCTTGGTCTTATTCGGCTAATACGGTTGTTGGCACTTTTGGAATGAGCAACACTTTAGCGCAAACTGATGTGTTTAGTTCGTACTCTAATTCTTACTCAATTACGGTAGAAATAACAGCAGGTACTTCAATAGATTTAGATGTTTATTTTGGTGAAACACTAGTAGATACATTAACAAGCATTGGAACACATACGGTAACAGGTATCCCATACGGAAATGGTAGTTTATCTTTTGTTATTCAAGGCGGTAGTAATATTACTATTACAAGTGTTATACCAGTAGAAATAGCTGAACAAGACTATGTTTGCAATATGACAAGCAATATGTTTAAGACAGCAGACTATTCTAATGACTGCACTTTACTTTTAAATGCTTGTAATAATGAAGATGGGATGGGGTTTGTGTTTGATGGTAGTGGATTTAGCCCACAAGTAAGATTAAATGCTAAACTAAAAGAGCCTAAATACTCAAATGAAAGATTAAGCTATACTGATAGCATAGGCAAAAAGTTTAATTATTATTTTAAAGGTCGCAAGGGGAAGTATTTATGTGTTGATTTAGAGCCTGAGTATATTTTAGATTATTTGTGGACTTTATTTGGCTACGATAACTTTTATATTGATGGTGTAGCTTATACGGTAGATGATGATGAATTTAGCCCTACATACGTTTTAGATAATGTAGGTAGTGTTAGGTTTTTAGTAAGTAAAAAACAACAAGACGTTAAAAACGTAAGTTGTTCAAGTCAAGAAAATAATTGTGTAATAGGCGAGAATTACTTATTACAAGCTGATGATAATAGTGTATTTGTAACACAAACAAATGGTGATTATATTTTAATAAATTAAGAAATGGCTAATAAAAGTGTACCTCAATTAGATGCAGTAACAACTTTGGCAGATGCTGATTTGTTTCATGTAGTAGTAAGTAACGTAGATAAGAAGATTACAACCGATAATTTGCGTACTGCAATATTAGGAAGTGCAACTACGCCAACTATTTATAGTGCAACCGTAACAATTAATAGTGCTGCTATTTTAACAAGCAATGGTACTCCTATTTTATTGGTTGCTGCTGCTGCTGCTGGTAAGGGTATTGTGGTTTTACCGACCACTACAATAACTAGTACTTATGGGACAACTACTTATGCAGCTAATACTACTATGAATATCTATACTGATACTGCCACTGATAACCAATTAGTATTTAGTAATGTATTAAACAATACTGCTACTAGAACAACAGTAGGAAGTCAGCAACATGCAGCAGGTGCAGGAGATACACAAATAATTGCAAATAAGGGTATTTATATTAAAACTAATACTGGCAATCCAACAACAGGGAATGGAAGTATTACAGTAAACATTCAATATATTATAATTGATTTATAATTTGCGTTGTAAATTGATGCGTTGTAGCGAAAGTCTTTAGCTTAAATAAGGCATAACTTTTTAAATTACTTTAAACATGGCAGATTGCTTAAATTACGATTGTAATGACCCATTAGGTACACATTTACCTAATGACTGTGGCGAAGAGCTTTTGGCTGGTGGTAGTGGTATGCTCTTGCTTGAGTGTAACCATCAATTAACAGACCCTACAAGCGCATCGCAAATTAATACAGAAATTGCTGCTGGTCGAGCGCATTTATTCCTAAACCTAAAAGTAGGTTTGGATGCACCAAGTCCTATTGAGATTGATTCAAATGTGGCTGGTGGTACTACTAAATTGGTAACATACGATAGAACAGGTACGTTGATTGATGGTAACGTAAGTGCTAACAATATTTCAGTGTATAATTCTGTTTTCGGAGGTAGAACATTTGGCGGTGCATTAGTTTACATTGTAGGAACACAAGAGTATAGTGGAGGTGAAAAAACATTCTTTATTGATGCGCCTTTAACATTCACTGGTGGTCTAACAATGCCGAACAACAATAATGAGTTTATCACATTTAATGGAACATTCAAATGGAGGCTAAAAGATATGCCTACGCTTGAAACTGCTCCAGTAGGTATCTTTACATAGATATTAACAGATGTAATAATCCCCGTAAGATTTATTATATTTGTAATGTGCTTTTCATTAGTGTTTTAGTTTTCATTCCCTCGACTTTTGTCGGGGGTTTGTTTTTTAAATAAATAGTTGTATATTTGTCGAAACTAAAACTTATAACAATGCAAATAATATTAGAAGAAAAAGAATACAAAAGGCTAAAAGATATTGAGGAGTTTATGGATTCTCAAGACAAATGCTATATTCATAGAATACATTATTATGGCAATGGTTCATCTTACTATGTTTTATCTAAAACAGAAGTAGTTAATGAATACACTAAATCTCTTGAAGATAAAAACGAGTCATTAAGAAATATTATAGATAAATTAAGCTGTGAGGCAAATAAAACCAAGCCTAAGAAGTGGTATCAAAAAATATTTTAACAAATGAAACAAGGTATAATAATATTAGCACTTAAAAAAGATGCTTACTATTGTGGAGCTTTTAACCTAGCTTTATCTATTAAGTATCACAATCCAAATATCAATATAACATTATTATCTGATGGTGGACATACAAGGGTTTATGATGGGTTTAAGTATTCTGTATTCGATAATATTAAAGAGATAGACAAGGCTGATTATACCGATAAAAACAGTCTATTTTGCCCTGCCAAAGCTAAGTTAAATATTAATAAATACAGCCCATACGATAACACGTTATACATTGATTCTGACAGCTTAGTGTTAAAAGATATTGCGCCTGTATTGGATAAATTAGTTTCACTAAATGGCAACTTTTACGCTCAATACTTTGGTACTGGTGGGATTAATGATTCAATAAACTATAATGAGTGGGCTGAGAACAATTTGCTATGGGAGTTCTTTAAATTAAAGAAAACTGATAAAATAAATACGGTTAATAGTTCTTGGATGTTCTTCAATAAAAAGACTGATAAGCTATTTAATAAGTTTAACGATAATTATAATAAAGTATTCCCTATTGAGATGTTAAAAAAAAGGTGGGGTGGCACATTACCAGATGAATTGTTTATTGTAGGGACATTGGCGCAAATGAATATTAACCCTAATAGCGGGATAGATTTAATGTTCTTTGGTAACGAGATAGATAGTAGAAGTGTGAGCCAATTAGAATTAGATTACTATGCTTTTACGTTATTTGGTGGAGGTGTTGGACGCACTACAGTAAGGGATAAGTATATTACTTGGTATGATCGTATCTTGTTTAAGATGTTAAACAAATACAAACAAGAGCATAGATTTAAAGCTGATTTAATACTAAAAAATAAACACGTAAACAGATGATAGAAGTTTTTGAAACAACAGCCGTTTATGTAGCTAACTGCTGCAACTTTGTGTTGTATCTCAAAATAATAAAGTGTTTTATTTTAAACTATATCTTAACTAATGATTGCCTGTACTTCAATAAGTCCTAAACACGTTAATAATGATATTCAATTAAAGGCTGTAAATAGTTGGATGGAGTTAGGATTAAAGGTATATTCTTTTAATAATAAACAAGAATGTAAAGACTTAGCACCACTATATCCAAATGTTACTTTTATTGAAACGTATAGAACTTTAGAACACCATTATGGTAAGCCTTATGTATCTATTAATGCTGTATTAGATTGGTGTAAAGAACAAAAAGAAGATTATTTTTGTTTGATTAATTCAGATATTGAGTTAAAGACCGATAAAGCAACAGTAGAACGTATTAAGGCTAAAATGAATAATAACATTGTTTTAGCTAATAGGGTTAATTATAGTGATGAATATAAAGGTAGCCAATATTTGGCTGGTATAGACGTATTCTTTTTACATAGAAAGTATATTGAAATATATGAGCAAAGCCAATTTTGTTTTGGTCAATGTTTTTGGGATTACTGGATTCCTTACAGGGCTAGTAAATACGCTGTTGATGTGGTGTTTATCAAACAAGATATAGCCTTCCATAAACAGCATAACGCACAATACTCACACGATCATTGGTTAAAGGCTGGGCAATATTTTATATGGCAAAATCAACTTTATCAGTTTCACCCGATACAAGGTGTCGGGAAAATGAGTACATTTGTGTATAATTTTATTTATAACTATTCACGAAGGGAGCAAATATGAAAAAACTATTACTATTATGCTTAATAAGTTTAGGCGCAAAAGCACAGGACACAACTAAGAATGAGGTGTCTATTTATGTAGAGCCATTACCAACAAACGTATATGTGGTATCTACTTACAATTTAATTGGTCAAGAAGTGCCATTTGACACAAAAGGACTAACATTCTGGCTATTATCTGATGGCACAATCCGTAAATATTATAGACTATGAGATTAGCTGTACGTGAGTGGGGATATTGGCAAGATATTGTTATATTCCACAAGTTTATAGAAAGCCATAAAGACGTTTACGCTTTATGTGAGAATATTTCTGGCGGTCTTAGTAAATGTGATTATAATGAAATTAGGTTTATTAATTATAATGAAATGATTGGTATTCTTAAAGAACAATTAGATAATAGTAAGATTTCAGAAAATGATATGCAAATTGTTATTGATAAAATTAAACCTATAAAAGATGCTGGATATATTTATTAAAAGCTACTATAAAGATTTTAAATTCTTAAATTACTGTCTAAAGTCTATTGATAAGTATTTAACAGGATATAATAAAATAGTTGTTGTTATTCCCAAAAGGGATTACCAAATATACAAGGCTGTAATACACACCGATTTACCAATAGAACTACACGCTGTTGATGAATGCGGTGATGGGTATTTATACCAGCAATATTGTAAAATGACAGCTTACAAGTATTGTGATAGTCAGTTTATTATGTTTGTTGATTCTGATTGTATTTTTTATAAGCCTATTGATCTAAAAGAATTGGTAAGAAATGGTAAACCTGAGATATTATACACTCACTATTCTAAAGTGGGTGATGCTATTTGTTGGAAGCAATGTACTGAGCGTTTTATGAATGATACGATACACTATGAATACATGAGAAGATTGCCATTAATTTACCACAGAGAAACACTTGAAACGATACATAATTTAGAGCCTAATTTAGAAAGTATTGTAATGAATAGTGGAAGGTTTAGTGAGTTTAACGCTTTAGGTGCATGGGCGCATAAAAACCACGCCGACAAATACAGGTTTGAGAACACTGATAATTGGCAATATGTAGACCCTTTGAATATACAATTGTGGTCTCATTGTAGAAACAATAGTAGCGCATTAGAGAAGGCAGAATACAAAAAGGCAGTAGATACTATTAACAAAGTGTTAGAACTTAATATAACTGAACTATGAAAGCAAATGAATTAAGAATAGGTAATTTGGTAGAAAAAGATGGTAAACAATACCAGATCTCTGCTCTTGGAATATTTTGTGTCGGGAATAAACATAGCCCCATCCCACTAACAGAAGAATGGTTTAAAAAAATTGAAGGATTCTACAAGGATGGTGAATATTGGAGTATAAGCATTCACGACTACAAATACTGCTTTAAATATAGAGAATGGGCTGAAAATTGGGCTTTTTACCAAGAATATACAGACAGTCCTTTTGATGAAGATAATGACAAAAAATATCCAGTTTCATTTGACATAAAATACGTCCACCAATTACAAAACCTTTACTTCGCTTTAACAGGAGAAGAACTAACAATCAAATAACTATGAAAGTTGATTACGCTGTAATGTCTAGTGATGATAATGATTTATATTTAGACTTTTGGCTACCAGTTAGCAAACTATGGAAAGAAAGAATAGGTGTAACGCCTGTTCTTTTGTATTTTGGTGATGGTAGTCCATCTGAAGAGTATGGGCTTGTTATTAAGATGAAAGCAAATGTTAATATTCCATTAGCTACTTGTTGGGCTAGGTATTGGTGGGCTGGTCAGCAACTAGATAAAGTAACTATTATAAGTGATATTGATATGCTACCATTTAGTAAGTGGTATTTAGTAGAGCAAGTTGCACGATTCGATAATGATAAATACATTCACATTAACCCATGTATTGATACTTATTCTAGGTTGCCTAGTTGCTATCATATAGCTAGCGGATATACTTACAAAGAGGCTTTAGAATTGCATGATAATTTTGAAGATAGTTTAAATCATTTATTAGCTCAAAATTACGATAATTCAACTTGTTATATTAAAGGTGTAGGAAACGATAAATGGTGTTATGATGAATACCACGCTACTGAAAAACTTTTAAAGTTTAATAGGCTTGTAATGGTAAATAGGATAGGCGGTCAAAGTGGGCATAGAATAGATCGTACTGACTGGCAATATGATATTGAAAAATTGAAGTCTGGGTATTACTATGATTCACATAGTATAAGACCATACAAACAACACAAACAAGAGATAGACAAACTTATAAATTTAATTTAGGTATTTATCTATAAAAAAATTCTTTATAATTAGCTGATTCGCCACCACTCCAATAGCTTTTTATCTTATCAGTTGTTGTATCTTCAATCCAGCAAGCATTATTATCAATAGTGTAAACACTTCTTTTCCCTATCCAAACTCCATTTATTAGCTTCCAAAGTATATTGTCTGAATCTAAAAATACAGAATTATAAACATTAGCAAAACATTCTCCTAATACATTTGATAGTAAAACTTTATTTTCCATGTGCTTTTAATTTTATAAGACAAAATTACAATTATATTCTAATAAAACAAAACTTATTAACGAATTATTTTAACCACTATTAAATTTGTATTTTTGCATATATGATTCTATTTAGAGATATTGCAATATTAGAGCATGACAGCCACTTATCTAAGTGGGTTAAAGATTCAAAAAGATTAGACTTTGACCAAAACGCTCTACCAGTTGTATTGCCTTTTATAAAAGAAGGCGATATTGTTTTAGATGCTGGTGCAAATATCGGTTGTTATTCTTATGCTTTCCTTGAGAAGATTGGGGAGAATGGTTTTTTATACGCATTTGAGCCTGCTAGCGAAAGTTTTGAATGTTTAGAGTATAATCTAGGTAAAAAAGAAAACGCCTCTTTAATTAATAAGGCTTTGTCGTATAAAGAAGGATATTGTAAGATTATTAGACCATCAAACAATGTAGGGATGAATTTTTGTGAAGAGGTTAATAATGCCGATGAAGTTAAAGTTACAACTATTGATAGCCTTAAATTAAAGCGACTAGACTTTATTAAACTAGATGTAGAAGGTGATGAATTAAATGTGCTTATTGGTGGATATAACACTATTTCTAAGTTTAAGCCTAATATGTATATTGAAATAAACGAACATACGTTAAAACGAAAAGGATTAACGAAGTTGGATATATTCACATGGCTTGAAAAGAATGGATATACTTACAAAAATATCTACGATGGACAAGGCTTTAATGATGATCAATTTGATATTATAGCAATACACAATGAGAAACTTTAAAAAGTTAAAAGACCGTAAACAAGTTAAGAACTCATGCGGTAAAGGTAAAAAAGGCTGTAACTACGAAGGAGAGCCTACATTAAAAACTAAAGTTAAAATTGCTGCTTAATGACCGAACAGGAAATACTTAATTATGCTTATAACACTGTTTTAAGTGTAAATAAAAAAACTCTTTTATCTAAAAAAGAAATAGAGGGTGTACATGATTTATATGAGCCTTCTGTTAAAATGAGTAAAGCTATTTCCAACCATGCAGCAAAAGGGAAATTCCCAGAAGAACTATTTGAGCATAGAAGCCCTAACCAAACAGAAAAAGAGGCTGAATATATCAAAAAGAACTTTAAACAACATACATTACCTGTTTTTGTTGATTATCTTTCTACTATTACTAGACCATTTGGTGATGGTAATTGGAGTATAAAATACAAAGAAGATAAAGATGAGTTTAAATCCAATTCGTTTCAGTCTTATGTAGAAAGTGGAATACCTATTTACGGAAGCCTTGAGCAGTTTATTAAGTTTATTTTACCCACCATTAAGTCTATTGATGCTAATGGGTTTATAGGCATTAGACCACGATATATTGATTATATTGAAGATACAACAGGGGAGTTAAGAATTGATGATACTAAATTATTTGAGCCTACAATATTCTACTATAAGTCAAAACAAGTAATTGATTTTAATGAAGAGTATGTATTATTCTTGAGTGATGAACATAGCAGAGTTGATTATGCTGGAAAGATTGAAGAAAGTGGAAGCATTTATGAATTATACACAAAAGAGGCTGTTTACTTTATTGTACAGGTAGGTAAAAAGGTAGATAATAAATTCGAGTTAAGACCATTCTATCAACACAATCTAGGTTATATTCCAGCCCATCAATTAATGGGTATTCCTAAGATTGAAGATGATAAGTTATTATGGCAAAGTCCTTTTATTTACTCAGTTGATTTATTAGACCTTGTTTTAGTAAACTCAAATTGGTTACAAGCAAGTATCAATAAATGCGTATTCCCTAATGTGGTTATGTATGGTAGCCCTTGTGAATTTAGAGATAGCGAAGGACACGCTTGTAACGGTGGTAATATATTAGTTGAAGGAATAGAGAAAACCTGCCCTAGTTGTAATGGTAGCGGTTTAAAATCGAGATTAAGCCCATTAGGTACATTGTTAATTAACCCAGCTACAAAGTTTGATGCTGGCGAGGTAAACGCTACACAAGACCCATTAAGATTTATTAGCCCTGATGTAACTACTTTAGAATTTTTGAGAGATAAGATTTCTGAAGACACCGATAAGGCTAGAAAGATATTGCATTTACAAACTAGCAATAGCGAAGTAAAAGGTAGCGAGAATATGACTGCTACTGGTATGGCTATTGATGCAAAGTCAATGTATTCTTTTGTTAAACCTATTAGCGACCAAATTTTTACTTTATACGAGTTTTGTTTAAAAACAATTGGTAAAGAAAGATACGGAGATAAGTTTGAAGGGGTAGAATTAAGCTATCCAAAAACATTTGATTTCAAGAGTGCCGAAGATTATTTAAACGATATTAGCAATGCTATTAAAAACAATTTACCACCATCATTTATACAGACAATCTTATTACAATATATTAATGCGTTTTATGGCGATAATGCTGATACTACTAAGATTTTCAAACTTGTAAGTGAAGTAGATAGGCTGTTTAGTTATAGCCAAGATGATATTAATATGAAGTTGGCAAAGGGTACGGTAGCTAAATGGGAAGATATTTTACATGGCTCTATTATGATGTTTATTTCAAACGAAATAGACAATAACGATAAATTCCTTGAACTTCCATTTGAAAAACAAAAGGAAGCATTAATAAATAAAGCTAAAGAAACTCAAGCAGAAATTGAAGGTAAACCAATTGATGACCTTATGGCTGCTATTACTCCAATTGATGCAGGTGGAAACGCACTAAAACAATCAGTAGGTGGATTAACAGGTATGATTGAAATAGCTAAAGCTGTAGCAAGTGGATTGTATGATTTAGATGCTGCAGCTGCTCTTGTTCAAGATAGATTTGGTTTAACAGAAGAAGAAGCTCGTAGGCAGTTAGGAACTCCGCAGCAAATACAATCCGCTCAAGAAGCAGACAAAATAGCTAAATTAACATAGTAAATGGCTTCATTAGAACAGCTAATAAAAGAAAAAAGCAAAAGATTAAATGATATACCTTTAGAACTTCAAAACGCTGTTATTAAGCAGCAAAAAGAAGTACTGAATGAAATAACATTATTGTTAAATGATTTAGATGTTAAAGATGGGCAGTTTGTAATTAGCAAACAAAACATTAAGACCATTGAAAAAATCAATGATGACCTCAAAAAAGTATTTCTGAATGATGAGTATCTAAAGAGCGTAAAAGAATTTGCTAAAGAATTTGATGCACAAGCCGAATTAAATAATAAAGTAATAAAGGCAGGATTAGGAGAGATTGAAACTCCTGCAGCAAGTTTATTATATATTGAAACAGCCAAACGTGGAAGCGTTGCTGCCCTACTAAATGCAAGTGAATTTACTGCGCCTGTATATTCTATACTTGAAACAGCTGTAATTAATGGAGCAAGCCTTAAAGAAACAATAAATAATATAAGAACTTTTGCAGAGGGTAATGATAAGGTTGATAGTAAGGTATTAAGCTATGTAAAGCAGATAAGTAATGATAGCTTTGCAGTAGCTGACCGAAGCTACACAAGTATAATATCTGAATATTTAGATAATGACTGGTATTATTATGCAGGTG